>JACCEC012418121.1_pt1 | contig 14052 bp, 8 predicted proteins | sample 7450121 | NCBI WGS metagenome assembly JACCEC01 (sample SAMN15323455, study PRJNA562643) | freshwater metagenome | isolation source: river surface water | place: USA:Blue River Watershed | collected 2017-08-18 | reverse complement strand
TTCTGCCAGATCCTCGGATCCGTTTTCTTTCAGGATGAGCGCCAGCGTTTCTTTTTCTTCCTGATCAATCTGAATGCGTTCAGGGGCGTCCAGCAGATTGGATCAGCATTCCCTTGGGCAAACGACAAGCCGAAGCCGGACGATCCGTTGAGTCTCTTGGTCCAGTGGTTTTCAAACCGGCAGGTTTTATCGGTTTTCAGACCGTCACTGCCCCCTTCCAGTCACTGATGGATGAATCCCTTCGAGTCAAAATCGGAAATCGTTCCTAACCCCGTTCCCCTGACCCCGTTCCCGAAAGCCCCGCCAATCACGGGTTCACGAGCAAAGAAGGCCTGAAGAGCTCAGGTTCACATTTGAGCCCACGAGCCCGCCTCTGGCGCCACTGCCTAGGTTTCGGCCTCACGGCACCACTCGATATCGGCCTTCAGAACCGAGATGTTGCCGGGCCGGAGCCGGATTGTTGTCCGATCTGGGTGCCATGCGGCATCTACTGGTACGGATGAACGAAGACCGTCAGCTGCTCGCCGAGTTCTGCGCGGGCGGTTCAGAGCGCGCCTTTCAGGAGATTGTCGAGCGCAACCTGCCGCTCGTCTATGGGGCCGCGATGCGTCTGCTGAACGGCGATTCGCATCTCGCGGAGGATGTCGCTCAAACGGTCTTCTCGAACCTCGCTCGCAAAGCGCGATCCCTCCCCCGAGAAATCGTTTTGGCCGGCTGGCTGCATCGCGACACGCGTTTCACGGCACTGGAAGTTTTGCGGAAGGAGCGGAGAAGGAAGATCAGAGAACTGGAGGCTGCAGCCATGCACGAAGTCGAATCGGAAGCTCATCCAATCGACTGGTCATCGACTCAACCCATCCTCGATGAACTGCTGGATGAACTCGACGACGAGGATCGGCACGCCTTGCTTCTGCGATTTCTAGAACCTCGCCCACTTCTCGCCGTTGGGAAGGCCTTGGGGATCACCGAAGACACGGCTCGGAAGCGTGTGCATCGGGCACTGGAAAGACTTCGGCGCAGTCTGGTCGCGCGTGGGATCACCACGACCGGTGGCGCACTCGGCGCGGTTCTCACCAGCCGGAGTGCTGAGACTGTCCCGGCGGGATTGAGTGCGCGACTCGCCAAGTCGGTGTTGGCCACCGCTGGAACGACCAAACCTGTCGTTAGCCTTTACACGATTATAGCATCACCAAAAGTCATTACCCTCACAAAGGTTGCCGCTGTTCTACTGCTCGCTGGTGTCAGTACCGTGAAGTTCAACCGAACAACCCACGCACACGATGGCGCACCGGAAACGACGAGACCCCGGACTGAGAGAGGCAACCGTCCATCTCTTCTGAGCCGAATGTTCGGCCGGACCAAGGGGCGGGACGAATTACAACCCCAGTCCCCCGACGACGCCACAATTCGGTTGGCCCTGGAGCGACTCCAGAAGGCGCTGCACGATCCCAAGCCGACTCGGAAAATCCCTGATGAATCTATAGCCAACGCCCTTGCGTCCATGGGGGACAGACGCGCCGAGGCGTTGCCGCATCTCCTGGAAGCGCTTCGGAATGGCAGCGACGTTGTCAGGAATCGCGCAGCAGATGCGCTCGGTCAAATTGGCCCCGATGCTCGTGAGGCTGTGCCGATCCTGATGCAACAACTGCGCGAAGGAACAGCACCTGATCTTCTTGTTTGGACGCTAGAGAGGGTGGGGCCGTCGCCGGACCTTGTTCCTGAGTTGGTCGCGGGGTTGAAGAACAATACTGCAAGCTGGTTGACGCTCGCGAATAGCCTCACCTCCCCCACATGGGGAGATGCCAGCGTGGTCAGCGACATCATACGGCCGCTACTCGATGATACTAACCGGGACACGCGTGAGATCGCTGGTTATGCGCTGGCCATGCTCATGAGTGATCAGGCCGGAGCAGACGTTCGAAAAACGACTGTCGAAGCACTCAGGAATTCGAACCCGGATCTGCAGCTCGCGGCGCTGTCGGCGTTGCGTAATCTGGGTTCGGACCCAAGCGATCCGGCCGGGCGCGTGACGCGAGCACGCCTTGGGTCAAGCGCGTCGGATGCTGTGCCGCCGCTCATTGATATTGCGAATCAAGGTGAGCGAAAGGATCTGCAGCAACTGGCTCTGCAGCTCTTGGATGAGATCGATCCCGGCTTGAGAGCGGAGAACCCTGGGATGCAGGCAATTCTTCAGTCCCGTGAGGAGGCTGCTGCCTTCGAAGTCAAAGCCCGGAATGGACAGTTGTCGGTGCCGGAACTCATCGATGGCTTGAAACGACATCCCAATGCGATTGGTGGGATCGCCGAGGTGCTTGGTGGGCTTGGACCCAAAGCGAAAGCAGCGCTTCCAGATCTGCACGAGATCTTGAAGGCGCTTGGAACTGCTTCCGGCGAACGCGTGGCGGACCCCGCAGTGCGCTCCGGAAACATCGATCGAGTCGTCGATGCGATACGTCGGATTGCTCCGGATCAACCGACGCCAGCTTTCAAAGAATCCGAAATGATTGCGGTGTTCGAGGTCTTGGAAGATGTGTGGAGCGGTTCCGATTCTGACCGAAGTCAGAGGCTGAAGGCCGCAGTGGCATCGGCACTGAGTGATGTTCCCACGGGCAGTCCGATGAATTTTCCGGCGGATCAGATGCGACGGCTCCTGGAATCGATCAAATCAACGGATAGGTCGACCTATGAGTCGGTTATGGCGAAGGTCAGCGGATTCAGCCCAGACTTTGCGTTGCCGGTGAAACCATGACTCTTCAGCGGCATCGCATGATTCTGGCGCGACGGACCCGTTCTCGGCGTTCGAGATCAGGTAGTCGGCCCTGCTTGTTCCGGTGCGCAGTCGGTGTCGGCGCTCGCCCGTATCGTTTGCCTTCAGGCCCCCGGCGTGCTGCCAACCGTGCAGATGAACTCGGGCCGGTTCTGTTCCCGCCAGAAATCGCCCACGCTCCACGCCCCGGAGGTCGGTGGGCCGTTCTGGGTGCTCGGGCTGGCGTTCCGGTAGGTGGGAACGCGGCGGAACAGTTCCTTCGAGGCGATGACCCAGTTTTGCTGGGAAATGGCGAAGAAGCTGGCTGCGTCGGTCACCTTGGAGAGGCGGCCGCGGGCGATGGTGTTTCGTATATCGCGGAGAACATCATCATCATACAAATCCGTGGAAGTGCGGTGTCTATTGAACAATAGGATGAAACTCCTGCCTTTGATCACAATCGGCTCTCTGACCATTCTTGCCCTTATATCCGGCGGATGTCGGACGGGGGTCTTGGACGCTCAACGAGAACGACTGCTAGCGCTGTCATTCGACCAATTCGACCAGACGAATGGAGAGGGCTTCCGACTTCTACTGGATCAGAAGCGCCATGTGGAAGCCGCCGAGTTGATCGAGGAATACCTTCGCCGACACGGGCGCGATCTCACAGAGCGAGAACGCGTCAGCCTGAGTTTTCATGCCGGTCAACTTTATGGGATTGTCGGCGACCCGTCCAAGGCGGCGCCACATCTCAAAAGGGCTCTGTACAAAGGTGAGCCCACTCCCGACGGGCATCCTGCGTACTGGAACGCCTATGTCGATGCGACTCGTGCGTTCGTTACACACGACCGAAATCAGTTGCTCGAAGCCCGGGATCGAATGGGTGATTTGAACGAGGGGTTTCATCGTCTGGTCGACAGCTTCATAGAGAATTTTGATGTGCCCTACGCGGACCTTATCTTCGGTCAGAAGATGAAGAAGCTACCATCGGAAGACACCAAATCGAAGTGATGCGCCCCGAAGTTGCCCGATTGGCAGTAGGCGTGACCGAACACGCCCTTGACAGTGGTTAGCGACAGCCATTCCCCTTAAAAAATAATACTTCCTCAGGAAAACCAGATCTCCTGATCGCGGAGCGTCGAAAGCAAATTCCTATCAATGACCTGGGCCGAGTTGCCCGAGCTCGCGCCCCTCGTTGGCCCCCGTACGCTCCAGAGAAAGAGCTCTCCTTCCGAAATGCCGGAATCGACACCCTGCCTCACGAAGTCTTCGCGCACGCGGACACGCTCGAGCACCTCGATCTCTCGGGCAATCACTTCACCTCGTTGCCCGACGAGTTCATGCGCCTGCGCTCCTTGCGGCGACTGTTCCTCTCGAACAACCCCTGTGAGGAAATCCCGCGCGTCATCGGGCAGTTGCCGCAGCTCGAGATGGTGGGGCTCAAGTCCTGCCGCCTGAATCGCGTGGCCGAAGATGCGCTGCCCCCACGGTTGCGATGGTTGACGCTCACCGACAACCAACTTGAGTTCCTTCCCGAGTCACTCGGTCATCGGCCGCGCCTGCAGAAGCTCGCGTTGGCGGGTAATCGACTGCGCGCCTTGCCTGGCTCGATGAGCAACGCCATGGCGCTCGAGTTGATCCGCGTCTCGGCCAACGCGCTCGAGCAGTTTCCGCGCGAGTTGCTCAGGCTGCCCCGGCTCGCGTGGTTCGCGTGGGCGGGCAACCCGTTCTGCACGCGGCCCGACGTCGCCGCGCAGCCCATCGCATGGGATGCGCTCCAACTGCATGAGGTGCTGGGCTCCGGCGCGTCGGGTGTCATCTGGCGCGCCACGCGGCGAGACACCGGGGCGCAGGTCGCGGTGAAGGTCTTCAAGGGTGCGGTGACCTCCGATGGCTGGCCTGAAGACGAGGTGCGTGCGTGCCTGCTCGCGGGACATCACGAGCACCTGGTGGCGCTCGAGGGCCGCGTGGTCGGCCACCCCGAGGGAGCCGAGGCATTGGTGCTCGCGCTCATCCCTCCCAGCTACCGCGCGCTCGGTGGGCCGCCCGACTTCGAGTCGTGCACCCGCGACGTGATGCCGCCCGACCTTCACCTGTCGAGCGACCAGGCCCTGCACATCGCACGCGGAGTGGCTTCGCTGGTGGGTCATCTCCATGCCCGCGGCATCAGCCACGGAGACCTTTACGCGCACAACACCCGGATCGACAACGTGGGCCATGCGCTCGTCGGTGACTTCGGTGCGGCGAACGTGCTCGAGGGACTCGATGCCGACCTCCGTGCCGGCGTGGAGCGGGTCGAGGTGCGTTCCTTCGGAGCGCTGCTCGATGATCTTCTCAGCCGCGGAGCCCCGCCCGCGCTCGCCGAGATGCGGGACGCATGCTGGTCATCGAACCCTCCGTCGTTCGCATCACTGGCGGGTGGATCATGACCTACTTATCTCAGCTCCCCCGAGGGACCCACGATGTCGCTGCGGTCCGCGGTTTGTAATGGCGTGAGCTTTGTCACCGCGTTCTTGTCACCCAACGGCTGGCCCCAAGGAAAGGGGTCAGGGAAAGGAGGCAGGGAACGATTTCCGAAGTTGCTTGAGCCGCGTTTCTACCACCCATGGCTGATCTGGTGTGCGCCCCCCCCTCGAGACTGATCCTTATGCAACAAGCGTCTGCGGTCGACGTCGCCGCCCCCTAGAGACTCCAGAAAAGAACCCGCGACGGCTCATCGCGGAGCGCCAGAATGCCGACTCCGATCCAACCGTCAGATCCACATCACCAGCCACAGCAGGAGTAACAGGCCGGCAATGGCGACGATCCACCACAAGAGGCCGCCCGAATCGAGCCGGCTCAACATCCAGAAATAGGCGCTGCTGGCGGCGGCGACGAACCCAGCCGCCAGCCACGGGTTCATTTGGAGCCCGGGCATCACCAGGAACAGGGCAAGCCGGTAGGCCGTGTACAGCCCGGCACACCACCATGGCTGCTCGAACCGGATCAACAGGCGAACCAACGACGACAGGATCAAGAGATCGATGAGTACCATGGACTGAGATTCTTATCCCGGGTGGTTCCGCGATACCTGAACCCTGACTGCTTTCAGCCGCAGCTGGAACGATTCAGTGGAGAGGAAACTATTGGCGCAGCGGATTCTTTCGCAAGACGAGGCAAGAGCGAGGCGCGGGCCCTCCTGAGCCACGTGGCCAATCCGTTGTGGAGGCCCGAGTGGACAAAGAAATGGAAAGAAAGGCCCTCACGGCGGCGTGGGTGCCACACGGGGCTGGGGACGGTTCAACGGGTTTGCGTTTTTAGGGTTCTTGAAAAAGGCGACCAGATCCGCCCGGCCCGCCTCCTCCGCGAGGGCAAGCGGTGTCCGGCCCTGGGCATCCCGCACCAGGGGATCCGCCCCCGCTTCGACCAGTTCCACGGCCACAAAGTTCGGATGAAACGGGGCGACGGCATAGTGGAGAGGAGTCCGGCCCTGGGCATCCTGCGCCTTGGGATCCACTCCCTGCTTCACGAGATGCCCCACCACCGGCCCGAGGAACCGTGGCCATTGGGCGTGTTCGGCCGAATTGGTGCCCGGGCGCGGCAGGCAGATGAGGTGGAGTGCATTCATGCCCGCGTGATTGGTCGCCCGGGTGTTTGCGCCGGCTTGAACGAACTGCTCTGCGACCTCCCCCCGTGCGTGGCGCCACGCGACGAGCCAAGGCGTGTTCCCCTCCAAATCTCGGGATTCCAGCGAAAGACCGGACTGCACGAGATTCTGAATGCGGGCCATCTCGGCATTGGTTCGGTCTCCCCGGGCCCGCAGGGGGCTGCCGATGCCGAACGTCTGGGTCATTTCGTCGATACGAACTCTCCTGCCTCCACGGCCGAGCACATGAAGAGCATTCTGCCCGGCAGTATTGGTGGCGGTCATTTGTGCTCCGAGCCCGGTCAAAAATCTGAGCACTGCTTCGGGGCGGCCCACCGGGGCTTCAGGTTGGAGGTTCTTCTTTTCGAGACCCGCAACTGCCGGCGAAGGCTCCTGAGGAGTCACCGGAAATTTCCAACCCGGATGCTCCATGTAGACACTCTCGGCAGGTTTCTGAAGCGCGTGGAACCAGACCGGGTCTCCATTGGCATCCCGGGACTGGAGATCCCCTCCCGCCCGGACCAAGACCTCGATGAGGTTCAGGAGCAAGGAATCGCACGCGACCTCCAACGGTGTGCTGGCATCCCGCCCAGCTGCCATCGGGTTGGCCCCAGCCGCCAGAAGTCTCAAGACGCAATCCATCTGGGAGGCGACCTCGTTGAACGGTAGAGAAATGACACTCCCGGACAAAGTGGGGAGTATGGCATGGGTGTTTCTGGGCCTGGAACTACCCGATCTGACGTAGGCTAATTGGAACATCGCCTTCGCCGCCTTGCGTACAGCGCCTAACAGCGGGGGCTCGGCTCCGGCCGGATTCGGGCGGGCTCCCGCTTCAAGAAGCTTGAGCATCGCCTCGGAGTTGTAGGTGGCCCAACTCAAGGGGGTGTCCCCATTCTTATTGGGCTGATCCAGAGGTGCTTTGGCGGCCAGCAACGCAATAAACCCCTTCGAAGGCCAGCGAAGTAGCGACAGGTGCAGCGCGCTGTTGCCATCGGCGTCAAGCGCCGCCGGATCGGAACCGGCTCCAACAAGCATGGCGATCGCTATCCGCTGATTTCCGAGCGCAGCCCAGTGCAGGGCCGTGCGCCCGCGGGCATCTCGGGCAAAGACGTCCCGGGGACGTTCCGCAAGCAACTCCTTGAGCACCACGAGGTCTCCCAGACCCGCCGCGGAAAAGACATCGTGGCGGGCTCCGTATCGGATGAGTTGAGTTGCGATCTTCCTGCGGTCGGCAGCCTCGAGCCGGAATCCAGGCGACCAGGCAATCGACTTCGGCAACGCGGAGTAGGATTGCTGTGTCCCATCGGTCGACCAGGTGGCCGCAACGGAATGCAGCGGCGTCCAGCCGAGGCGGTTGGTCACCCGGACGTCTCCACCCCGCTGCACGAGAGTGGCCAGGGATTGCGTGGAGGCCAGAAACGCCGCGGCATGCAATAGGGTGTCTCCCAACGGACTGACCTGACGGGCTGGGATGGCATTCGTCAGGAGCAGTTCCACCAAGGCCTTGGAGTCGGGGGGCAATCCGCTGAAAACCGAGGAAACCAAGTTTGAATCTTGCGATGCTGGGGGAGCTAGGAGATTTACCCCGGCCTTCAGGAGCAACCGGACGGATTCCTCCCGTTCCGCGCGGGAAGCCTGCTTGTTCTCCATGGGGCTCCCGATCGCATCCTGTTGGTTCCAAGTCTCGATCGATTGATCGATGGCGCTCCCCCTAAAATTTGTGGAATCCATCGGGTCGGCGCCACCGTCCAGGAGCATGCGGACACAGCGCGCCCAACCGCCCGCCGCAGCATCCCCCAGACCCGAACCATGGAATGAACTCTCCGAATTCTGCTCGAGGGCTCCATTCCGGATCAACTCCGCCAGCAAATTGGTGGCCCCGTTGCGCGCAGCCCAACCGATGATTGAAGTGAAAGGAGGTTCGAACACCTCGGCCAACTCCGGATTCTTAGCCCGCAGTGACATCACCGCCGCCTCATCACCCGTCTCATAGGCCTTCTCCATCTCGTCCCACTGCGGCGTTTGGCGCCAGCGCCACCTTTTTTCGCGATCCTGTGAGGTGCGTGGGACCGCAGCAGTCAATGGGGTCCATACGAGCCAGGCGAACAGAAGCAACAGGCACGTTCGAAAACCAGTGCCCGAATCGGATGATGGTCGAAGGGGGCCGCAATCCGGTCCTGACGTGGGGGGAGTTCGAGAATTCACTGAGATAGGCAATGGGTTACCCATCTTTCAGATAAATTCAATTCATTCTGGGCGACTTTTTAGCAATGGAACCAGCAATAGCCGCCACACCCACTCCACCGTGATCGCGCAGACACACCTACACGAGAAAACTCCGGCATTCCCCAGGTCTTCCGACGAACCGGTGACCGGGCCCATCACTCCGCCGCTCCGGCTCAATGCCGCAGCACGTGCCTCAGGTAGAGGTACATCAGCGGGGCGTTGAAAAGGAGGCTGTCGAGCAGGTCCAGGATGCCGCCGATGCCCGGGAAGAACCGGCCGGAATCCTTCACGCCGGCCTCGCGCTTGAAGAGCGATTCGATCAGGTCGCCCACCACGGCGGCCACACTCAGCACGATGCCCAGCACGATCGCATGGAACGGGGTCATCCCGGCCAGGCGATCGCCCATCAACGCCGCCAATCCCAGCGAGCAACCGGTGGAAATCACCACCGCACCGGCGAATCCCTCCCAGGTCTTCCCGGGGCTGATGCGGGGAATCATCTTGTGGCGGCCGATCAGCGAGCCGGTGCAGTAGGCCCCCACGTCGCTGAACTTGGTCACCACGATGAAGTAGAGCACGTAGAACCGCCCATCCACGCCGGGGAAGAAATTGATCTTCTGGATGAAGTTCAGCAGCCACGGCACGTACATGAGGCCGAGCAAGGTCATCGAAATGGCCGTCATGGCATTGCCCTGATTCTTCTTCGACACGAACTCCCGCAAGCACAACCCCAGCACGAACAGCACCAGCACCGCCGACTCGAAATCCGCCGCCCGCGACGGCTGGCCGATGAACCGGGATCCCGGTTGATACACCGTCAGGTAGAAGAACGTGGACGCCATGAGGAGCAGGCCGTTGGCCAGTCCCCAGAACCGGAAGCAGACGAACCCACGCCGCTCGACCATGCCGTAGAACTCGATGAGACCCAATCCGGCCAGCAGCACCATCAGGCCCAGGAACACGTAGCTGCGGATGAAGGGATCGGTCGAGAAGATGGCCGCCAAGACGATGGACCACAGGAAGAGCGTGCTGCCCAGGCGTCGCAGGAAGATCTGCCCCTTGGACAGGGCGGCGGGAGTGGGCACCGGAGCGTCGGCCATGGGTCAAGGCTGACGGGAAAAACCAGAAATCATCAACCTCGGTCTCGGTAGAAAAAACCGAACACCGATGCGGATCGCTGGGAACCCGGGCCACAGGAGGCAGTTCGCCCCCGGACAGGTCCAATTCGCCCCCCAGTTGTGGAAAATCCCCACTGATAGTTACCTATGTCTTCAAGCTCATGGGAGACACCGACCCGAAAACCCCACCTCCGGCCGCACCGAAGCGCTACGTCCGGGCCATCGGCCCTCGACTGCGCTGGGTGCTGAACCTGCTCTGGGTGCTCTTGGCGCTCCTGGGGGCCAACTCCGTGTACCTGCTCACCATCACCTTCATGACCTGGAAAGACCGGGCCAGCGGGGTGAGCTACCAGAACTACGCCTACCAGATCCAGTTCCTGGCCCACCTCATCCTGGGGTTGGTCTTCGTGGTGCCCTTCCTGATCTTCAATTGGGTCCACATCGCCAACACCTGGAACCGGCCCAATCGCAAGGCCGTGTATGTCGGCTATGCGCTCTTCGCCATCAGTCTGGTGGTGCTGATTTCAGGCGTGGTGCTGGTGCGCTTCGACGGACTCGAGTGGATCCAAGTCAAGAGCGAGCGCAGTCGATCCGTGGCCTATTGGGCCCACATCATCACGCCGCTATTGTGTGTGTGGCTCTACTTGCTGCATCGGTTGGCCGGACCGCGCATCCGCTGGAAGATGGGTGTGAGCTGGGGCACCGCGGTGGCCGCGGCCGTGGCTCTGATGGTGGTCTTCCACCAGCACGACCCGCGCATCTGGTCGGCCAAGGCGCCGGCCACGGGTGAGCAGTATTTCATGCCGAGCAGCGCCCGGACGGCCAATGGCAAGTTCATCCCGGCCCAGGCGCTGATGAACAACGAGTACTGCCTGGAGTGCCACAAGGACGTCTTCAACTCCTACATCCACTCGGCCCACAAGTTCAGTTCGTTCAACAACCCCTTCTACCTGTTCAGCATCCGCCAGACCCGCGAGGCGGCCCTGGCCCGCGACGGATCGGTGCAGGCTTCCCGCTGGTGCGCCGGCTGTCACGACCCGGTGCCGTTCTTCTCGGGTGCCTTCGACGATCCGAAGTTCGACATGGTGAACCACCCGACCTCGCAGGCGGGCATCACCTGCGTGACCTGTCACTCCATCACGCACTTGGAAGGTGCCGACAAGGGACCCATCGGTAATGGCAACTACACCATCGAGGAGCCGGTGCACTATCCGTTCGCTCAGGCGCCCACGAACTCGCTGGCGTTTTTCGTGAACAAACAGCTGGTGAAGGGCAAACCGCAGTTCCACAAGGAGACCTTCCTCAAGCCCTTCCACAAGACGGCGGAGTTCTGTTCTACCTGCCACAAGGTGGGCATCCCGTATGCGGTGAACCACTACAAGGAGTTCCTGCGCGGCCAGAACCATTACGATTCCTACCTGCTCTCGGGCGTGTCGGGAGTGAATGCGCGGTCGTTCTATTATCCCGACAAGGCCAAGGCCAACTGCGCCGAATGCCACATGCCGCTGCAGGCCTCGTCCGATTTCGGGGCCAAGAAGTACGGCACCAACGAGTTCCTGGCCGTCCACAGCCATGCCTTCCCGGGGGCCAACACTGGGGTGCCGGCCAAGGTGCTGCCCGCCGGGCCAGAGCAAAAGGAGGCCATCCGTCGCCAGCAGGACTTCCTGAAGGATTGCATTCGCGTCGACCTCTTCGGCGTCAAGGAGGGCGGCACCATCGACTCGCCGCTCGTGGCACCGCTGCGCCCCACCCTGCCCCGGCTCAAGCCCGGCAAGACCTACCTCATCGAGACGGTGGTCCGGACGCTCAAACTGGGGCACCCGCTCACCCAGGGCACGGTCGATTCCAATGAGATCTGGGCCGATGTGTCGGTGACCGACGGCCAGGGGCGCGTGGTGGGACGCTCTGGAGCCACCGGACGTCATGGCGAGGTGGACCTGTGGTCGCACTTCCTCAACGTCTACATGCTCGACAAGGACGGCAACCGCATCGATCGGCGCAACGCGCAGGACATCTTCACGCCGCTGTACAACAACCAGATCCCGCCCGGCGCGGCTCATGTGCTGCACTACAAACTCACCGTGCCCGAGCAACAGCGTTCGCCGCTGACGGTCGAGGTGAAGGTCAACTACCGGAAGTTCGACACGATCTACTTCAACTACACCTACGCCTCGAACTACGTGAAGGGCGGTCCATTCGTCCTGACCAACGACCTGCCGGTGACCGTCATGGCCTCCGACCGGCTGCAGTTCGAGATCGAAGGGGGCACCTCGGCCTCGACCGCGCCGGTCCCCTCCGCCATCCCCGAGTGGCAGCGCTGGAACGACTACGGCATCGGACTTTTCTTGAAAGGCGACAAGGGCAGCGAAAAGGGCGAACTCATCCAGGCCGCGGGCGCCTTCACCCGGGTGGAAGCGCTGGGGCGCGCCGACGGGCCGCTCAACCTGGCGCGCGTCTTCTTCAAGGAAGGCCGGCTCGACGACGCCGTGACCGCTCTGCAACGCGCCAACGATCCCAAGCGATTCAACCCTCCGGGCAACCGGTGGACCATCGCGTGGCTCAATGGCCTGGTGAACAAGCAGAACGGGTTCCTCGATGAGTCCATCCAGCAGCTCACGAGCATTCTCGAAGACCGATATCCCGAGCTCGAGAAACGCGGCTTCGATTTCAGCCGCGACTACGAGGTGATCAACGAACTGGGCCAAACCCTCTTCGAACGGGCCAAGATGGAACGGGCCAATCCGGCCCGGAAGGAGGAATACCTCCGGGCCGCGGCCACCCGCTTCGAGCGGACCCTCACGATCGATCCCGAAAACCTCACCGCCCACTACAACCTGGGCCTCATCCATGCCGCCTTGGGCGACTCGGCCGCCAGCGAACGGCACCGGAAACTCCATGAGCGCTACCGGCCCGACGACAACGCCCGCGACCGGGCCGTGGCCATCGCCCGCCGCAACAACCCGGCCGCCGATCACGCCGCCCAGGCCATCGTGATCTACGATTTGCAGCACCCCGACAGCCTGTCCCTCACGGGGACCGGCGCCGCACCGGCGATCACGTCGCCCCAAGCTTCCCGGACCACCGCCGCCCGCTGAACCCCTGACCGCAGCCCAACGCCCTGATACCCTCCGACCATGTCCCAACGCCCGAATGAACCCGAAGAGTGGGTCGAGTCCGACGACCGCGCCATCCGCACCGGACTCCGCTGGTCCTTGGTGGCCCTGATCGGGCTCGGAGTCGTGGGCGTCGGCGCGTTCTTCGCCCTGCGCAAGACCGCGGGGCCGGCCAAGGTTCAGGTGACCGCGTTGGCGGCTCCCCAAACGGTGCAAACGGCCCAGAAGCTCACCCTGCCCAAGGCGCCCTTCACCGAGGTGGGATCGGCGGCCGGACTGCGTTTCAGCCACTTCACCGGCGCCACCGGCGAGAAACTCCTGCCCGAGACCATGGGAGCCGGCGCGGCCTTCTTCGATGCCGACGGCGATGGCGACGCCGACCTGCTTCTGGTCAATGGCGACCGCTGGCCTTGGGCGGCTTCAGGGCCGGCCTCTCCCGGCTGCGCCCTGTACCGCAATGACACCGCTCCCGGCAGTCTCATCCGCTTCACCGACATCTCGGCGGGTTCCGGTCTCGAAACTCCGTTCTACGGCATGGGGGCCGCGGTGGGTGACTACGACAACGACGGCAAGCCCGACGTCTTGGTCACCGCCGTCGGCGGAGCCCACCTCTTCCACAACGAGGGGGGCGGCCGATTCAAGGATGTCACCGCCTCGGCCGGTGTCGGCGGCGGGCCCGATGAGTGGAGCACCGCGGCGACCTGGTTCGACCTCGACAATGACGGCGACCTCGACCTCTTCGTCGGCAGTTACGTGAAGTGGTCGCGGGCGATCGACGCCGAAGTGGGCTACAAGATCGACGGATCCACCCGAGCCTACGGTCCGCCCATGAATTTCCAGGGAACCTTCCCGCACTTGTACCGCAACGAGGGCGGCGGCCGATTCACCGACATCAGCAAGGAGGGTGGCGTCCAGGTGACCAATCCCTCCACCGGGGTCCCCGCGGCCAAGTCGCTCGGCGTGGTCGCAGTCGACTTCAACAGCGACGGCTATACCGACCTCATCGTGGCCAACGACACGGTCCAGAACTTCGTCTTCGAGAACCAGCGTGACGGCCGCTTCAAGGAGGTCGGGGCCCTGACCGGCATCGCCTTCGACAGCTATGGCAACACGCGCGGGGCCATGGGCATCGACGCCGCCCGCTTCACGGACGACGGCAAACTGGGCATCGCCATCGGCAACTTCGCCAACGAGATGACGGCTCTGTATGTCGGCGGTTCCACG
>JACCEC011788862.1_pt1 | contig 14054 bp, 10 predicted proteins | sample 7450121 | NCBI WGS metagenome assembly JACCEC01 (sample SAMN15323455, study PRJNA562643) | freshwater metagenome | isolation source: river surface water | place: USA:Blue River Watershed | collected 2017-08-18 | reverse complement strand
TGTTACCGTTGTTGATCAGCGTCTGGGCATCGCCGCGCTGGATGCTGCGATCGCTGCGCTTCTGGTTGGTCATATCCATGCTGAGGCTGGCGAATCCGGTTTCGCCAAGCGGCAGGCCGAGGTTGGCCGCCATGTAGTTCAATTGGCCATCGTTGGTCTCGGTGTAGATGCCTGTCTTGGTTTCGATAGACAGACCTTCACTGTTTTCCTTGAGCATGAAGTTGATCACGCCCGCGATAGCGTCGGAACCGTACTGTGCTGCGGAGCCGTCACGCAGAACTTCTACCTGGCGCAGGGCAATCGGAGGAATCTGGGCGACGTCTGGGAAGTGGGTTCCCTCGCGACCGAACTGCACTGCTGCAGAGCGGTGGCGGCGCTTGCCGTTCACCAGTACCAGCGTGTCGTCGGCGGGCAGGCCGCGCAATGTGGCAGGACGCACCAGACTGTTGGAGTCGTTGATGTCCTGAGTGTCCACGTTGAAGGTCGGCACCAGGTTACGCAGCAGGTCGTTGATGTCGGCCGTGCCTTGGTCCTGGAAGTCGGTTGCTGAGAACACGTCGACTGGTGCTGCGGAGTCGAGTGCTGTTCTGGGGGCACGGCGTGAACCGGTTACCACAACTTCTTCGATGTCAGCATCCTGGCCCTGGGCTTGTGCCATGGCAACGGGAGCGGTGGTGGCAGCGATTGAGCCCAGCAGGGCGGCAACCGACGACATAGTCAGCAGTTTTGAAATTTTCATAGTTCTATTCCCTTGTCTTCATTTTCTTGATTAGCGAAGGATGGTTTCTAAATTACTTCAGTCCTGTTAACGACAGCCCTTCTACGCAGGGTGGAACCTGCAGGGGCCTTGTAAACTCCAGTGGGTCGTGAAGTGAGTCAACCAGATAGCGGGTTCGATTATCGAGAGGGGGGGCAGGGAAAGTCCTCCCAAAAACCTTCTGAATACCTCCTATAACTCTGGAATGCCCCAAATCCGTGGCGCGCAGGAGTGCTGGAGGCCGGACGCCTTGCTGAATCCTGCAATGCAGGATTTGAGAAGGGGGAGAGGGAAATTGTCGGTGGTCTGTGCTGCAGGATGGCCAGCTTGCGGGAGTCCAGCTCGGACCACTGTTCAGGGGTCCAGAGGTTGTTGCGGGACAGGAAGGTGTTGCTCTCATAGGCCTGGCGGGATTTTTCGCTGAGGCCTACACCGGTGACGGACTCCGTCGCCATGATCCCTTCCATGAGCTGACGCTGCCAGCTCTTGCCGAGCCCTACCTCTTCCAGCAGAGCCTGATAGCGCGGGTCGTCCAGCACGGCATCTGGAAAGTACTTCTCCGCTCCGTGTGTGACGTTGAACAGGCGGCGCTTCTGAGTCGCTGTCAGGCTGCGCCACTGGGCGATGCCTGTCTCGATGTCGCCCAGCATGAAACTGAGGGCCCCCTTGTTGAAGGCGAAGTCGCCTTCCCGGCTCATGATGTCCTGGTAGGCCTCGTTGCCCAAGGTTATCTTGCCACTGAGGAAGCCAATGATGGCCTCGCTGTAGTGAGCGAGAATGCCGTCGGTATCGACTTCCCGCTGCCGGTTCAGGTATGTCTCGGCCTGCCGGAAATCCCCCGTCAGCGCCGAATTGGTGGCCACGGTGCCGAGGAACCCAATGTGGTAGGGGCGCTCTTGAAGCTGGCCCTTGGCGCCGAGCAACATAGCGTGCGGTGGCTGGATGTTGTTGCGGTAGCTCCAGACTTCATCCGGAGAGATCTCGAACGGACCGACTTCCCCGGCGGCGTCCAGCAGCCGATTGGCCTCGTCATAAAGCCGTGCACCGATCAGGAACAACGCATAGTGGGCAACAGCAAATTCCGGTGGGTTGCCGGTGAGAATCTGCTCGCGCATCTGCATTTCCTGCTGAATCTGGTTGTTGCCGCCCATGCGCAGGCGTATTTCATTGAGGGAGCTGAGCACCTGGCTGTCTGGCGCTATGCGCGAGACTTCGCGGTGGATGTCGGCGATCAACTTGCTCAGTTCTTCGATTCTGGCATCGCTGCTGTATACCGCCAGGTTGTTGGCGGCCGTGGCGGCACCGTGGTAGGCATTGAGGAATTCCGGGTCCAGTTCGATGGCGCCCAGGTGATAGTCGATGGCGCGCTGGAAGTCTTCGGGGCTGAACTGGTTGTAGTAGAACTCGCCCCGCAGGAATTTTTCGTAGGCAAGCGCATTGGTGGTGCCCCAGTCGAGCATCTCCGACCTCTCCTCTTCGTCGAGGTGCACGCTCAGGGCACTGACGACGTTGGAGACGATCTGATCCTGCACACCAAACAAATCCTGAATCGGGAAATCGAACTGATCGGAATATTGATGCAGCCCGTCGCTGGCGCGGATGAGCTGAACAGTCACGCGCAGGCGCCCCTCGGCGGACTGCACGCTGCCCTGCAGCACATGATCCGCATTCAGGGTCTGGGCGCGTTCGGTTGCCCGTTCCGCAGAGCGATTGTCGTCCGGGCCATCAAACCCGCGGGCGGGGGACAAGACTTCCAGGTGGCTGAGCTTGGAGAGGCCGTGCACCAGTGATTCGCGCAAGCCGTCTGTCACAAACTTGTTGTCAACGTTCGGTTCCAGGTGAACAAAGGGCAGCACGGCGAGGCGCACGACTTCGTCTTTGTCGCTGGACACCTGCTGGCCGGGCCACATGAGCACGGACAGAAAAATGGCGGCGGCCGCACCACCGGCCATGATGCGCTTGTCCAGCAGCGCGCTGAAACGCAACTTCAATGGCGAGACCTGCGTCACTTCGAGGTCGGACTACTTTCCTGGAAAGTCTGCGGGGTGAGGGGCGCGCCGGTCATCACCACCTCGGCGATGAGCGAATAGCCGCGCTTGGGTATCGTCCTTATATAAGTAGGATGGTGTGCGTCGTCGCCGAGGGCGCTGCGTAATTCCGCGATGGCTTTGTGAACGGCGTGATCGGAGGGGAACGAGCCCTGCCAGAAACGGTTGAGCAACTCTTCATGGCTGACCACTTCCCCTGCCTGTTCGGCAAGGTAATGGAGCACGTCCATGCTGCGAGGCGTCACTTTCACCTCGGTGCCGCCCTGACTCAGGGTGCAAGTGGTGAGTGAAGCCTCCCAGTCACCGATCTTTATTCTGTTTAACTTGTCCGAGGCCACTGGCTGTCTCATCCGGGTTGAAAATGATCGATCACTTTTGCGTGAGATCGGCTTCAAGTAGATATCAGAACGTTGGAGAGGTCAAGGGAGGGGGTCAAAGAGGTGCAAACTATCCTCCCGCAGCGGGAAGCCATTCTTTAGGAGGTTTTCAGAAGGATTTTGGGAGGACTTTCCCGGTGTCCATCGCAATAATTCAATCGCCTTCACGCCCTGGATTGAAGTGGGTGTCAGTACCAGTCAGTACCAATAGTCAAAGAGGATCATGCAAGTGTCAAAACCAGTTTCCCGTCGTGAGTTTCTGAATCTGCTGGCCGCCACTGGCGGCACGGCTGCCGTCATCGGAATTACCAGCGCCCTTGGCATGATTCCCTCCAGTGCGTCTGCGTCGGCTCCCGATTTGCTGAAGCTGAGCAACCAGAGCCGTAAGGCGGTGATTCTCGGTGCGGGTATCTCCGGGCTGACGGTGGCCTATGAGCTGACCAAGGCGGGTTACGACTGCACCGTGCTCGAGTCCTCTCACCGTGCCGGTGGCCGGGTGTTTACAGTGCGTGCCGGCACTCTGATCGACGAGATTGGCAATCCCCAGTACTGCCAGTTCGACGATGAGCCACACATGTACTTCAACGCCGGTGCGGCCCGGATTCCCAGCACGCACACCAACGTCCTGCACTACTGCAAGGAGCTGGGAGTGGATCTGGAGCTGTTCATCAACGAGAACAAGATGGCGTGGATCCAGGATGACAACATCATGGGCGGCAAGCCCATTCGCAATGCCGAATTCACCACCAACGTGCGCGGCTTCATGGCGGAGCTGATGAGCAAGGCCATGTCCGAGGTTGAACTCGACAAGCCCTTTACCGATGAAGAGGCGGGGCTGGTGCTGCAGATGATCCGTGCCTTCGGCGACCTCAATGCCGAGGGCCGCTACACGGGCAGTACCCGGGCTGGTTATGCCTCGGGCAACTATGTCACCCACACCGTACAGAAGGAAATGATCGACGTGCGCAATCTGCTGCGTGCGAATGCTGCCCGGCAGGTGATCAGTGACAACGAGGGCGAGACCGGTCCGATGCTGATGCAGCCAATCGGCGGTATGGACAGGATCCCTGCCGGCTTTACTCGTCAGTTGGACTCCAAGATCAAGTACAAGGCACAGGTGTTGTCGCTGAACCTGCGCGATGATGGCGTGACGGTGGAGTATCAGCAGGACGGTCAGCGTCAGGTCATCGAGGCCGACTACTGCTTCAACTCTATCCCAAGCCACTTCATGAATGGCATCCCGAACAATCTGCCCACCGAATACACCCAGGCGATGAAATACATCCGCCGCGGTACCGCCTACAAGGGCGCATTCCAGGCGAAAGAGCGCTTCTGGGAGAAGGAAGGCATCTACGGAGGCATCAGCTGGACCAACCAGCCGATCCGTCAGGTCTGGTACCCGCCACATGGCATTCACAAGGCCAAGGGCGTGGTGCTGGCCGCATACGACTACGGCAATGGCATGCCCTTTACCCGCATGACGCACGAGCAGCGCATCGAGGCGATGATCGCTCAGGGCGAGAAAGTACACCCGAACTACCGCAGCATGGTTGAGCATGGCGTGACCATCGCCTGGCACCGCATGAACCACATGCTTGGCTGTTCCGCACGCTGGAATGTGGTGACCCCGGAAGAGGAGCAGATATTCAGCACCCTGCAGCGCTCCGTCAACGGCCGTCACTGGCTGATCGGCGATCAGGTCAGCAAGCACACGGCATGGATGGAAAGCGCCATGCAGTCGGCGCACGTGGCCCTTGCGGAACTGGATCAGCGCGTACGCGCAGAGGCTGCCAGCGCCTGAGTTTTGCCTGATCCCGCCGCTACCGCCTCTGCGCGGCAGCGGCTCTTCTTCGCGTGACAATTTCCAGAAGTACCGTTAGACCCGCAAGACCCGCAAGACCTGCTAGACGTTTTGAGCATGACACTGTTTGAGTAAGACACTCTCCGCTCCTTTTCCCGCAGTTGTTGTGGCAACTGCGGGATTTTTTTTATGCTTATGACGTAAAATGCCCGGGCCTGTAGAAGCACTCGTCGAAGTGCGCTTTAAAAGGTGCCATTAAAAACAGGCACCGCTCACCGCTGTACTATTAACGAAAGCACCGCTATGAAGACTCTGTATTTATTGCGTCACGCCAAGTCCAGCTGGGCGACGCCTGATGTCAAGGATTTCGACCGCCCTTTGAATGAGCGCGGCTTTCATGATGCTCCCGAGATGGCCGAGCGTCTGGTCGAGCAGTTGAAGGCGCGCGGCGAGAAGATCGATCTTGTTGTCAGCAGTCCTGCTCTGCGCGCTTACACGACCGCGACGCTGTTCTGCGAGGTGCTGGGAATTGACCCCGAGCGCATAGTGCAGAATCGCCAGATCTATATTGCTGGCAGCCCCAAGTTGCAGCAACTGATCAGCCTGTTTGACGAGAGCGCGCACAGCGCGATGCTGGTGGCGCATAACCCGGCGCTCACCGACCTGGCTAACGATCTGGCACATGCGGGGATCGACAATATCCCGACCTGTGGTCTCGTCGTTATCCAGTTGCCCATTGAAAGTTGGTTTGACATACAAGCGGGGACAGGACGGTTGCTGCGTTTCGATTTTCCCAAGAATCCGGATTGACTGAACTCCTGAGCAGCATTGCCTGCCAAAGGAACACCATGCCCTTGTCCAGACGTTTGCTACTGAGTCTTGGTTTTATCGCGCTGACTGGCTGCGCGAGCCTGGCGCCATCCTCCGCCGAGCACTCAACAAAAACTGGCTGGCAGTCCCCGTTGTATCAGGATCATCCCCTGGCTGGTCGCATCTGGCGCGCCAGCGATCAACGTTTTATCTCCACCGAGGAACTGCAGCAGGTGTTGTCCGCGACACCGTTTCTGCTGTTGGGCGAGAAGCACGACAATCCTGACCATCACAGTTTGCGTCTGACTCTTCTGCAGGACATGCTCGCAGCGGACTCCCTGGGTGTGGTGAGCTTCGAGATGCTGGACAGCAGCCAGCAGGCATTGGTGGATGATCTAGGAGGCGTGGATCTTGATTCCGGGCAGGCGCTGCAGACGCATCTGCAGTGGGACGCCGAGGGCTGGGACTGGAATTTTTACGGCCCGGTGCTGACCGAGCTGCTGCGTGCGGGTGTGCCCGTGCGGGCGGGCAACATCAGCCGCGACGAGATGATGACGGTGTACGGAAGTGAGCTCGATGCGGAGGTTGCCGCGGTGATGGATGCGCTGCAGATGGAGCAGCTCAACAAGGATATCGACGAGAGCCATTGCGGCATGCTTACCGCCAGTCAGTTTCCTGCGATGGTGCGGGTGCAGCAGAGCCGGGATGCCAGCATGGCTCGCAGCCTGCTGTCCGCGCAGGAGGCCGCCGGGAAGCGCGTCTTGATCGCAGGCAACTACCATGTGCGCCGAGATCTGGGCGTGCCCAATTACCTGACTGCGGGGTTCGAGGGGCTGCCCGCCGCTGCTGAGCAGGACATCGTCACGCTGGGGTTCATGGAAGTGAATCCGGAGTCGAATGCGCCCATCGATTACACCGAGGCCTTCTCCGCTACCGCGCCCTACGACTATCTGTGGTTCACGCCGGCCGTGACCACGGAAGATTATTGTGCCGCCATGCGCGCGCAATAAGGTCAGTGCGTCGGCGCTTCAGCTCAGCTCACTTCACCGCACCTCCTCACCTCAATGAGTCAGTGAGTAGATCAGATAATTGATGCCAAGCTGATAAGCCAGGTTGGCGTGGCGGGTCGGGTAGCTCGGATCATAGGTGTGCTCCCAGCCATCGCCCATGTCCGAGTTCCAATTGATCAGCACCATCACCCGGCCGTCGTCGTCCAGAATCGCGTGGTTGGAGGCGCGGTCGACATCCTGCTCAGGGTAGTTGTCGGGGTTGCCGATCACCGGAATCATTTGCGGGCCGTCGATGTCGTAGTAGCTGTGGAATATCTCGTGATCTGATGGAAGTTCAATGATCTCGCGCTCCGGGAATATCTCGGTGAAGGCGCGGTAGAAATTGTCCCACTGATTCGTGCCCCAGAAATGATCGATCAACAAGAAGCCACCGCGCAGCAGATACTCGCGCATGTTTTCCTGTTCGATCGAATTGAATAGCGGACCACCGCTGCGCCCCATCTCGAGGGCATAGAGGAAGGGATAGTCGAACACACGGCTGTCGTCGAAGCGCAGCACAATTGGTTCGCTCATTACCCGGACATTGGTCAGGCGAGAGACGCCGCGCAGGAAGTTGGAGTCCGCGCTGGGGAAGTCTGTCTGCCAGGTGCCGCGGCGGAAGCCGTCATTGTAGAAGTTGTCGTATTCCAGGCGCACGAATGCAAATTCACCGGCGATGTCCTGTGGCAATGAAGTGTCGAGCGGTGCCAGCGGCTGCGCTGAGGCAAGTATTGGAAGTAGCAGGATGCATAGAAAGGACAGGGCTTTCGCGGGCAGGCCCGCTCCCACAGGGGCTGGGACCTGCGCTGGCAGGAGGAGAAGTCTGGCGAGCTCGTTCTTCATGGTGGTGACAAATCCTGCAGTCCTGCTTGCTGGTCTTGAGTTGCCCTGGGCTTAAGCTACCGTAAAACGCTGGTCTCAACAATATGAGCCTTGATTGACAGTAGTGAGTCAAGATGACAGCATGCTGCTTGTTAATGGCGGAGGCTGGCATGGCTCACTCACCCAAACGTAAACCTTTTCTCGATCTCGTGTTGTCACTGTTCCGATTGAACGGACTGCTGGTGGCCGAGGGCGACCGCATGGCCGAGTCCCTAGGGCTGACCAGTGCCCGCTGGAAAGTGATCGGCGTGATCGCACTGTCCCATTCAGGAGTCACCGTGCCGGGAATCGCGCGTGCCCTCGGCCAGTCGCGGCAGGCGGTGCAGCGCATCACCGACGTCATGGAGCGGGACGGGCTGCTGCGCTATCAGCGCAACCCTGATCACAAGCGTTCAGCACTGGTCTGTCTGACCGACGCGGGTCAGGAAGCTTACAGTGCCTTGCGCGCCGTCCAGGATCCCTGGGCAATCGAGAGCACGGACGATGTGCCCCTTGCGGAGCTGGAATCGGCTCTGCAACTGGTGCGTCGATTGATCCACCGATTTGATCGTTGAGAGGGCTGCGACACGTGCACCGATTCGAATCCTCGCCTCATCTTCCTCGAGCGCTTTACCGTGCGGATCAGGTGCGCGCGATTGATCGCTTCGCCATCGAACAGGCGGGCATCCCTGGCGCGGAGCTCATGCAGCGCGCGGCCAGCGTTGTCCTGAATGTGATTATGCAGCGCTGGCCGCACGTTCGACGGCTGCTGGTGGTCTGTGGCACCGGCAATAACGGGGGCGACGGCTACCTGGTGGCGGCACTCGCCGGTGCGCAGGGACTCAGTGTCCGTGTGCTTGAGCCGGGCGCTGTCGAGCAGCTCAGAGGCGATGCGTTGAGTGCTCGGCAGCGGGCGCTGGCGCAGGGCATTGCCTGTCACCCACTGTCCGCTGGAGATGTTGACTGGTCAGAAGTGCAGGCGGACACCGTCGTGGTCGACGCGTTGCTCGGAATCGGCATGCGGGGAGCATTGCGCCCCGAGTATCGGGATGCCATCAAGTGGATCAATGCCACTGGTCTGCCAGTGGTCGCCGTCGATATTCCCTCGGGGTTGAACAGTGACACCGGCGTTGCCGCCGACGTTGTGGTGCATGCGGCCGTGACGGTGTGCTTCATCGGCTTGAAGCAGGGGCTGCTGACGGCGGACGGACCGGATTGCACGGGCGAGATCGTGTTCCATGATCTCGCCCTGCCTGACTCGGTGTTACGCAGCGCTCCTGTGCATGACGTGTCTGCTGCCCGTATCGACATCCACAGTGTCGCGAAATTGCTGCCGCCGCGCCGCCCGTCGACGCATAAAGGTGACTGCGGGCATGTGCTTGTCGTGGGCGGGGATGTCGGCTATGGTGGCGCCGCTTTGATGGCAGCGGAAGCAGCGGCGCGCAGCGGTGCGGGCACGGTGAGCCTGCTGACGCGGGCGGCGCATGTGACAGCGATGTTGGCGCGCCGTCCGGAAATCATGGTGCGTGCCGTCGAAGCGCCGGACGCCGCGGATGCGGAGATGGTCATCCGAATGATGGCCCGGGCGAGCGTCGTCGTTATCGGGCCAGGCCTCGGGCGTTCGGCGTGGTCGAGCGCCATGTTGCGACTGGTGCTGCAGGAGGCCGGGCAGCGGATTCCGCTGGTGGTCGATGCGGATGCTTTGAATCTGCTCGCGGAAAAGCGTGCACAGTTGAATGAACTGGCTGGCGGCCATGGTCGTTTGAGTGTCGCTGGAAGTGCCGCTGGAAGTGACGTTGGAACTGTCGTTGGAACTGCCACTGGAAGCGCCTCGGGCCTGCGTCGCAGCAATTGGGTGCTGACGCCTCACCCCGGCGAGGCCGCGCGCCTGTTGGGGTGGAGCAATGAGCAAGTCAAAGCCGATCGCTTTGCTGCGGTTCGCCAGTTGCAGGAAAGCTGGGGCGGCGCGTGTCTGCTGAAAGGTGCGGGGAGTCTGTTGTGCTTTACGTCGTCCAACGCAGAGGGCGCAACGCCCTCCATTGAATTATGTACCGAGGGCAATCCTGGCATGGCATCGGGCGGGATGGGCGATGTGCTGAGTGGCATGATCGGCGCCTTCATGGCGCAGGGGCTGAGTCCTGCAGACAGCCTGCGCTGCGGTGTCTGCATTCACGGCGAGAGCGCAGATCTGGCCGCTGCCGCTGCGGGCGAGCGGGGCTTGCTGGCGACCGATCTCCTGCAACATGTAAGGCAGCTGGTGAACAATTCGCAGTAGTCATTCGAGCGACGTCTTGACGTGCTCAGCAACTGATGTGGAACAAGAGGATTTGGAAGGCGGTCATGGGTGAGGATGTGCGATATCTCGTGGATGAAGCGGCGACCGAAGCCTTCGGTCGACTTCTGGCGCAGGCGACGCAGCGCGCGCCCTCGTCCTCCTGTGGAGTGAGTGCCGGAGCGGGCGAGTCCGACGCCCGTGCTACACTTGGCGGCAGAATTTTCCTGTCCGGTGACCTCGGCGCTGGCAAGACGACGCTGACGCGTGGACTGGTGCGTGGTTATGGGATAGAGGGGGCAGTGAAGAGCCCGACCTATACCCTCGTGGAGCCCTATGAACAGTCGGGGTGCAATCTCTACCACTTCGATCTGTACCGCCTGGCGGACCCGGAGGAGGTAGAGTTTCTAGGGGTTGGAGAATATTTTGACGAGGCCAATCTGTGCATCATCGAGTGGGCAGAGAAGGGCAAGGGCTATTTGCCCGCCCCCGATCTGGAAATCAACCTGTCGCATGAAGGCGCTGGACGACGTATCCACTGGCAGTCTCGATCGCCGCGTGGAGAGAACATTGTGAAAAAATTATCCGACTTGTTGGCGCGGAAGCCGACAGGAATCAATCCAGTATGAAGTTGACAGCCAATCTCTACAGCACCCTATTGCAGCGCGTCGCAATGACATTGCTTACGCTGGTCTGCGCAGCAGTGCTGTTTTCCGGGGGATTTATCACAAGGCCGGCGCTGGCGGCTGAGCAGGCCGAGGTGCAGGAGGTGCGCTTGTGGCGTGCGCCTGACTACACGCGCGTGGTCTTCGATCTGGATCGTCAGGTCAAGTACAGCGTCTTCGCGCTGGAAAATCCCCATCGCGTGGTGATCGATCTGACAGGTGTCGTCATGCAGACGGACTTGTCGCAACTGGACTTCAAGGACAGCCCGGTGACCGGCATGCGCAGCGGCAAGCGCGCGGATGCGGATCTGCGCATCGTGCTGGATCTCGCCAATGGCGTGAACCCAAGCAGTTTCATGCTGGCCGCCAATGGGGAGCTGAAAGACAGGCTGGTTGTCGACCTCTATGACGCAGGGGTCGTCCCCGCCGTCCCCGATCTGGCAATGGAGGAACAGCCGGAGGAAGCTCAGCAGCGCGACATCATTGTGGCCATCGACGCGGGACATGGCGGGGAGGATCCCGGAGCGCTCGGCTACGACAAGCGCATCCGTGAAAAGGATGTAGCACTCGCGATTGCCCGTGCCATTTTCGATCGGCTGGAGGCCGTGCCGGGCTATCGCCCCGTGCTGGTCCGCGATGGCGATTACTCTGTGCAATTGCAGCGCAGACCGCAGATCGCCCGGCAGAATCGGGCCGATATTTTCCTCTCGATTCATGCGGATTCTTTTAGTACCACACGCGCCGAGGGCGTCACGGTGTATGCGCTTTCCGAGCGCATCGCCGAGGACGAAAACGTACGCCGTGTGGCCGAGAAGGAAAACAGTGCCGACCTGCTGGGCGGCGTTGCCGGTGATACCAGTCTGCGCGATATCGAGGATGATCTGGCGCGCACGCTGCTGGACCTCTCCATGGCCTGGAGCATCGAGCAAAGTGTGACGGCTGGCTCCTACATCCTGAATTCCCTGAGTTCGGTCGCCACGCTGCGGCGGGACAAGACGCAGCAAGGCAATCTGTGGGTATTGCGCTCGCCCGACATTCCTTCGCTGCTGATCGAGACGGGGTATCTCTCCAACCCGGACGAGGCGAAGCAGCTCAACACCGCCGCGTATCAGCGCCGGCTGGCGGATGGCATCGTGCAGGGCGTTATGCGCTACTTCTACGACAGACCGCCGGAAGACACACTGGTGGCCTGGCAGAAGGCGAACAACATTGCACCGACACTCGCGGGATCGAATCTGGCTGGCAGTCATGTCGTGGTTCGCGGTGACAGCCTTTCCATGATTGCGCAACGCTATGGGGTGACGACGAGTGCGCTGCGGGAAGCCAACAATCTGCGCGGTGATGTGGTCCAGTTGGGGCAGGAGCTCACCATTCCCGGCGCAGGTTCACGCTCCGTGCAGGAGCCCTTAGCGGTGGAGCACAAGACCGTGCCAGGTGAAACGCTCTCGGGCATCGCGGCGCGTTATCGCGTCAGTCTGGCCAGCCTGCGCAACGCCAACAATCTGCGCAATGATGTCATCCACGTCGGTCAGGTCCTGAAAATACCTGCCCCCTGAGACCTCTGCACTATGACCCGCATTGCCCTTCTCAGCCAGCGCCTGGCGAACCAGATTGCCGCCGGCGAGGTCGTTGAACGACCCGCCTCCGTGGTCAAGGAATTGCTGGAAAATTGTCTCGATGCCGGTGCCGACCGTATCGAGATCGACATCGAACAGGGTGGCAGCAAGCTCATCCGTATTCGTGACAATGGTGCTGGCATCGTCAAGGACGATCTCGGGCTGGCGCTCAGCCGCCACGCCACCAGCAAGATCGCCAATCTTGACGATCTCGAAAACATTGCCAGTCTGGGATTTCGCGGCGAAGCGCTCGCGAGTATCTGTTCGGTCTCGCGACTGGAGCTGACCTCGCGAGCACGGGTGGCCACCGATGACACTGCCTGGCGTGTGGAGGCAGAGGGGCAGGAGATGAGCACCGCGATCTCTCCTGCCGCGCATCCGCAGGGCACCACAGTAGAGGTGCGCGATCTCTTCTTCAATACGCCCGCGCGCAAGAAATTTCTGCGCACCGAGAAAACCGAATTCGATCGTCTCGAAGAAGTGGTGAAGCGGCTCGCCCTCAGCCGCTTCGATGTCGCCTTCAGCCTGCGGCACAATCAGCGGGTGATTCAGCATCTGCATGCGGCGCTCAGCGCGCAGGAGCAGCAGCGTCGCGTGGCGCTGGTGTGTGGTCCCGCGTTTGTCGAGAATTCGATTCAGATCGATATTGAGGCCTCGGGGTTGCGGTTGTGGGGTTGGGTGAGTCTGCCGACTTTCTCGCGCAGTCAGGCGGATCTGCAATACTTCTACGTCAACGGCCGCATCATCCGCGACAAGCTGGTGAGTCACGCCGTCAAGCAAGCGTACCAGGACGTACTCTTTCATGGTCGCCACCCGGCCTTCGTGCTGTATCTGGAATTGCAGCCTTCGCTGGTCGATGTCAATGTGCATCCCACCAAGCATGAGGTGCGTTTCCGCGACAGCAGGCTCGTGCATGATTTTCTGTTCCGTGCCTTGCACAAGGCGCTGGCTGGGGTGCGTCCTCAGGATCGGCTGGGCGCAGACGCTGGTGGTGAATCCATGTATGCGGAGGGTGCCGCTTCCGCTGCCGGATATGCTTCAGTTGAACGCAGTGCGGGGCTCACCGGAGACTTCGCGGGTCAGGAACGTATCAGTTTTGCGAGCGGCATCAACTCGTCGCCGACATCGCTGCCGTCGAATCAATTTTCTTCGTTCGGTTCCGGGTATTCCGGACCGGTCAGTCAGCAGCGCATTGCTGAGCAAGTGGCCGCCTATGCCAAGCTGCAGAACGACGACGATGTTCCGCCGCTCGGATTTGCGATCGCTCAGCTGCATGGAATTTACATCCTCGCGCAGAACTCGCAGGGTCTGATCGTGGTCGACATGCATGCAGCGCACGAGCGCATCACCTATGAACACATGAAGAGTGCCTGCCAGAGCGAAGGCATCAAGGCGCAGCCACTGCTGGTGCCGCTCTCGATCGCGGTCAGTCAGGCCGAGGCCGATTGTGCCGAACAGCAGGCCGAAGCACTGCTGGCGCTTGGGGTTGGCATCGAGCGTGTAGCAGCGGAGTCGATCGTGGTGAGGCAGATTCCTGCCATTCTCGCTGGGGCCAATATCGAACAGCTGGTCAGGGATGTGTTGTCCGATGTGCTTGAGCATGGCAGCAGCGAACGCATCCGCAATTATCAGGATGAATTGCTGGCCACCATGGCCTGCCACGGTTCGGTCAGAGCGAATCGTCAGCTGAGTATTACGGAGATGAATGCGCTGTTGCGCGACATGGAGCGGACGGAGCGCAGTGGCCAGTGCAACCATGGCCGTCCGACCTGGGTCCTGCAGAGCCTTGATCAGCTGG
>JACCEC011482052.1_pt1 | contig 14056 bp, 16 predicted proteins | sample 7450121 | NCBI WGS metagenome assembly JACCEC01 (sample SAMN15323455, study PRJNA562643) | freshwater metagenome | isolation source: river surface water | place: USA:Blue River Watershed | collected 2017-08-18 | reverse complement strand
GACTGACCGACCACCGCATCAACCTCACGCTCTACAAGCTGCTGCAGGTGATGGAAGGCGATCTCGACGAGGTGCTGCACGCGCTGCAGCTCGCGCGCGGCGCCGAGCTGATGGCCGAGCTGGAAAACAGCGCTGCCGCGCACGGCACGCTGGCCTGAGACGCCTCCCCGATGACAGATGTTTCACCCACCGTGCAGCAGGCGCTGCTGCAGGCGCGCCAGGCCGGCCTGGACCGGATCGACGCTCAGGTGCTGCTGCTGCACCGGCTCGGGCGCTCGCCGCACGACCGCGCCTGGCTGATCGGGCACGACACCGACCCGCTGCCAGCCGCAGTGGCGCAGGACTTCGCCACCCTGTGCCGGCGCCGCCTGGAGGGCGAGCCGGTCGCCTACCTGACGGGACGGCGCGAATTCCACGGGCTGGAGCTGCAGGTCGATGCGCGCGTGCTCGACCCGCGGCCCGACACCGAGACGCTGGTCGATTGGGCGCTCGAAGTGCTCGCCGGCATCGAAAGCCCGAGCGTCATCGACCTCGGCACCGGCAGCGGCGCGATCGCGCTCGCGCTCCAGCACCGGCGGCGCGACGCCCGGGTCTGGGCGCTCGACGCCAGCCAGGACGCGCTGGCCGTCGCGCAGGCCAATGCGCAGCGGCTCGGACTGGCGGTGCAATTCATCCACGGCAGCTGGTTGGCCGACTGGCCCGAGCGCCAGGCCGAGGCGGCCGAACGACTGCCGGCAGGCCCCGCCCTGCCCGAGCGCTTCGATCTCATCGTCAGCAACCCACCCTACATCCGCGCCGACGACCCGCACCTGGCCGCACTGACGCACGAGCCGCTCTCGGCGCTGGCCAGCGGCACCGACGGCCTCGACGACATCCGCGCCATCGTCGCGCAGGCGCCCGCCCACCTGCTGCCCGGCAGCTGGCTGCTGCTGGAACATGGCTGGGACCAGGCCGGCGCGGTGGCGGCGATCCTGCGCGCGCAGGGCTTCGAGCTGGTCGGGCACCAGCGGGATCTGGCCGGGCATCTGCGCTGCACCGGCGGGCGGTGGCCGTACGGCGAACCAGGATTTCCAGCGGGCGGGGATAATCCTGCCCCATCAGAACCCGGCAGCAGTGCCGACCAACAGGAGTGAATCCATGAGCGACACCCAGCAGAGAATCGACCAACTGGTCAAGAACAACGACATCGTGCTGTTCATGAAGGGCAGCGCGAGCTTCCCGATGTGCGGCTTCTCGGGCCGCGCCGTGCAGATCCTCAAGGCCTGCGGCGTCGATACCAAGACCATCCAGACCGTCAACGTGCTCGAAGACGCCGAGGTCCGCCAGGGCATCAAGGAATACAGCAACTGGCCGACCATCCCGCAGCTCTACGTCAAGGGTGAATTCATCGGCGGCTCCGACATCATGATGGAGATGTACGAGTCGGGCGAGCTGCAGAAGGTCATCGCCGGCGAGGCCGCCTGATGAGCGAGACCCCGCAAGTGCTCGACGCCGAGCAGGTGCGCGGCCAGCTGGCCGAGCTCGAACTCGGCAGCTGGGAGCACGACGAGGAGGAGCAGGCGATCACGCGCTGGCTCGCCTTCCACGACTTCGCGCAGGCCTTCGCCTTCATGACACGCGTCGCACTCGAGGCCGAGCGCCGCCAGCACCACCCCGAGTGGTTCAACCTCTACAACCGGGTCGAGATCAGCTTCACGACGCATGACGCCGGCGGCGTCACCGCGCGCGACATCGAGTTCGCGCGCTGGGTCGAGGACATGGCGGCCAGCGCTGGCGCCTGAACCTGGCAACAGGCGCGGGGGGTGGTCCCTGACGACTGATTTGCCGGCCGCGCAGCGGACGAATGAAACGGGCCGGGGTGGGTGGCCCCTGACGGCCGATTTGCTGGCCGCGCAGCGGACAGATGAGGCAGGCAGGGGCCACCCACTCCGGCTCTACCCTAACCAGCAAGCAGGCCCGCCAGCGACATCAAGCCCGGCGCCAGTTCTTCTGCGCCGCGAACACAGCATCCGGGTATTCCGCCCGGCCGCGGCTGCCGTTGTAGCGCCCGAGCGCCAGGAACAGGTCGCCGCGCTCGCGATCCAGGTAGTGACGCAGGATCACGCAGCCGAAACGGATGTTGGCCTGCAGCAGGAACAGCTTGGACGGATCGCCGTCGCCGATCAGCCGGGCCCAGAACGGCATCACCTGCATGTAGCCGCGCGCACCCACCGGCGAGACCGCGAACTTGCGGAAGCCGCTCTCGACCTGGATCAGGCCCAGCACCAGCGACTCGTCCAGGCCGGCGCGCCGGCTCTCGTACCAGACCGTCTGCAGGAAATCGACCCGGGTCTGCAGCTCGGGCTTGCGCCGCGCCAGCCTGGGGCTCATCTGCCCGAGCCAGCGCAGATAGTCCAGCCTGGCCTCCGGGTGGGGAAACTCCGGCTCGGGCGGCGCCGGGTGTTCGATCGCCGCGCGCAGGGCCAGCCGCACCGGATCGGCCAGCAGCTCCTCGGCCTGGCCGCCCGCCTGCGCCAGACCGGGAAGCCCGGCCGACAGCCCCGCCAGGCCTGCCCTGGCCATCCAGCCCAGACAGTCCCGGCGCTCCATGCTCAGAGCCCCAGCTTGCCCTTGAGCAGGTCCAGCACCTCGGCGGCACCGACCTTGGTCGAGGCCTCGTCGCGGCGGTGCTGGTACTCGACCAGGCCTTCCTTGAGGCCCTTGTCGCCGATGGTGACGCGGTGCGGCACGCCGATCAGCTCCCAGTCGGCGAACATGGCACCCGGGCGCTCGCCACGGTCATCGAGCAGCACATCGACGCCCAGCGCCAGCAGCTCGCCGTACAGCTGCTCGGCCGCGGCGCGCACCGCCTCGCTGCGGTCCATGCCGATCGGGCAGATCACGACCGTGAACGGCGCGATCGCATCCGGCCAGATGATGCCGCGCGCGTCGTGGTTCTGCTCGATCGCGGCTGCCGGCAGGCGGGTGACGCCGATGCCGTAGCAGCCCATCTCGAAATGGCGCGGCTTGCCGTCCTCGGCCAGGAAGGTCGCGTTCATGGCGCGCGAGTACTTGGTGCCGAGGTAGAACACATGGCCGACCTCGATGCCGCGCTCGATCGCCAGTTCGCCCTGGCCGTCCGGCGACAGGTCGCCAGCGACCACGTTGCGGATGTCGGCCACCAGGTCGGGCTCGGGCAGGTCGCGCCCCCAGTTGACGCCGGTCAGGTGATGGTCGGCCTCGTTGGCGCCGCAGGTCCAGTCGGCCAGCACCATCACCTCGCGGTCGGCGACGATATTGACCGGCTGCTTCAGGTTGAGCGGGCCCAGGTAGCCCGGCTTGCAGCCGAAATGGTCGAGGATCTCGGCCTCGGTCGCGAAGCGGAAGCCCAGGTCCAGGCCCGGCAGCTTGCCGACCTTGACCTCGTTCATCTCGTGGTCGGCGCGCAGCAGCAGCAGCCAGACCTGGCTCTTGACGATCTCGTCGTTCTCGTTGATCTCGTCGGTGGCCAGCACGATGGACTTGACGTTGGTCGTCAGCGGTGTGCCGAGCTGCTCGGCCACTGCCGCGCAGGTGCTGCGGCCCGGCGTGTGCACCTTGGCCAGCGGCATGGAGGGCGCGGGGCGCGGACCCTGCGGCGCCAGCGCCTCGGCCTTCTCGATGTTGGCCGCGTAGTCGCTGTTCGGGCAATAGACGATGGCGTCCTCGCCGGTCGCGGCGATGACCTGGAACTCCTCGCTCAGGTCGCCGCCGATGGCGCCGCTGTCGGCCGCCACCGCACGGTAGGTCAGGCCGAAGCGGTCGAAGATGCGGCGGTAGGCCGCCGCCATCACCTGGTAGCTCGCCTGCGCGCTGTCGCGGTCGCGGTCGAAGCTGTACGCGTCCTTCATCACGAACTCGCGCCCGCGCATCAGGCCGAAGCGGGGCCGGCGCTCGTCGCGGAACTTGGTCTGGATCTGGTAGAAGTTCCTGGGCAGCTGCTTGTAGCTGCGCAGCTCCTGGCGCGCGATGTCGGTCACGACCTCCTCGGAGGTCGGCTGCAGCACGAAGTCACGCGCGTGGCGGTCCTGGATGCGCAGCATCTCGGGCCCCATCTTGTCGAAGCGGCCGGTCTCCTGCCAGAGCTCGGCGGGCTGGACCACGGGCATGGTCAGCTCGACTGCGCCGGCGGCGTTCATTTCCTCACGGATGATGCGCTCGACCTTCTGGATCACGCGCAGGCCCATCGGCATGTAGGTGTAGATGCCGGCGCCGAGCTTCTTGATCATGCCGGCGCGCGTCATGAGCTGGTGGCTGACGACCTCGGCGTCGGCCGGGGCTTCCTTGAGGGTGGAGATGAAGAATCGGGAGGCTTTCATTTCGGGCTCGGGCTGGCGTCGCGCATGGCCAGCAGGGTGCCGGACCGTACAGGGACAAACCCCGATGGTGCCTGCCAGGCCGCCCGCCAGCGGTGCATAATGAACGCAGTTTTAGAATTTGGGGTTGATTATGCTTGACAGAGACGGCTTCAGGCCCAATGTCGGCATCATTCTGCTCAACCAGAGGAACCAGGTGTTCTGGGGCAAGCGCATCCGCACCCATTCCTGGCAGTTTCCGCAGGGCGGCATAGACCGGGGCGAGACCCCCGAGCAGGCCATGTTCCGCGAGCTGCACGAGGAGGTCGGACTGCAGCCCGAGCATGTGGCCATCATCGCGCGCACGCGGGACTGGTTGCGCTATGAAGTGCCGGACCGCTACATCCGCCGGGATGCACGCGGCCATTACAGGGGACAAAAGCAGATCTGGTTCCTGTTGCGCCTGACCGGCGGCGACTGGAACCTGAACCTGCGCGCGACCAGCCATCCGGAATTCGATGCCTGGCGCTGGAACGACTACTGGGTGCCGCTGGAGATGGTGGTCGAGTTCAAGCGTGGCGTCTATGAGATGGCGCTCAACGAGCTGTCGCGCTACCTGCCGCGCCAGGAGAGCCGCAACCGCTACCTGCGCGGCAGCGTGCGCCTGCGCCCGCACGAAGTGCATCAGGAGCCCCTGCAACTGCCGGTGCACCTGGATCTGCCGCCGGGAGCGAGCTTCGATCCCGATCCGCAGCATCCCAGGCAGACCTGAAGCGGGGCCGGCACGACCCCGCGGGAAATCAGCCGCGCACCAGCACCAGGTTGTCGCGGTGGATCATCTCGGGCTCGGCGACGTAGCCGAGCAGGCCCTCGACCGCGTTCGATGACTTGCGGCACAGCAGGCGCGCCTCGCCAGCCGAGTAGTTGGCCAGGCCGCGCGCGATCTCGTGGCCGCGCTCGTCGCGTACCGCGATCACGTCGCCGCGGCTGAAGTCGCCGCTGACGGCGGTCATGCCGATCGGCAGCAGGCTCTTGCCTTCGGCAGCGATCTTGGCGGCGGCGCCGTCGTCCACCGTGACATGGCCGCGCAGCTGCAAATGGTCGACCATCCACTGCTTGCGCGCCTGCTGCTTGGGCGTCTGCGCGACCAGCAGCGTGCCGATCAGCTCGCCGCGCGTCAGGCGCAGCAGCGCGTCGGGCTCGCGGCCCCAGGCGATCACGGTCGAGGCGCCGGAGCCGGCCGCGCGCCGCGCCGCCACGATCTTGGTGATCATGCCGCCGGTGCCGACGCGCGAGCCGGCGCCGCCGGCCATCTCCTCCAGGCGCGGGTCGCCCGCGCGCGCGACATGGATGAATTCGGCGTCGGGCTGCTTGCGCGGATCGGCGCTGTAGAGGCCCTTCTGGTCGGTCAGGATCACCAGCAGGTCGGCATCGACCAGGTTGGCGACCAGCGCGCCGAGCGTGTCGTTGTCGCCGAACTTGATCTCGTCGTTGACGACGGTGTCGTTCTCGTTGATCACCGGCACCACGCCATGCTCGAGCAGCGTGAGCAGGGTCGAGCGCGCGTTGAGGTAGCGCTCGCGGTCGGCCAGGTCGGCGTGCGTGAGCAGCACCTGCGCGCTGCCGACATCCTGCTCGCGCAGCTTGGTCTCGTACATCTGGACCAGGCCCATCTGGCCGACGGCGGCGGCGGCCTGCAGCTCGTTGATCATCTTGGGCCGCGTCTTCCAGCCCAGGCGCTTCATGCCCTCGGCGATGGCGCCGCTGCTGACCATGATGAGCTCGCGGCCGGACTTGACCAGCGCGGCGAGCTGCGCGCTCCACTGGCCGATCGCCGCCTCGTCGATGCCGCGGCCCTCGTTGGTCACGAGGCTGGAGCCGACCTTGACGACGATGCGGCGCGCGCCGCGCAGCAGTTCGGAGGAATCGATTGTGAGGGTGACGCCGGGTTCGGCTTCGGTGGCAGGGCTCATGGCGGTCGGGCGGTTCGGCCAGCGTGTTGCTGTGGATACGGATGGCGGAACGCTCCGGGGGCCGGGCCGTCCCGCCCGGAAATCAGCGGAAGCGAGGATCGTCGCTGTCGACTGCAGCGACCTCGGCGGCCTGGCGCGCAGCGTCGAAGCGCGGATCGACCTCGACATGGGGCTTTTCGGCCTCACGGGTGGCGACGATATGCTGGTAGATCTTCTGCACCAGCAGCTCGCAGCCCTCGCGCGTGAGCGCCGAGATCTCGAACACCGGCCCCTTGTGGCGCATGCGCCTGACGAAGTCCTTGACGCGCGCGGCGCGCTCCTCGGCCGGGATCATGTCGAGCTTGTTGAGCACCAGCCAGCGCGGCTTGGCGTGCAGCTCGGGGTCGTACTTCTTGAGTTCCCTGGCGATGGCCTTGGCCTGCGCGACCGGATCGACCGCCTCGTCGAAAGGCGCCAGATCGACCACATGCAGCAGCAGTCTGGTGCGCTGCAGGTGGCGCAGGAACTGGTGGCCCAGGCCGGCACCCTCGGACGCGCCCTCGATCAGGCCCGGCACATCGGCGACGACGAAGCTCTTCTCGGGGCCGACGCGCACCACGCCCAGGTTGGGGTGCAGCGTGGTGAAGGGGTAGTCGGCGATCTTCGGCCGCGCGTTCGAGACCGCGGCGATGAAGGTCGATTTGCCCGCGTTGGGCATGCCGAGCAGGCCGACGTCGGCCAGCACCTTCAGTTCGAGCGCCAGGCTGAAGCGCTCGCCCGGGTGTCCCGGCGTCTTCTGGCGCGGCGCGCGGTTGATCGCGCTCTTGAAGCGCAGGTTGCCGAAGCCGCCGTCACCGCCCTTGGCGATCAGGATCTTCTCGCCCGGCTGCAGCAGCTCGTGCATCAGCTCGCCGGTCTCGGCGTTGCGGATGATGGTGCCGACCGGCATCTTGAGCACGATGTCCTCGCCCTTGCAGCCGAACATGTCCGAGCCCTTGCCGTGCTCGCCGCGCTGCGCCTCGAAGCGGCGCGAGTAGCGGTAGTCGATCAGCGTGTTGAGGTTCTCGTCGGCCAGCGCCCAGACCGAGCCGCCGCGGCCACCGTCGCCGCCGTCGGGGCCGCCGAATTCCTTGTATTTCTCGTGGCGGAAGGACGCGCAGCCATTGCCGCCGTCGCCGGCCGCTATGTCGATATAGGCTTCATCAACGAATTTCATGACTGCGATTGTCCTTCAAACGGATAAAAACAAAAGGCCCGCAGCGCGGGCCTTTGCGGTCTGAACGCCGAAGCGGTCAAACAGGCAACATCACACCGGGGTGACGCTGATGGTCTTGCGGTTGAACTCGCCCTTGACGCCGAAGCTGACCACGCCGTCGCAGGTTGCGAAGATGGTGTGATCCTTGCCGCAACCGGTGCCCACGCCAGCGTGGAAACGGGTGCCGCGCTGACGCACGATGATCGAGCCGGCGCTGATGGCCTGGCCGCCGAACACCTTCACGCCCAGCATCTTCGGCTTGGAGTCGCGACCGTTGCGGGTTGAGCCGCCGCCTTTTTTCTGTGCCATGGTGCTTTACTCCTTAGCCGTTGATCGAGCTGATTTGCAGCTCGGTGTAATTCTGACGATGGCCCTGGCGCTTCTGGTAGTGCTTGCGACGGCGCATCTTGAAGATGCGGACCTTGTCGCCACGACCGTGGGAAACCACAGTGGCAGTGACCGTTGCGCCGGAGACCAAGGGGGTGCCGACCTTGAGTTCAGCGCCGTTGCCGACAGCCAGAACCTGATCGATCACGATCTCTTGACCCACGTCCGCAGCAATCTGTTCTACTTTAAGTTTTTCGCCAACGGCAACGCGATACTGCTTGCCGCCGGTTTTTATGACCGCGTACATATGAACCTCTGAAATTGTCCGTCTTGCGACGTGTTTCGGCGAACGGATTTCCACCGAACCGCGGATTATAGCCAACGTCAGCGGCGATTGCAAGCGTTCGGAAGCCCGCTTCAGCGGGCCAGCACCATGCCGCCGCGCACCGGATCGGCCTCGGCGAGGCGGGACGTCAGCCTGACGGCCTGCTGCGCGCCCAACGCCCCCTGCCACGTCACTTCGACCTGCAACTGGCGACAACTCACCGAACCGGGGCAGGCGCTCACGCTCCAGCAACGGGCCAGGCTGGCGTTGGCACTGGCGAGCGTGTCGCAGGCCGGGCCAGCCAGCGGCGGGTACTGATCGTGGCGGCTCATGCCGCGCCAGTCCTCGATCTTCTCCTGCGCGGCGCTGATCGCCTGCAGCCGGACCCGGCTCTCGGCGCTGCCCGTGAGCGTGACGCCCAGCACCTGGACCAGCGCGACCAGCGACAGCGTGACGAACACGGCGGCGACCATCACCTCGACCAGGCCGGCGCCGGCTTGCTGCGGATACCTCATCGATCAGAAATCCTTCCAGGTGCCAGGGACCAGGGCGGCGTGGTCGAGGAACAGGCTGCTGCTCCCACCCGCTCCAGCAGCCGCCATGCCGTGGAACACGGTGTTGGCGTTGAGCTTGTGGATGTCGCCCTCGGCGATGACCGATCCGTGGATGTCGGCGTTGCCCCAGCCCTGGTCGGTGCAGCTCTGCGAGAAATACACCACGCCATGGATCACCACACCGCCGTTGATGTTGGGGCAGTAAGGCGCCGGGATGACGATGACGACCGGCCGCTCGGCGCTGCCGTAGTTGTCCGTGATGTGGGCGCTGCTGTTCCAGTAGTAGAACGGCGTGGCGACCGAAGGCAAAGCCGGATAGACACTGCCGGCGGCCTGCGCGCTGCTGATCGCCTGCTGCAGCGGAACCTTGAAGACCAGGTCCCAGGCCGGCGTCGCCGTCGCCGGAAACAGCGCCTGCTGCAGGGCTCCGAGCGGCGTGCCACCCTTGTTGAAATGCCCGGTGCTGATGTCGGTCACGGGACCGCCGGTCACGATGGCGGTCGCGGGCGGGCTGCCGGTGTCGATCACCGGATTGCCGAGCACGATGTCGAGGCCGCCGGTGATGACGAGGGGCGGCGGCAATGCCGCCTCGTCCCGCAGCAGGCTGACCTGCCTGATCCAGGCCTCGACCCTGGCGCGAGCCTGGTCGGAATTGCTCGCCGTCGAGCGCACGCGGACCTGCCCGGCCGCGCCCGGGGTGAACTGCAGCGCCAGCGCATAGCTCTCGCCCGAAGTCGTTCCTGTCACGGGCGCCAGCGCGGGACAGGCGGCATCACCGGGGCAATTCATGCTGCGCGTGACCGGCTGGCGGCCGGCCCATGCCAGCGCGTATTCGAGACCCGCCTGCGCCGCCTCGTGCGCCTCGCGCGCGCACAGGTCGTTGCCTGAGATCGCGCTGTCCTGCACGCCGCTGCGGGTGACGATGGCGGCGATGATGCCGACCAGGAAGGCCAGCAGCGCCACGACGACCAGCACCGTGACGCCCCGCCGGCGCCAACCGGGACGATGCGGCAGGGGGCTGTGGGGCTTCATGGCAGGGCGGGCAGGAACTTGTCATTGTGCAGGCGCACACGCTGCGTGAGGGTCTGGTTCACGTCGGGGTCGGCAGCGACCCGGGCCGTCAGGCTGAACAAGACGCTGCGGACCTGCAGGCAGGCGGGGTCCGGACTGCCATCGCGGCTGCAGATCGTGCAGGCCTCGCCGGCATCGCAGTAGCCGTTGCCGTGGCTGCCCGAGCGGCAAGCGCTGCTGAACGAGTCGGGGCTGGCATCGTCGCCGTCCATGCAGCCGTCACCGTCGCGGTCGCTGAGCATGCTGCTGGCGTTGAGGCTGGCAGTCAGCAGCGCAAAGCTCAATGCCGTGACTTCCACACTGGGGCCGCTGAGCGCGATCCAGTCGCCGTTGTCGCAATCGGCATTGCTGCTGCCGCCCTGGCGCATCTCGAGCCGGCCGGAATTGAGCCGCCAGCCCAGGTACTCGTTGCCATCGACGGCTGGCGGCACCTCATCCGAGATGCCGTCGCCGTTGACATCGTCGTCGCGGTTGTAGGCATAGACGATGCAGGCGCCGCCCCAGTGCACGCGGATGTCGGCAGCGCCGAAGAAGGGGTTGTCACGCAGCGCCGCCTGGTTGGACAGGTCCGAACTGACGAAGCCCGCACGCCGGATGTCGCGGCTCATGGCGTCCGCCATGGTGCGCAGGTCCTGGGTCAGCCGCGTCAGGTCGAGATTGTCGTTCTCCAGCCGCAGCGCGGTCAGATAGACGCTGCTGGCAGCGGCGAGCACGACCAGGCTGACGGCGAGCGCGACCAGCAGCTCGAGCAGCGTGAGGCCGGTTGGCGCGCGCGATTTCAGCATGGATAGCCCCGCGGCCCGCAGATGCCGACGGCACCGGCCGCGCTCAGGCTCACGCGGGCCGACAACGACGCCGCCGACAGCACCAGCTCGCCCGCGCTGGCCGTGGCGCGGACAGGCTCGAACAGGGTTTGCGCGTTGCCGCCGAACGAGGCCGCCAGGCTGACCGAGGGGAAATCCGCCGCTGCGACGAGCTTGAGCGGCGCGTCGTCGAAGCTGCCGTTGCCGTCGGCATCGGCGACCACCGAACAGGACCAGTGGCCGCCGCCAGTGCAGGCGAACCGGACTGGCACGCCGCGCTTGATGGCCTCGCTCCTGGCCCAGCGCAGGTCGGCAGCCAGCGCCTCGGCCGCCGCGCGCAGGCGCTGCGCCTCGATCATGCCGTCGTAGGCAGGCACGCCGATCAGCGCCAGGATGCCGATGATGGCAAGCGTCACCAGCAGCTCCAGCAGGGACAGGCCTGGCATCTCGGGGCGGCAGGAGTTGCGCGACCGCCCCATCTCACTTCTGCCAGCAGGCTTCGGGCCTCTTGATGGCCTGTCCCGGCCGGCCGGCGTCGCGGTCCGACTGCAGGTTCATGTCCAGCCGCAGGGGACTGCAGGCCGAGTCGGCGGCCTGGGACCCGACCGGCGTGGCGCTGGCGGAATAGCTGGTCGCATCGGCCTGGGTGATGGCGATGACGTAATGCCCGTCGCCCGAGCTCGCGGACAGATCCAGGCCCGTGGCGCCGAGGGTGGTCGTGTAGCTGGCGTGGCTGACGCGCCAGCTGGCCTGCGCCGCCTCGACCGCCATCAGCGCGGCCTGGCCGTCGGCACGCCGCCCGCGCTGCAGGTAGTCGAGATAGGAAGGGTAGGCGATGGCGCCCAGGATGGCCGTGATAGCCAGCACCACCATCAACTCGATCAGCGTCAGGCCGGTGCGCGGTTTGTGCTGCGTCATTTTCTGTCACTTTCGCCGGTTTTCATCCAGTATGACAAGGGCGCGGCGGCTTGACCAGCCCTGAGCACCGGGAGCCACGGTTTCTGAATGGCCATGGCCCGCCCTGGCCCCTGCGGCACAATCCGCGCATGATCGACAAGCGCCCGCTGCCGGAGATGAACCCGCCGCAGGCAGGCAAACCGGGCCGCAGCGGCGCCCGTGGCCTGCTCGCCATCTTCGGCTCGACCTTCCTGGAGCTGACCGGCTACTTCATGCTCGCGCCCTGGCTGCTGCTGCGCCTGAAGGACGCCGAACTGCCGACCTGGCTGGCCGGACTGTTCGCGGCCACCGCCTGGCTCGGCATCTTCCTGGTCACGCCGTTCGCGTCGGCAATCACGCGCGCGCTGGGCCGGCGCCCCACGCTCTGGCTGTCGGGGCTGGTGCCGGTGCTCGCCGGGTTCGCCTTCGGCCTGAGCGAGGGCTTGGGCTTCTGGTTCGGCATGCAGCTGCTCGCCGGCATGGCATCGGGCCTGCGCTGGGTGCTGGCCGAGGCCCTGGTGGCCGAGTTCGCACCCGCGGCGCAGCGCGGGCGCTGGATCGGCATCTTCGAGACCATGGTCGGCAGCACCTTCGTCGCTGGCCCCAGCCTGCTGGCCTGGATCGGGCCGCAGAGTCCCGAGGCGCTGTGGGCCGCGGTCGCGCTGATGCTGGCCGGGCTGATCTGGAGCCTGCTGATCCCGGCGCTGCCGCAGCACGATGGTCACGAGGCCGAGGTCGGCTGGCGCGGCGTCTGGCGCGCGCTGCGCGAGCACCCGGTCATCATGCTGGCCGGCTTCAGCGGCGGCTTCTTCGAGAGCGGGCTGACGGCCATCCTGCCGCTCTACGGCCTGGCGCTCGGGCTGGGCGCGACGGCATCGGCCTTGCTGGTGTCGGCCAGCGGCCTGGGCAGCGCGCTGCTGATGCTGCCGGCCGGTCTGCTGGCGGACCGCCTGGGGCGCCACGGTCCGGGCGGCTTCTGGGGCGATGCGCGCCAGACGCGGCTGCAGCTGATGCGCAGCTTCGCCGCCATCACGCTGGCGGGTTCGCTGCTGCTGCCCTGGGTGGCGGAGCGGCCTGCACTGGCCTGGCCGGTGGCCTTCGTCTGGGGCGGCGCGGGCGGCTGCCTCTACACGCTGGCGATGATCGACATCGGCTCGCGCGAGCGCGGCATCACCTTGGTCAACAGCACGGCGGTGCTGGTGCTGTCGTACACGCTGGGCGGCGTGCTGGCGCCGGCGCTGGGTGCGGTGGCGCTGCAGTGGTCGCCCAGGCTGGGTTTTCCGGCGCTGCTGCTCGGGGTCGCGGCGGCAGGGCTGGCGATGCTGCTGCGCGCGCGCATCGGGCAACGGGTCTGAAGCCCGGCCCGACGCGCCGGGATCAGGTACGCGCGAGCACCGGCGCCAGCGCACGGCCGGTGTGCGTGCCCAGCCGCACCAGCTCCTCGGGCGTGCCAGCGGCGACGATACGGCCACCGCCGTCGCCGCCTTCGGGACCGAGGTCGAGCACCCAGTCGGCCTCGGCGATCAGATCGAGGTCATGCTCGATGACGATCACGCTGTGGCCGCCATCGACCAGACGGTGCAGCACGCGGATCAGCTTGTCCACGTCGGCCATATGCAGTCCCACCGTCGGCTCGTCGAGCACGTAGAGCGTGTGCGGCGCGCGCTGGCCGCGCCGTCCGACCTCGTCGCGCACCTTGGACAGCTCGGTCACCAGCTTGATGCGCTGCGCCTCGCCGCCTGACAGCGTCGGCGAGGGCTGGCCCAGCGTCAGGTAGCCGAGTCCGACATCCTGCAGCAGCTGCAGCGGCTGGGCGATCGCGGGCATGGAGGCGAAGAAGCCGACCGCCTCATCGACCTCCATCTGCAGCACCTCGCCGATGCTTTTCCCGCGCCAGCTGACCGCCAGCGTCTCGGGGTTGAAGCGGGCGCCGTGGCAGGCTTCGCACGGCACCTTGACGTCGGGCAGGAAGCTCATCGCGATGGTGCGCACGCCCTGCCCTTCGCAGCTGTGGCAGCGCCCTTCGCCGGTGTTGAAGCTGAAGCGGCCCGGCGCGTAGCCGCGCGCCTTGGCTTCGAGCGTCTCGGCGTAGAGCTTGCGGATCGCATCCCAGAAGCCGATGTAGGTGGCGGGGCAGGATCGCGGCGTCTTGCCGATCGGGGGCTGATCGACTTCGAGCACGCGCTCGACATGGCCGAAGCCCTGCAGCTTGACGCAGCCCTGCCAGACCGGCAGCTGGCCGGCGGCAAGCGCGTCGCGCCCGGCCCTGGTCGAGGTCTGCGCCACGGCGGCGGCGACGTTGGCGAGCAGCACTTCGCGCGCGAAGGTCGATTTGCCGGAACCGCTGACGCCCGTGACCGCGACCAGCCGCTTGAGCGGAATCGCTGCCGTGACATCCTTGAGGTTGTGCCGGTTGGCGCGCTCGACGGTGAGCCAGTTGAGCTTTTCCGGTAGCGGGGTGGCTTTGGGTGGCTGTTTCCTGGATTTCTTGCTAGCCTTTTTGGCTCCGGGTCGCGAGGG
>JACCEC010133652.1_pt1 | contig 14056 bp, 17 predicted proteins | sample 7450121 | NCBI WGS metagenome assembly JACCEC01 (sample SAMN15323455, study PRJNA562643) | freshwater metagenome | isolation source: river surface water | place: USA:Blue River Watershed | collected 2017-08-18 | reverse complement strand
GTTTTCGATTTGGCCGACGCAGCGCAAGCCCATGCCCTGATGGAGTCGTCCACCCACATCGGCAAGATCATGCTGAAGGTGTCGGGGGGCTGAACCGGCAGCTCTGGCAAACGCCGTAAAGGGTGAGTTCGTGGCTTTCCACCACAAAGCCTTTTGGGGCTAGCTGTTTCAGGTCCCCTGGGCATTCATGCACGTCATACACCTTGTCGCAGCGCGTGCAATGGAAATGGTGGTGATGATGGTGATGGGCTGACTCATAGCGTGGGTTTTCGCCAGGCAAGTACACCGTGGTGAGCAATCCGTTGTCCACCAAGGACTTGATGTTTCTGTAGACCGTTGCAATGCCCATGCCTGGTACTTCCAATGCGGCTGCTTCCAATATTTCGGAAGCCAACAAGGGCCGCTGCGCGGTTTGAATGGCATTGAGGATGGCTGTGCCTTGTTTTGTGATGCGTTCCATGCAGTCAAGTGTTTATATGATAATGCGTTATCATTATCAGGTAATCAAGGAGATTCCATGACATTGTCACCCCAAAAAAGACCTGCATCCAGAGCCCTCAAACCCCTTGCTCAGGCTGTCGCCGCCTGGCTGTGTATGCATGGTGTTCAAGCTGAGCAATTGCCTCAGGTCACCGTCACGGGCAACGCCTTGGGCAACAGCGATGGCGTTCAAGCTGTGCAGGCATTGCAAGGCGAGGAGCTGCTCATGAAGTCACAAAGCACCTTGGGTGAAACCTTGTCGGGCACGCCCGGTGTGGCCAGCAGTTACTTTGGTCCCAACACCAGTCGGCCCATCATTCGTGGCATGGATGGGGACCGCATCAAGGTTCTGAACAACAGCGCCAGTTCACAAGATGTATCGGCCTTGAGCAATGACCATGCCGTACCTACGGACGCCTTGGCGGTCGAGCGCATCGAAGTGCTGCGCGGACCCTCAGCCATCATGTATGGCGGCAGCGCGGTTGGAGGCGTGGTCAATTTGATTGACAACCGCATTCCCAACCAACCGATGTCGGGTCTGAGCGGCAAAGCCGATGCGGGTTGGTCGAGTGGCAACCAAGAGTCTCGATCGGGCGTGTTGTTGGAGTTGGGCCAAGACCGCTTTGCCTTGCATGTCGACGCGTTTTCACGCAACAGCCAGGACCAGGCCGTGCCCGATACCATGGCTTGCGAAAAAACTGGAGCAGCCAGCAGCGCCAAGGCGATTTGCAACTCCAGCAACAGCGCCCACGGCCATGCCCTGGGCGGCAGTGTGTTCTGGGACAAAGGCTACCTGGGCTTGTCAGCCAATACCTACCAAAGCAGTTACGGCACAGTGGCTGAAGACAATGTGCGCATTGGCATGAAAAGTGACCGCTATGCACTTGAATCCGAAATTCGCCAACCCTTGGCCGCGCTGGACAGCCTCAAGCTGCAAGTGGCCAGCACCGACTATGAACACACTGAATATGACAACTCAGTGCCAGGCACCGTGTTTGCTCAAAAAGGGACCGAGCTGCGCGTATCGGGCAAACATCAAAAACTCACCGGGGACTGGGGCCAATTGCAGGGCGTGTGGGGCTGGCATGCTGAGAACACCCAATTCGAGGCCGTTGGTGATGAAAAATTCTTGCCCTCCACCAAAACACGGCAATCGGCCCTCTACCTGGTGGAGGAGTTGAGTCAGCCCTGGGGTGGTTTCAGTTTGGGGCTGCGCTCAGAGTCGGTACAAGTGAACGGAGATGCCTTCACGCCAGGTGTTCCTGATCGGGACGCCGCTGCTTCCAGCAACCGTTTTTCGCCGCTCAGCAGTGCCTTGGGTGTGCTCTTCAAATTCTCACCAGCCTGGTCGCTCAAAGGGCATTTGGCCCAAACCCAACGGGCCCCCAAGGACTACGAATTGCGAGCCGATGGCGTACACGTGGCCACCGCGGCTTACGAGGAAGGCTCTACCAATTTGGCCACTGAAAAATCCCGTCAAATTGACCTGGGCTTGAATGGGGCCCACGGACCGCACAAATTCAGCATGAATTACTTTGTCACCCGTTTTGACAACTACATTGGATTGAATGCCAATGGAGAGGTGGTGGACGAGGATGACGCTGCCACTTGTGGTGGGGTCAGTGACCCCGAAAACGGGTGTTTCACCAAATACACCTTCAGCGCCACCCGTGCCGAGTTCAGGGGCTGGGAGCTGGAAACTTTGCTGCGACTGGTTGGCAGCAATGGCTTGGTGCAAGATGGGCAAGACGCCATTTGGGACCTGGCCTTGAGGGCTGATGCCGTGCGGGCCACCAACCAAGACACAGGCCAAGCCCTGCCTCGCATTCCACCCGTTCGCCTTGGGGCCACGCTCACGCGTTGGTCGGGGCCGTGGCGCATGGCCTTGGGTGTTGATCACGCCAATGCCCCGCGTTTGGGCCCAGACCAGGCCGACACCAAGGCCTACAGCTTGTGGAATGCCCAGTTCAGCTATCGGCAAAAAATCAATGTCAACCATGCCCTTTGGTATTTGCGGGTAGACAACCTCACAGACCAATTGGCCTACCCCGCCACCTCGGTCTTGACCAGCACTGCTCTGGATGCGGTTTCGGGTCGCTCCAAAGCTCCGCTTCCCGGCAGAAGCCTCAAGCTGGGCGTTCAAGTTGTTTTTTGAAGGCACTGAATGACCCTGATTTGGATTTTGTTGGCCTGCCTGGCCTCCACCGCAGTGAGCTTGCTGCTGGCATTTACTGCCTATCAGCGCATATCGTCTCAAAAGCTGTCCCTGACAGTGGCTTTTTCCGCAGGCACCATGTTGTCGGCGGCCTTGCTCGACGTTTTGCCCGAAGCCTTGGAACAAGAGGGCTTGGATCTGCACCTGTTGCTGGCAGTGTTGTTGCTGGCCCTGCTGGGTTTTTTCTTCATGGAGCGTGCCACTTTGTGGCGACATCAGCACCAGAGCAGCCCGAACAGACCAACCGGCGAGGTCTTGCGATCTACCAGTTATGCGGTCTTGGTGGGTGACGGGGTTCACAACTTTGTGGATGGTTTGTTGATTGCAGCCGCTTTCTTGGCTGACCCTTGGCTGGGTGTCACCACCGCTGCCGCCATATTTGCCCATGAACTGCCGCAAGAAATTGGCGAATTTGCCATTTACGTGGCATCGGGATGGTCTCCTCAAAAGGCTTTGGTCATCAACCTATGGGGAGGCCTGAGCAGTTTGCTGGGTGGACTGGTGGGTTGGTGTCTGCTAGAGCCTGGTCCTTTCATCCCCTATGTGTTGATGGTCACGGTGGCCAGTTTCATCTACATTGCCTTGGCCGACCTCATGCCCTATTTGCACAAGCGACATGAGCAGGACAGTTTTGCCCGACAGACCGCCCTTTTGTTGATCGGGGTCGGCTGGGTGCCAGCCTTCGCTCACTTTCTTCAACACTGATCCGCCAAGCCAGGTGGCCCATCTTCTAGAATGGTTCATCATGATCTCAAACGCCTTGTTTCTCGCCGCTTTAATTGCTACCACCTCGGCTTGGTCCGCTGACAAATCGGGTGCTCACCATGATCACGCTGCACATTCCCATGGACAGGGTCAGGTGGAGCTGGTGGTTCAGGGGGATATGGTCCAATTGGACTTGGAAATCCCCATGGAAAGCTTGTTGGGCCATGAACACCTTCCCAAAACCCCTGCCCAAAAGAAAGCCATGGCCGAGTTGCAAGCGGGAGCTGTCCAATCTGACTATTTCGTGAGCCTGCCTGCTGCCGCAGCCTGTCAGTTGCAATCCGCCCAGGCCCAGTCAGACATGTTCTTGGGCAAAAAATCAGAACACAGCGACCTCGACATTCAACTTCAGTACAAGTGCGGCAAACCCGCCGCCCTGCAGCAACTTGAATTCACGGTTTTCAAAAAGCACCCTCGCTTGGGCTCACTCAAGGTGGACATGCTCACGCCAAAGGGTCAAGGTTCTATCACCGTCAAACCCAAAGGCCCAGTGATTCGCTGGTAACCAATGACATTGGCCCTGCACCTGTCTGAACTTCGTCACGCCTGGCCCAAGCAGTCGCCGCTTTTCCACATTCCTCGTCTGAGCTTGCCCCAAGGCGACCACCTGTTCATCCAAGGGCCCAGTGGTTGTGGAAAAAGCACCTTGTTGTCCCTGTTGGCCGGTGTACAGCAAGTGCAACAGGGTGTTTGTCAGGTCTTGGGACATGACTTGGCGACTCTCAGCCCCGTGGCGCGGGATCAACTTCGTGGCGAGCGCATGGGCGTCATCTTTCAACAGTTCAATTTGTTGCCTTTTTTGGACGTGCAAGCCAACACCTTGTTGCCCACCAAGTTGTTTCCCAGCCGAGCCCAGGCTGCCACCCATTCTCATGGAAGCCCAGACCAACAAGCGCGTGCGCTGGCCGATGGATTGGGTTTGCCCGCCTCTCTCTGGCATCAACCCGTGCACCAGCTCTCGGTGGGACAGCAGCAGCGGGTGGCCGCTGTGCGGGCTTTGATGGGGCAACCGCAGCTCATCATTGCGGATGAACCCACTTCCGCTTTGGACGACGCCAACCAAGGCGAATTTCTCAAACTCTTGCTCGGCTGCGCTGATCAACAAGGTGCGAGTGTGGTGATGGTCAGTCACAACGCCCGTCTGGCCGATCAGTTTCACCAGGTCTATGTTTGGCCGACAAAGGATGCGGCATGACTTTTTGGCTGGGTTTGGCTTGGCAAAGCGCGTGGTCGCGCCGGCAAGCGTTGTCATTGGTCACACTGTCTGTGTCTGTTTCTGTGCTGATTTTGCTCAGCGTTCAGCAACTGCGTGACGATGCACGTCAAAGTTTCTCCAACGCCTTGAGCGGCGTCGATCTGATCGTCGGTCCGCGCGGCAGCGCCACCGAACTCATGCTCTACAGCGTGTTTCAAATTGGCCGTCCGTCTCGAAACATGGGCTATGCCGGTTTCGAATCTATTCAGCAAATGCCCCAGGTGCGCTGGGCTGTGCCCATTCAATTGGGGGACACCTATCAAGGGCATCCGGTGCTCGGCACCACGCCCACCTTGTTCAAGGAATTCCAAAGTCAAGGGCAAGGTTTGCGTTGGTTGGCTGGTCGACCCTTTGGCGATCCTGCGCAACATCCCGAGGCGCTGACCGAGGTGGTGCTGGGTGCCGAGGTGGCGCGGCGATTTGGCCATCGATTGGGCGATGCCTTGGTGATGACCCATGGCAGTGGCGGTGGCCCGGAAGACACCGATCATGATGACCAACCGCTCAAGGTGGTGGGCATCTTGCAGCCCACAGGGGCCCCGATTGACCGCACGGTGTTGGTGAATTTGGAAGGCTTTGAGGCCATGCACCAAGGTTGGGGTCTGGGTATTTCGCCCAAGGCACTGAAGTCGGCGAGTGCACTGTCGCCCAAAGCGCCGCCCCTAGACGTCAACGAGCTCAAGCCCGTGAGTTTGTCGGCTGTCTGGGTGGGTTTGCACAATCGCGCCGAGGTGTTTTCTGTGCGTCGACAGATTGAGGGCCTGAACCGTGATCCGCTCATGGCGGTCATGCCAGGTGTGGCGTTGGACGAATTGTGGCAAGTGGTGAAGGTGGTTGAAAACAGCTTGGTGGTGGTGGGCATGATGGTGGCCGTCAGCGCCATGATGAGCGTGGCGGCCGTGCTGCTCGTTGCCATGGCCGGGCGGCGCAAAGAATTGGCCATCCTGCGCGCCATGGGCGCTTCACCCAAGGCCTTGTTGGGCTATGTGTTGACCGAATCATTGCTGGTTTGTCTCTTGGGTATTCTGTTGGGAGAGGTGTTGAGTCAGGCCCTCATTTGGTCTGCGCAAGATTTGATGCGCATCCAGTTTGGGGTGATGTTGCAGCCTGGTTGGCCTTCGGCCCAAGCTGCCTGGAGTTTGCTGGCATTGGCTGCTGTGGCCATGCTGGCCAGTGTCTTGCCTGCTTGGCGCGCTTATCGTTTGTCCCTCATGGATGGCTTGCACCCACCCACGGTTTAAATCAAAAGGATTTTCATGTCGTCAGCTCTTTTCACCATTGGTCGCCGTCAGATTTTGTTGGCCGCTTCGGCCTGGGCTTTTCTCCGGCCTGCACAGGCCCAAACCCCGGGTTACAAAACCATCGAATGGAACGATTTGATGCCCGATGACTGGGTGCAGGAGATGACCAAAGAAATGGCCAAGATGAACAAATTGGCTTCCTTGCAAGACAACACCCAAGAGGCCAACAAAGCGATGACCGAGTTGCGCCAAAAACTGGACAACGCCCCCATCGTGAAGTCGCAAGTCAATCAAAAAATACGCATCCCGGGCTACGCCGTTCCCCTGGATGCGGACCGCAACGCCAAGCGGGAGTTCCTGCTGGTGCCTTACTTTGGCGCCTGTATCCACACACCGCCGCCGCCTTCCAACCAAATTGTCTTGGTGCGGCCCACGGCGCAAAGCAAAATCAAAAAAATGCCTGAATCCATGGATGTGCTGTGGGTGGAGGGCGAATTGAAAGAAGCGCGTGTGACCACCTCGCAAGGGGTGACTGGTTACATGCTGGAAGCGGTCAGCATCGCTCCCTACGAGATGAAACCTGCCAAACGCTGATTTAGAATGACCCTGCTCATTTGAATACTATTTAATGGACACAAAAGACCCTCAAGAGCTGGCCGAAGCGGCCGCCAATCCCTTCAAAACCTTCTGTGCCTTGCTGGTGTCGGTATTGGCTTTGGTGCTGGCGCTCAACAACCTGGGGGGGAGCAACACGGGCAAAGAAGCCACCATGAACAACATCTTGGCGGCCAACACTTATTCTTTCTACCAAGCCAAGAGCGTGCGCCAAACCGAATACAAACTGGCTGCTGACCGCATCGAGTTGCAGCTCGCCACCGAAAAACCCAGCCCCGCCGCCAAAGAATTGCTAGAAAAAAAACTGGCGGACTATCAAAAAACCATCAAACGCTACGACTCTGAGCCTGAAAACGGCGAGGGAAAAAAGGAATTACTGGCTAAAGCCAAGCAATTAGAGGCCGATCGTGATTTGGCGCTTCGCAAAGATCCCTGGTTTGACTACGCCGAGGGTTTGCTTCAACTCGCGATTGTTCTCACTTCTGTCGCTATCATCACGGACAGACGCTCCATGTTCAATGCGGCTTTGCTGTTGGGCGCGGTGGGTTCTTTGTGCACCTTGAACGGCTATTTCTTGTTTTACTGATTTTCAACCACTAACAGCGGACGACCCATGGCAACCAATCTTGATCAATCCAACAACCTCGTGATCGGCAACGGCGTGACTTTCAAAGGCACCCTGAACGTTCCCAAAAAAGCCACGGTTTACGGCACCATCGATGGTGAATTGACCGCTGAAGAAATCTTCATCGGCCAGTCTGGCAAGATCACCGGCAAGGTCACGGCTCGCAGCATCGAGGTGGAGGGCGAATTGCACCAAGTCATTCATTGCCGCGATCACCTGCACATCCGTGCCTCTGGCAAGGTGTCTGGCAAGTTGGAATACTCTCAAATCCAAATCGAACGTGGCGGTGAGTTCCGTGGCGAAATGCAACAGGTCGGAGCGCCGCCTGTTGTGCCGCCCGTCAGCGCCCCCAGCACCTTCACCGCCATGAAGCCGGTCACGCCACCAGCTGGCGCTGCACCTGCGGGTCCTACTGGTGGCCCCAACAACAACTGAGTTATTTGAAAGCGTTTTCGCAGGGGCCTTGTGGTGAGGCCTTCATGCACAAGCAGCTGAAGCCAAAGGTCTTCAGCTGTTTTTTGTCAATGCCGCGAACGCTCACACGGCGGCTGTTGTTGGAAGGTATGTAGAGTTTGGGTTCAAAGGCTTGGTTGCGTTTTTTGCCGTCTTTGAACTCGAAACTCGCCCCCACACAGAATATCGGCCCACTGAGCTTGTTTCCCACCTCGAACAACATGAGCTGGGGGTCGTCGTTGGACCAACCCGATTGGATTTGCAGCTTGGACAGTTCAGCGGGGCTCAGCTCTGTTGGCCTGAATGCAGGGGTGGATGAAAACAGGCCCATGGCCATGGCGGATGAACAAACTTGCGTCAAAGCCAAGACCAAGCATGCAGCGCGCCATCTCTGAACAATCAACGTAGGCATGGGGCAGGATTCTAATGAAGACCCTTGGCCCGCCATCCCTCAGACCAGGGGCAAGATGTCGCTCAGTCGAGGCCCACTGTGTGTCGGTCTGGGGCCCAAGGTTTCAAACGGCAGGCCTTGGCGATTCACCCAAAAACTCTTGAATCCAAACCACGTGGCACCCAATGCATCCCAGCTGTTGCTCGACACAAACAGCACCTCGCGCACATCGACGGTGTAGTGCTTGGAGACCAGCCCGTAGCTTTGGGGAGATGTTTTGAACTGTCTCACCTCATCGACCGAAATCACCTTATCCAGCAAGCCACTCATGCCGGCACTGGTCACCGCAGCATGCAGCATTTCTGGGCTGCCGTTGGAGAGGATGGCTGACCGCATGCCCATGGCTTTGAGCGCCTGCAACACCATCAGATTTTCAGGAAATGGGCTGAGGTGGGCGTATTGGTCCATCAACTGTTTTTGTTTGGCAGGGGTCAGTTCCAAGTGGAGTTTTTGACAGCTGTACTGAAGCGCCAATCGGGTGATGTCCCAAAAAGACTGGTAGTGCCGACTGCCCATGGGATTGAGCGGGTCGCTCAGGGAGATCAGGCGGCTGTATTCGATTTGCTTGTCTCGCCACTGGTTAGACAAAGCATGGCCTTGCCCGGGAAACAAACTTTCGGCCAAAGCCGCGACCGAGTGCACATCGAACAACGTGCCGTAAGCATCAAAAACAACCAATCGGATCATGCGCGCTCCTTGAAACACCTTTGCAAAGGGGCTCTGGGGGCCCATCGTATACTCGATTCATGAAAATTCTCGTCCTCAACGGCCCCAATTTGAACCTGCTGGGCACCCGCGAACCCGAGCAATACGGCTACACCAGTTTGGCCGATGTCGAGGCTTTGTGCGCTCAAACCGCGCAATCCTGTGGACACGAAGTGGTCTGCTTTCAAAGCAACCACGAAGGCGAGTTGATCAACAAAATCCATGAGTTTGGACGACTTCATCAGGCTGGAGAAGCCTTGGGTGCAGTGTTCAACCCGGGTGCTTTTACCCACACTTCGGTGGCCTTGCACGACGCCATCAAAGGCACCGGCTTACCGGTGGTGGAGGTGCACATCTCCAATGTGCATGCACGTGAAGCCTTTCGCCACCACTCCTATGTGTCGCCGGTGGCAGTTGGCACCGTCGTGGGCTTGGGCATTCAAGGCTATGCCTTGGGCATCCAAGGTTTGGTGCGCAAACTCACTCCTTGATCACGCGGCACGGGCCCTTGATGCGCTTGGAAGCTCGCATTCCTTCGCACCGCTCCATGGCTTTTCGCTCGGCAACGGCTGACATCTTCACGTAAATGGAACAGGTGAAGATCATTTTGTCTTCAACAACCGAGCTGTCATAGGCCACCACGCAACGCCCAATCTCGCCCAAATTGGGTTTTTCATGTTTGTAGCCCTCTTGCAATGCATGTGGAATGTCATGCAGGTTGACCGAAGGGTATTCGTAGGGCGTGGCATGGGCCAAACCAGCCAAGAGGGCGCTGATCACCAGCACACATGGAAATACTTTTTTCATGAACAAGATGTTATGCCATTTGAGTCATCGCCAACGCCATGGCAAGCGTTGTGATGAAGACCGTTGGCATCTCAGCGGGTTTCAAACGAGGAGTCTTCATGAAGAAAATTGTTCTCACTTTTATGGCCTTGTCTTGTCTGTCCACCGCATCATTGGCAGATCAGGTCAGGTGGCAAACACAACGCATTGAAGTCGTTCGCTCTCCAATCCATGGCCGCCATTTTCAGGGTGGTCACGCTCATGGTCATCGACATCATGGTTCTGCGTGGGTTCCATGGTTTTCAGTGGCAGCCATCGGCACCAGCATCTACCTGGCCCAGCAGTACACACCACCACCCACCACGGTCTATGTGACACCCCCCGTGGTCAGCGAACCTCCACGAGTGGCTTATTTTTGCCAAACAGTTCAGCAGTACTACCCCAACACGCCCACCTGCCCAGTGCCCTGGCAACTGGTTCCTTACTGAATCAACACCGCCGTTTTTTGTCCTTGCCGCTGTGAGTGGCGTATCAAGCCACCCACGGTTTCTATCTCTACGCTGGCTCGTTTGCCCACGTACACCTTGCGTTTGAGCCAATCCAATTCTTCTTGCAGCGCTTTGTCAGAAGACAAACTGCGCCACCAGCATTTGATCTCGGGTGCCCAACGATAGCCACGCGTTTTCAGCAAGTCTTTGCTTTCAAAGGGTGAGCCTGTTGCAAACAATCGTATTTGCGGTTGGTTCAACGATTCCAGCAAACACAACATGGCTGGTTGTTGGCTTTGCGGCAAGACCACCGACAGCAAATACAACAAGGCCCAACAGTCGGTTTCAGCACGGTGTGCTTCGTAAAAAATACCTTGTGTTTGCAGCAAAAATTCCAGCTTGGCCGAGCTGACGCCTTCACCTTTCCAATCAATGTCGCGAATGCTGCAGGCCCATTGTTTGTTTTCAAAAACAGGCCAGCGTTTTTCAACAAAGGGTCGGTCGAATGAAGCGTTGTGGGCGATCACCACAGAGGCGCTTTGCACCAGTGCCATCACCTTGTCATCATCAATGCGTTTGCCACGCACCATGTCATCGGTGATGTGATGAACCGCCGTTGTTTCTGGCGGAATCGGGCGACCTGGATCTTCCAATTCATCAAAAACTTCCCGCACGCGGTGGATGGTGCCTTGCACAGGATCGAATTCAAAAACGATCATGCCCAGTTCAATCACCTGGTCTTCTTCCACATTCAAGCCTGTGGTTTCGGTGTCCAACACCAAGCCCAGTTGCAAGACTTGACCGGGCGCTGTGGGGTGAAATTCATGTTTGGTGACCAAGCGACGCAGCACCTTGTAGTCGGGGTGCTGATCCAGGGCGTGTGCCATGTCGTGGGGTGTCAACTGTGTAGTAGGAGCATTCATAGGGGGTTCATTGCTGAAGCTGGCTGGCCACTTCGGTCACCAGGGCAGGACCTTTGTAAATCAAGCCAGTGTAGATCTGGACCAGGTTGGCGCCTGCAGCTATTTTTTCGACAGCATCATCGCCACTCAATATGCCGCCGACGCCGATGATGGGAAATGACGCCCCGAGTTGTTGTCGCATCGCACGAATCACACGATTGCTGGCTTCCCGAACGGGGGCACCAGACAAGCCACCTGCTTCTTGGGCGTGTGGCAAGCCCGTCACCGCTTGCCTGGACAAAGTGGTGTTGGTCGCGATCAAGCCCCATGCTTGGTCCTTCACTTTTTCACCGTTCATGCACACCAGCCGCAAGGTGTTGCTGAGTTGTTCAATCTGTTGGTCGTCCAAATCAGGGGCGATTTTGATGAACAAGGGCACGTGTTTTTGATGTTGATCCACCAGGCGTTGACGACGGGCATCCAAGGCGGTGAGCAACTGTGCGAACGCTTCGTCGGATTGCAAGCTGCGCAGGTTTTGGGTGTTGGGACTGGAGATGTTCACGGTGACGTAATCGGCATGGGCGAACACGGCGTCCAAGCAGGTCAGGTAATCGCTGGTGGCATTTTCAATGGGGGTGCTGGCGTTTTTGCCAATGTTCAAGCCCAGCAGCATGGGCGATTGCGGCGCTTGGCGAAACCGGGCCCGCTGGACATTGGCCATGAATGCGCTCAATCCCTCATTGTTGAAACCCAGGCGATTGATCAGCCCTTGGGCTTTTGGAATGCGAAACATGCGCGGTTGAGGGTTGCCTGGTTGACCCACAGGTGTCACGGTACCGACTTCGACAAAACCAAAACCCATCGATTCCCAAGCATCGATGCACCGCGCGTTCTTGTCCAGGCCTGCAGCCAAACCGACGCGATTGGGGAAAGTCAAACCAGCCACATCGACCGGGTCGCTTACCCGTTTTTGCGCATACAGGTGACGCCAGAAGTTGTGCTGGGTGTTTGCCAACAAGGCAATGGTGTGTTCATGCACTTTTTCAGCATCGAATGCAAACAGCAGGGGGCGTAGCAAAGGGTAGGGCAAGGCAGGCATGGATAATGGGTTTCGAGATCAACAGAGGAATTGTCACCGATGAGCACCGCACCCTTGAGCCAAGACGAATTGAAGACCCAAGTGGCCGTGGCGGCCTTGGACTACATCCCGCCCCATGCTTGGGTGGGCGTCGGCACAGGATCAACCGTGAACAAATTCATCGACGCGCTGGCCACATGCGCAACCCCGATCAAAGGGGCCGTCTCCAGTTCATTGGCCTCGACCGAACGCATGCAAAAGCTGGGCATTCCGGTGGTGGATTTGGCCCAGGTTCCTCGAATGGCTGTGTACATCGATGGGGCCGATGAAATCGACGGTCGTGGCTTCATGATCAAAGGTGGCGGTGCCGCATTGACCCGAGAAAAAATCGTGGCTGCCCAAGCCGATCAATTTGTTTGCATCGTGGATGAGAGCAAAAAAGTAGACGTGCTGGGGCGCTTCCCTTTGCCTGTCGAGGTCATTCCCATGGCGGTGCCTGAGGTGATGCGACGTTTTCAAGTCATGGGGGCACAAGCCCATGTGCGCATGAAAGATGGCGCGCCATTGGTGACTGACAACGGCCAACATTTGGTGGACGTGTCAGGTTTGCAAATCGCACAACCCTTGGATTTTGAAAATCAGGTGAGCCAATGGCCCGGGGTGGTGACCGTGGGCGTGTTTGCCCATCAAAAAGCCCACATCTGCCTGATGGGCACCTCAACAGGCGTTCAAACCATTCGGTATTGAAGCGGTCATGCGAACTGGGCGCTCATGCCCTGATGGCGCAGCAAGGCGTCAAGTTGTGGTTCGCGACCTCTGAAGGCTTTGAATGAAGCCATGGCGTTTCGGCTCCCACCCACTTCCAAGATCGCTTGTCGATAACGTCGACCGGTTTCCACACTGTGCACGCCATCGGCCTGTTGGGTTTCTTCAAAGGCGGCGTAGGCGTCAGCACTGAGCACTTCGGCCCATTTGTAGCTGTAATAGCCAGCGGCATAGCCACCTGCAAAGATATGACTGAACGAATGCGGCATGCGGTTGAAAGCAGGGGGGAGCAACACCGCCACTTCATCGCGCACCTCATGCAGCACCGCCATCACGTCGTCTGCGCGCGAGGGTTCCATGTGCAAACGCATGTCGAGCATCGAGAATTCAATTTGCCGCAAGGTTTGCAAGCCACTTTGGAAGTTTTTCGCAGCCAACATCTTGTCAAACAAGTCGCGCGGCAGCGGTTCGCCAGTGTCTACATGCGCTGTCATGTGACGCAGCACCGACCATTCCCAGCAAAAGTTTTCCATGAACTGGCTGGGCAACTCCACCGCATCCCATTCCACGCCACTGATGCCAGACACATCACGTTCATTGACTTTCGTCAGCATGTGGTGCAAGCCATGTCCGCACTCGTGGAACAAGGTGATCACATCGTCATGCGTCAGCAAAGGCGGTTGTCCATTCACCCCTTCTGCGAAATTGCAGACCAAATGCGCGATGGGTGTTTGCAGTTGTTGTGTATCGGGTCGCAGCCAGCGGGCGCGCACATCGTCCATCCATGCACCGCCGCGCTTGCCTTTGCGAGCGCCGGGGTCGAGATAAAACTGTCCCAACAATTCGCCTTCGCGTTCAATCCGGAAAAACCGCACCTGCGGATGCCACACGGGGGCTTGGTCTTCTCGAATCGACACTTCAAACAAGGTCTCAACGATTTTGAACAGCCCACTCAGCACCTTGGGTGCTGTGAAATAAGGCTTCACATCTTGTTCGCTGAATGCGTAACGCGCTTCTTTCAATTTCTCGCCAATGAAGGTCCAGTCCCAGGCCTGGGGGTTGGGCATGTTCAATTCATCGCGGGCAAATTGCCGCATCTCATTCAAATCCTGTTCGGCGTAGGGCCGGGCGCGTTGCGCCAAATCGCGCAGGAATTGCATGACTTGTGTGGGCGACTCGGCCATTTTGGTGGCCAATGACACCTCGGCGTGGTTGCCATGGCCCAGCAATTG
>JACCEC013261800.1_pt1 | contig 14057 bp, 21 predicted proteins | sample 7450121 | NCBI WGS metagenome assembly JACCEC01 (sample SAMN15323455, study PRJNA562643) | freshwater metagenome | isolation source: river surface water | place: USA:Blue River Watershed | collected 2017-08-18 | reverse complement strand
GGAAATGCTTGCCTATCTCTAAGGGCCTGAAAATTTTCTATAATAGAGTTCTGTCGTCTCTGCTCTAAAAGTGATTTAACTTTATTAAAGCCACTCTGAACTCCACCACTAGCCACGCCAGCAGCGCCAGCAGCGCCAGCAGTAATACCTAGAGCTGCTGGACTAAGCCCGAATCTATTAAGAAATCCCTGCTGTATAGCTGTAGCTAATTTTTGATGAGATATTGTAAACCTACCTCACTGAAAAAATCCCGCTACATAATTATAAGCATCAGTAATACCTTCATCTATGTTCTGAGCAAATGAGTTACCTACCCCACTTATGGCTTTATTGGTCTCAGAATTTATAAAAGTATCACCCAGATTCTTAACTCCAGATGCGTCAATAACTTTATTCGTAAAATCCCCAACTCCGCTATCTCTAATTACAGTATTGTAGCCAGAGGATAAGGCATCATCAACTTTCTGAGCGAATGAATTACCCGCCTTATTTACGATACCACCAAAGCCTTCAGGAGCAGCCTTAATAGCGTTATTAGCAAGCTGCCTAATAAGCATCTCTCTGGCTGCTAAAGCAGCGCCGGCACCAGCACCAAGCCCGGCAACCCCGAGCCCAGCTTTTAGCCCTACTGGCATTCTTCTAGCTGGAGCTTTACCGAGCAATCTAAGTATAGCGTCTGACGGACCTGCTGTTTTAGTAAGTATGTGACGAGTCTGTATACACATAGCTAATTTTTGATGAGACATTGTAAACCTCTTGTTTATAATTTATTAACACATATACAAAGGATACGAAATGCTTAAAAAAGATCAAAAAACCGATGTGCAAGTAACTAAGAACTTTAATCTATCTGAAATGGAGTTCTTTGACACTATACCACCAAATCTAGTAGCAGCAGCTACAGAGCTATTGCAAAATTTACAGGTTATAAGAGATGCAGCTGGTAAGTCTGTAACTATTATATCTGGATACCGTTCTCCAGAAAGAAACAAAGAAGTAGGCGGTGCGCAGATGTCCCAGCATATGTTTGGTAATGCTGCTGATATCAAAATAAAAGACATGACTCCTGATGCTATGGGAGTTCTAATTGAGAAGCTAATATCTGAAGGCAAGATTAAGCAAGGCGGTCTAGGTATTTACCCAAGAACAGACGGCTGGGTACATTACGATATCCGCGGTACAAAAGCCAGATGGCGTGGCTAATATACTAATTTATATATAGAAATATGACTTGACAGAAATCACTTCTTTGCTTATACTATTTATAATAAAGCAAAGGAATACAAAATGGATAATTACACTTTAAAGCTAAAGGTACTAGAGTACTTATCAGGTATAAATCAGCCCTTCAAATATCATACTATAATGGCAGCTTTATTAGAGCAGCTACCAGAACTTAAGGTAAACACCAGCTATGTTATAGCAAGGGATTGCCACGAATATATAGAACAAGGCAAGGACTGCATAGTAAGACTTCCTAACACAGATCGTATACTAGTGATACCCAACAAAGCAATACAGCCTGAGCAAGGTGTAGTACCATATGTATGCTTTGGTATATCTCACGACTACCTTGAAGATCTACCAGATAAGTCAACTACAGAAATAGATGTGTTTGCTACTGATGCGGACACTTATTCTCCTGTAATGGTACTCAATAAAGACTCAGAGAATAAACTGAATCTACATCAAGACTTTACTCCTTTAATAGCCTTTGGATTTAAGCCAAGTAAAGGCTTTATGAAGAGCCTAGCTAGCCACGCAAAAAATTGAGCAACTATGTTATAAGTTTTAGCATAATGCAACCCTTGCTCTCAAAGGAGTAATATGAACAAGGATACTTACGCTACAAAGTTACTTATAGAAATAAGCAGATCTGCTAATTTTGTATTTACTAAAAAAGATATTATTAGCTGGCTTAAATTAAGCGGGCATAATATAGCTAAAGATATGATTAACCATATAGATGCAAGCGGTAAGGTACCCTACCCAACACCATCTTGCCTAACCAAGTATAGAAACTCTGAGGAAGCTCATAAAGCAGGCTACTCAGGTTCTCTGCTAGGCTATGGCTTGCTATGGCAACAGTATGGTATGTTTACTGAGCTTGTATGTTATGCTACTCACAATATTCTTTTGGAATACCTTGAAAAAAGAGGTAAAAAGAAAGATAAGCTAACCATTCTAAACATTACAGCTAGTGTTGAGAAACAAGGAGATACCACATGCTTAAAATTATTCAGGAACTGCTAGGTAAAAGAACATTAGGTTGCTCGGATGATGATGCAGAAATAGTTATAAAAAAACTACCCAACGGCAGCTTAGTAGCTAAGGGCCCTGGGTTTGATAATAAATCTTTTGACGCAGCAGTATGGGCTCTAACAAGAGATCCCAGCTTCTGGACTAAGGAAGATCTAGGTAGAAAAATATCTGAAAAAATGGATGCCTAAATGAACACACTAAACTCTTACATAAAAAGAGAAAGAAAAGTTAAGAACAGTTTAACCCCAAATCTTAAGGGTAGTATTGAAGTTATTTATCTAGACTCAGGAAGAAGTTACACTGCTGATGTGTTATTAGACCAAGAGCTAAAGCAACCAGAGCTTGATAAAGAAGTTAAAGAATTTATCCCAATGACCTGGGGTTTTATTCTAAAGTTAGACAATTTAAAAATCAAATACAGATGGAGCTAAAATGCCTAAGAAAGAAAAGAAAAAGATTAGCCCTGAGCTAAAAGAGTTATTAAAGGTAGAACCTACAGATGCTGTGTTCAAGATAGGCCAAGAAGGTAAGATCACTGCCTTCATGTCTGCTAGTACAGCAACTGAGTTTCAAAAGAAGATGTTCTTTATCATAAGCGCATTTCTAAGAAAGTTAAATGATGATCCAGGACACGTTATTAAGTCAGACGATAACTTGGATCTGGATAGCGTTATGCAGAAGGTAATGGAGGAAGCTAAAAGACTCACCTCACTAATCGAGGAAGAAGCAGAAGAAGATAAGGATACAGTAGAAGCGCGCAAGAAAAAATACCAATAAAAATAAGCGCTAAATTATGTCACAAGTATATGCTAGCAGAATTACTCTGTCTATGCATTCAAGGAGAAACAAATGGATAAACGTATCCAAGATTTTGTAGATGGTATTGAATTAGTTGATGGTAGCTTTCGGGGTGTGTTTATCACTGAAAAGGGCTACCAAGTAACTGTGACTTGGTGTCCAACCACCAAGTCCTTTAGAGTGTGGTCTTACGGGACCACATATTACGGTACCCGTGGCCAACTAATCCAGCTCATTTCCTTTATCGATTTTTCGTTCAAGCCACGAGGCCGCAAGGCTAAGGTGGTTGAAGAAGCTAAATCAGAGAGCTGACAACCTATCTACAAAGCGTTAGAGCCGTGCAGGGCGTAATGGGGAAACCCATAAAGGAATTACTGCACTATTGTTCCTTTTCTTTAGCTATCAGAGATTTACGTATAGCAATTTGTTTATTGGTAAAATAGAATTTTTTTATTCTCTTAGTGCGCTTAGCTGTTTCTTTATCTGTGTAATAACCTATACCATCTCTGTAGTGAATAACACACTCTTTACACATTCCGCCACCTTGTTCCCAATCCAGCATGAACTTGTCGCCAGCAGATATTACGTCTTTACCGCAGGAACTGCATAGGTCAGGGTGCTTACTACCACCATTACCATACTGTGGGCTAGAGCCTATTAAGACTATAGCTATACTATCTAAAAATTGTTTTAATGTAGTGGACATATCTACCCCTTATCTAGCCACTCAAATTCTATCTAAACTATGGTATAAGTTAAAGCCAATCAAGGCATTGTTCCAAAGGAAAAGGTATGTTAACAATTACCGCACTAGGTATAGTAGCTTTGCTGTCTACAGCATATAGCTTAAAAGTTATGCTAGAGTTAGACTCAGCGCTAAGAAACGCAGAGATTAGATATATAGTCTCAAAAGGTGAACAAGTTACAGTAGATATTCCTCACGCCCTCGGGTACAACAGGGAAGTGGAGATTACAGTTATAGATAAAGATACGATAGTTATAGAAGGTATTGTGTATAAAGTACACCAAGGTATTCAGGATACAGAATAATGGCTAAGAAGAAAAAAGCTAAGAAGAAAAAGCTAAAGATAGTATTTGAGCCAGAGCTTACTCCGCTTCATTTAGACGATGAAACGTTCTGCCCATGCCAACAATGTGTAGGCATTGAGCAATAACACAAATGCACTCCACCTTTTTGGCATAAGTATATGTAAGGGAAATAGTAATATTAGAACTTACATTTTTACCAGCAGTTGAGGTTGTAAACCAACATACTGACTGGATTTGATCAACCATATTTAAAGGAGAATCTAAATGGTTGAATTGTTATTTGTTGTATATTTTATTGCTCGAAGTGTGGCGCAAGCTGCAAAAGAAGGTGATAGAGCCGAGGATGGCATTGAATTATCCAAAACCACAAAGTTGGCCGCAAGGTCAGTTGTATGGTTAGCGTTTAATTCACTAGCCTGTGCAATTTGCGTATATGTACCATGGCTGTTCTTTGGTTACTTACTAGGGGATGGTATTACCTTATACAGGTATACAAACAAAAAGTAGACACTACTAGACAGTGTACCTAATAGAACAAGATGCGGTTCTACCTAGGTTGTAAAGAGCATCCGAACAAAAGAAGAACCGAAAGGATCTTTCTTTTAGCTATGCCAGCACGCAAATATATATGGCTACTATGGCATAAGTATATGTAGGTAAAATTAAGATTTCACATAACCTACAGAAAGGAAATGGCCATGAGAGCTATTTTAGTATTGCTACTTTTAACAGTAGTAGGGTGTAACAGCCAATCCCCTTGTTCTCCAGAACAGGAAAACCTCTTAGCCCCCGAGGGTGGGCTAAAAAGAGTCATTGAAAACACAGACAAAATCTGTGCCTTCGATGACATATCTGAAAGTTCTGCTGAATGCCGTGAGGCACAAGCAGCTCTAAACTCTCTGATGGTGTGCTACTACTATCTAACAAGATAAAAGAGTAGTAGCACACACCCGGTAAGGGGTTAGGCACTTAGGTGCTCCAGAAGAATAGGCTTACCACTATTTTTTAGCTATTAGCTATACCGCACGCAAATATACTTACATTTTTTGGCATAAGTATATGTAAGGGAAATAGTAATATTAGAACTTACATTTTTTACCGGCAGTTGAGGTTGCGTACCAAAAGCACTGACCGGATTATGCTTTCATATATCCAGAAAAGGAGAAAAGAAAATGAAAGTAGTAAATGTAGTATATGGCAATCTAGAATCATACTTCTTTATTGGGTACATCCCCGCTCGTACCACTCGCAAGGGTAAAGTGGTGTTGAAAAATTACATCACAAACGAGAAGGTTGTATCCCAACAAAAGTTAAAATACGATCAAGTTGTCAGTTATTACGATGGGTGGATGTACGACCAAGTTTAACACTTGGTTGTAATATTCGCGCAAACCCGGTAAGGGGTTAGGCACTTAGGTGCTTCAGAAGAATAGGCTTACCACTATTTTTTAGCTATCAGAGTCATATTTCTATTGACAGTAACTGATAAACTGTATTTAATATACTTAGCTTATTTATTAGGAGATAGATAAATGTCTAACGCTAAGTTAATACAAACCAAAAGAGCCCAAGCAAGAAGTCTCATGGACAGCTTTATGGTGTCGGATAATAGCACCACCAAGCGAGAAATTAGAAATAACATACATAACCTTTGGGAAGAAGTAAGACTACTACAGCTAGAAGATAAAATACCTAAGAAAGAGAATAGTAGTACTTAGCCATCGACTCTTTGGTTAGCATTTTATGCCCTAAAGCCCCAGCGCCAGCACCAGTACCAAGCAAAGCAAGCATAAGAGGTATATCACTGCTTACGCTAGAACTAGAACTACCAGAACTAATAGAAAACCCCTTAGTTCCTGGTCCAGTAATAGATTTAAATATAGTAGGAGCTTTTCTAGTCTCAGACATAACTAATTTTTCTCCTAAAGCTCCCCCAGCGACAGCCAGGCCAAGAGAAGATAATTCCACCCCCAAATCAGGACCTAAGCCTGTAGCTTTATCAAACGCCTTTCCTGCGTCAGAATAAAATTGTAGTCCAGGGAAAAAATTCTCAGAGAAATTACCTGCTTGCATAACATCGGTGCTAAAGGGAACACCTCTAGCTACATCAACCATGAAAGGTACGCCTAATCCACCGGCTAGTACACCTGCAATACCTCCAGCAGCTCTTCTATTCATACTAACTCCTTAATTAATACTAATACTAACGTAACTAAGTATAGCAAATACGCAAATGCACCACTATCTTCTGGCATAAGTATATGTAAGGAAAATAGAGATATTAGAACTTACATTTCTACCAGCAGTTGAGGTACGCTTACCGACATACTGACTGGACTATGCCAAAACCAAATGAACACAAAGGAGTTTCATCATGGCATTTGTAGTAGCAGCTTTAGCAATCCTCGTAATTACTTTAACCTACCTTCTAGTTGCTTCAAGAGCGAGAGAAAAGAAGTTAAAAGAAGAAATTGAGGCTGCCAAGGCGGAGAGTTTCAGAAGCTGGTGGGGTAACACATGTTATCAATCAGCGTGGCAAGTAGCAACACACGGAGTATGTGGGGAGCATAAGTTTCAACAAATCAAAGCTGAGATGAGAAATTACAGCACCCCAGAAATTCCAAGCTATAAGCGCTAATTCTCCAAAGCGGAAAACAAAACCTTCCAAGAGGTTAGTGCGCAAGCACTGAGAAGTCCTAGGGTAAAACCTAGGCGGAGATTTGACTTGGGTTTCATTTCTTTTAGCTATGAGGCTTTCTATGCGCAAATATACCCCACATTTTTGGCATAAGTATATGTAGGCTAGATAGTAATATTAAACCTATATGTCCAATAGGATACTACACTGAGTAACACCCTGCGGGGTTCATTAAGGTACTTAGTCATAGGTTCTATTTTTCACAACTAACAAAAAGGAGAAATAAAATGAAATTGTTAGCAGTGCAATCATATGTGGTAGTGCAGGGATTTGCAACATATCCACCCCCAAGAATCATTTTGGGTGATAAAAATACAAACCTTAGCTACAATGATACTAATGCACAACAAACAAGACTCCGAGCATTTACATGCAAGGAAAGAGAAACAGAAGATGCACGTGATGTTTTCGTAACTATTTGGGTTGATTCAGATACCCCTCAAGAAATGTCGGAAGCCTTACTGAAAGCAACAATAGGTAAAGATCAAGCAGAAGCTGTGCGAATATTAACAATGTTTGCCGAACCCTATCAACCAAAATCTTTATGGAAAAGATTATTCGGCTAATAAGTTAATAACAACCCCAAGAGAACCTGGTTTGTAGCAATACAACTGCCAGTGGGGAATTAAGAGACTGACAATCTCTTTTTTAGCTATCAGACCTAAAGTTACGTATAGCCAAGCTACGACCTATATAGTAAGCCTTCTTAGTACGCATATGCTCTTTAAACTTTCTAGCTGCTTCTAGTTTATTTTTATCAAACATAGCGTATTCATTGTCAGGCAAATTAGAAGTATGTTCTAGATCAGCTATTAAACTATCTATAGGAACAAAGTCTGCATCAAGCAACTGGTCGCCTTCTTTACCGTGCAAGCTCAAATCTCTAGCACCCACAGGGGCAGCTAAGAAGTGAGATATCTCCCCATGAAAGTCTCTACCTTTTTTGAGCGCTTGCTGCCTAAAGGCATCATCCCAGTCAACTGTAATAGCAGGCATACCAAATTCAAAAGGGTCGCTAGAAGTGCTATAGCCTGTTTCTTCTAATAGCTCTTTTTTAGCTGCGTCAATAAGAGACTCACCTGGTTCTATACCACCACCTGGAAACTTGTAGTTATTAAACTGGCGTAATCCAGACCCAGCTCCTTGTGACTTAGCTGCTAACACTCTTAAGTCTGGAGTATAAAGTAACCCTTGCACCTTTGGTCTATAACGTTTCTCTTCAGCTGTTTTCTGGCGCTCCAAGTTTCTAATAAACTTAGCTATGCCAACTCTATTATCTACCTCACTTGGGGCAAGTTTACTTTTGTTATTCATTGCATGATCCTCTATCTGCTTAGCTAATAAGTTAGCTTCTACGTATTCTGGGTAGTAGTTATGGAAAGAATCGCCTTCGGAGTTTAAAAGAGAGTTATCTTCTGCTTCAATCTCTGCAGCCCTTAGATGCTCCCTGATACCCTTAAAAGGCTGACCTCGCTTAGCCATTGCTCTAGCGCGCCAAGCGTGGCCCATATCTATGTTCTTAGGGCCATACCCAAAATCTTGAATATTTTTTAGCTTATAGCCAAGTTCTTCAAGAGCCTCACGCCTAAGACCAGCTTCTACCAGTTCATTGCTAGGTAATGGGTTATTTATATCTTCTACGTCATAAATACCACCGCCCGGAAAGTGGTAGGGCATTTTAAGTGGGTCTTCTAATTCAGGCGCTGCAAATACATTGCCTTTATTATCGTGCAATATAAGAGTTGCTCTATCTCTGTAATCTGCTTGTTTAGTATTACCAAGCCTCTTAAGAGCTTCTATGGTTTGCAGTCTGCTAGTAACTAGAGTAGGATCTCCAGCTTTTCTTAAACCAGGTAGGCTAGACTCTAAAGCACTAGCGAGCTCATTAGCATTTATATACTCTGGATTATAAGCAGTAAAGTCATCACCTTCTGAACCAAGTATGCTGTTATCTATACCGTCAGACATAGCAGCACGTATATGCTCTCTAAAGCCCTTATAAGGCACGCCTTTTTTAGCTAGCTGCTTAGCAGCCCAGGCATCGCCCATATTTACTTCAACTGCTGATGTACCTAAACTATCTATATTTTTTAGCTTATGGCCAATTTCTTCTAAAGCTTCTCTACGCAAACCTTCTTGAATCTCTTCTTCTGTAACAGAGTTTCTAATACCCTCTTCTTTAAAAACACCGCCACCAGGAAAAAAGTAAGGTGGATATATGGGATTTTCTGGGTGTTGGTTCTTGGCAGCTAACACACCTCCTTGGCCATTGTGTAGTAGCAAAGTAGCTCTGTCTCTATAGTCTGCTTGCTTAGCTCTATTAGCAATGCCTGGATATTTCGCATACACTGCCTGCCTGACCTGAGCTTGTTCTGCAGGAGTTCCGTGCTTAGCAACCATAGACAACGCAGCCCTAGCATGATTAATATCATGTATAGGGTACCTTCTGTTGTCTAGCGCAAAATTCTTTTCTTTTATTCTGTCTCTACCGCGAGTAGTTAATACTTTTGATTGTTTTTCTAGCATAGCGGTGTTAATGGCCTCTCTAAGTTTATTAGTAATAGTATAATGCTCTTTGCCAGGGTTATTAATATCTGCAGGGGTGTCTTCAAAGTCATCTAGTCTAATAGTTTTAGTTTTACTAGGAGCGAATCTTAACCTATCAGCACCTCTACTATGACCAAGCCACAAATCTGCTGCAGACGGCTCTGTATATGGCAGACCATCGTCAAATTTAATGTCAGACACACCTTTGTCGTATAGCAACTTAGCTATATCAGAATAATACTTATCATAGTGCTGTTTGTCTTTACCGTGTATTACATCAGGATTACCTTTTATAATGACAGCAGATCTAGCCTCAGCCTCTTTAAGTAATTTGTCGGCATCTATGCCCCAGTTACGTAAAGCAGCTTTACGTCTGGGGGTTGGGTTTTTAGTATACTGAGAACCGTGTCTAGCTTTGAAACTAGCCCAGCGTTTAATCTGCCTAGCGTCGTCTTCGGTACGCCTGCCTTGTGAATATCGCTCATACCACTGTAGCCAGCCTAGCGGATCTTGTTCGTGTAGCCAATGAGCAGGCCATTTCTCCATGCTAGCTTCGCTTTCAGTGTCACCATAAACCTGATCGTATACTCCCATAGCTTTTAAATCAGCGGCGCTAATATCAGGCTTAAATTCTAGCTCAGATTTTTTTATATATGTAGCATTACCCTTTACCTTAGCTGCGTCAGTGTTATCTACATATTGCTTATCTGACTTTAGCTTTTTAGCGTCTGTAGCTTTCTGCTCAGACTTACTTAAACTATCCCACTTTGCTTTAGGTAGATATCTACTAGTCCTACCATCAGATTTTTCAGCTATTTCAGAAGTTCCAGGCCTAGTTTGCCAATCTTGCTTAGTCCACTTACGCATTTTGTTTTGCGATGCACTAGGCTTTTTACCCGCGTAATCTCCGCCGCGTTCTTTATATATTTTAGTAGCTAGTTGCATTGCCCTAGCAGAGTGCTTACCACCCATTCGTGACTTAGCCTCTGACTTAGCCCTAGACCATAGCTCAGGATTAGTTTTAGTTGCTATGCCTGCCTCAGACATCTTAGCCAAGCCAGCATCTTCTTTAGCTAACTCTGCAAATTCGTCTCTAAATGTTTCCCTACTCTTGGCTCTGTGTACTCTGTCTAGGTAATCGGATAAATTAACTTTGTGTTTGGCTATAGGCTTTTGATCTCCTAGTAAAGCATACCCTATAGCACGCTGGTCATCTGGTGGGGCAATAAAATTATCGGTATCGTATTCGTAAACATAGCCTTCAGGATTTAATTCCATGTCAGGCATAGCTAATAATTTGCCACTAGCAGTAACTCCCCACTTACGCCTAGTATTTTCTTTATCTCTAGCCAAAGCATACATAGCTGCTGCTGCTAAATCGGGATGTGTGTAAATACCAGTGTGGCCTCCAGGAAAATCACCAGGCTTACTAGGAACTCTAGGCTCTATAACATCTACATCATGTGGTGAGCCGTGGTAGAACTTAGCTGACGTTTTTTCAAGCTTTTTCTTTATGGTTTGCAAGGCCTGTAGCTGACCCATGTTAGCTTCAGCTCCACCCCAGTCAGTTGCTTTTCTAAGATTTTTTCTGGTTAAGTCTTTTTGTACTCCAGCAATAAGTTCGTCTATGGGGTAGTACTCTCCTTTGAAAAAGTCACCGTGAGTATCGGGGCTATCTAAGTTGATAGCACCTTTACCTGCAGATACATAATGCTCATGTACACCATGAAAGTCATTATTCTTCCAATTCTTTTTAATAGCAGCTCGCCATTCGGGGTCTTCTACATCTATAATATGACTACCAAGCACCTCTGGGTTAGATAGCTCAAAGCCCATTTCTTCTATAGCTTCTTTGCTAGCCCCCGCTAGAACTTCGTCTGGAGTAGCAGGCCTATCCCAAGGTGTAAACTCATCAAGATCTTCATCAGGATTAACACCTCCTCCAGGAAAAGCAAATGTACTACCTTTATCACCCCATTTATTTTTCCAAGCTAATATATTTCCAGCATTATCATTTAGAAATATAGTGGCCCTAGGCCGGTATATTTTAGGTGAACTTTCTGACGTTTTAACATACTGACTATTTAAGTTAGATCTGTTAGCCAGCTCGGATCTTATCTCTGGCACAACAGATACCACGCCAGGAAGTGCTCTAAACTTATTAACCTTATTTCTGTACTCGTTAACTATAGCTCTTCTACCTTCTGCGTAATCAACATTTGGGTCTATAACCTGATTACGCTCAAGCATTCTCTTTAGCTTTCTCTCCAATCCCTGCCTAACTATTCTATCTTCGTCTGGGTCTACTAAAAAAGCCTCTGAGTTACTAGGTATACTATCAAGGTGTAAGAGCTGCGATCCCTCAATAACTCTTTCTGGCCCTTCAGATAGCCTAGTAGCTAAAAATTCTTTTAATAAATCACCCTCTTTATTGGCCCAGGTACCATCACCAGTCATGCTATTGCCTTGAGAAAATATACTAGCCATTATATCGTGTTTATCTAGATTCTCTAACGGTAGGTTTCGTTGCTTTGCAAGTTCTTCAGCATAAGTGCTCTTGCCAGAACCGGAATGGCCTGTAACTAAAACGTGCGCTTCCTTAGTATACCAATGCATTCCTTCTTCAGTAGACTTATTACCTTTTTTAAACCCTGCTTTTTGCAACGCTTTAGCACTAGCAATGTTAGTATCTTCTACTAAAGCCTTTGAAGTCTTACCAGCCATATACTTACTAATAGCCTTAGCAGCTAAGCCTTTATTTCTATGCTCAGGCTTAACATACATAGCTCCTACACGAGTATAGTCTTTTTCTTGCCTAGGCGTAAAAAATCCAACTATTTCAGATCCATGTTTTATAGGTACTCTATGTATATTAGCCTCAGGCTTAACATACCCAGAGATATTACTATCTCTATCTGCTTGTTCTAGTAAATCTTTAGGTATAGTAGTCATTATAATATAGTCCCAGCAAACTCAAGTATTGATACACAATTAATATAAGTATAGCTAACACTAGTTAGTATGTTATACTAGTGCCATTAAGTAAATAATATAAAATATTTAAACAAATAAATCATTTTTCTATTGACATATAATAACTATATAGCAGCAGCCAATTTAATAGTACTCATAGAATCAACCTCATAAAAGACTAGGTAGTATATGTCCTTTAAAGTAACGCATGGAAACTTGCGTAATAAAAACAACTAACAATAAAAAGAAGATGGTCAACCTTCTTTTTAGCTATGAGACTACACGCAAATTATAGCCTATTTATGGCATAAGTATATGCTAAGAAAGGATTGGTCCTTACTAGCCGTAACCTAACAAAGGAGAAATCATGGTTATCGAAAAAATTAAGCAACTACTAGGTCCAAAGAGAATCGAAGCTCTGAAAGACCTTAAAGTTGTTATACAAGGCTTAATCTCTGGGGACTATAAGTCTCCTGGCTTCCAAATAAAGGCTCTCGAAAGAAAGCTCAAGATGCGGGCGAAAGATTACAAAGGTCTTATCGAACAGATCAAGCAAAATAACGCCGAGATGGCGTTGTTAGATAAAAAGCTGTCGGCTATGGAAGCACAGCTCATCGATAATATCTTTGAGCATGCGCAGTCCATTACTCCAGAAACTACAGAAGAAGTGGAACAAGAAGAAAAGTTCCCTGAAAGGGAAATATTCGATATCAGTAAGTACTTGAAGAAGTAATTATGGCGTCGGAATTTAAAGCAACGCAGGGGAACTTGCGTAAGAAAAACAACTAACCATAAAAGAGAAGCGGTCAACCTTCTTTTTTTAGCTATTAGACACGCAAATTAGGGAGTGTTTTTGGTATAAGTATATGTAGGGAGAATAATGATGTCACCTACCAGATATAGCACTACCTGACGTGGTCACTAGTCTGAAGTTCCCGTAACTTATCTCTTGAAAGGAGAAACAAAATGGAACGTTTTATCATTGGAGTGATTTTACTCCTAAGCTGTTTTGTAGGGCCAGTAATGGCTCAAGATGCAGCACAAGTACAAGCTCAAGGTAAAGCTGAAGCTAAATCCGAAGCTAAATCCGAAGTTAAAGCTGAAGCTAACTCTGGATGCATGAAGGTACAAAAGGTATACGTAGTACTTGACAAGTCTGACGAAAAAAGTACAAACTACGTTAAGTGGTTCAACACTGGTATTCCACTAGATTCTGGTACCGGAGTCAGACAGGAAAGATCAAGTGTCTTTGCTAATGGCAAAGTAGGAAAGAACAGCATTGTAATCTCTTTCGTTGCTTCGGCAAAGGGGGAATCCCAGTTGCGTAAGAAGTCTTGGTTTGGGATGAGAGATCAAGCGGTTGTCGTCGTAAGAGACGGCCGCATTGTATACACCGCTGACTTTGTAAAAGGAATCCCAACACTATCTGAAGTAACTGAAAAGTGCTTCTGATAGTATAAGATGTCCAGAGTTAGCCTGTGTAGAGGCTGAGGGTAGAAATACCAAAGGTTAGGTCGAAAGGCTTAACCAAAGAATATTAGGCTACACAACTAATTTCTTTAGCTATCAGAGCTATAATTAATTTAGTATTTTTTAGCTATGAGGTTATTATGGAAAATCACATGACAGTAGAAAAGGCAAATGCCTGGGTTGATCTAATTACTAAGCTGCTAGCTATAGCAGTAATACCTTGCTTAATATGGATGAAGTCTCTAGAAGAAGATAGAGT
>JACCEC010309944.1_pt1 | contig 14062 bp, 8 predicted proteins | sample 7450121 | NCBI WGS metagenome assembly JACCEC01 (sample SAMN15323455, study PRJNA562643) | freshwater metagenome | isolation source: river surface water | place: USA:Blue River Watershed | collected 2017-08-18 | reverse complement strand
TTTGCCGCACCGCCCTGTTCCTGGGCCGATATTGCCGCGGCGATTTCGACGACCGACACCTTCCCCAAAGGCGCCATGACGCAGGCCATGATTGGCGACACGATGGTCACGCTGATCGGCGTCATCAAGGGATCGGGCATGATCGCGCCGGATATGGCAACGATGCTCGGCTATATCTTCACCGATGCCGCGATCAGCCCGGCGTTGCTGCAAGACATGCTGAGTGCCGCCAACAAGACGAGCTTTTCGTGCATCACTGTGGATAGCGATACCTCAACATCAGATACCGTACTGGCCTTTGCGACGGGGGCGGCCCAGCACGCGCCCTTGGTGAACCACGATATGCCGGGGGCCGATGCCTTTGCCGCCGCCTTGACCGATTTGTGCCGCCAATTGGCGCATCTTGTGGTGCGCGATGGCGAAGGGGCCCGCAAATTCATTGAAATCACGGTGGACGGTGCCGTGTCAGACCCCAGCGCCCAGCGCATTGCGATGAGCATCGCGAATTCGCCGCTCGTCAAAACGGCCATTGCCGGGGAAGATGCCAATTGGGGCCGGGTTGTCATGGCCGTGGGCAAAGCGGGTGAGCCGGCCGAACGCGATCTTTTGGCCATTCGTTTTGGCACGACGCAGGTCGCACAGGGCGGCCTGCCGGTTGAAGGCTATGATGAAACCCCGGTCGCTGCCCATTTGAAGGGGGAGGATATCAGCATCGGCGTTGATCTTGGCCTCGGCGCAGGCCGCGCCACGGTTTGGACGTGCGATCTGACCCACGGCTATATCAGCATCAACGCCGATTACCGCAGCTAAACGCCCAGACAGGCCGCCGCTGCACCCCTTGGGGGATGCAGCGGAAACCGGCTGTTAAAGTTCAGATTCAATCCAGCCCTTCAGCGCCGATTTGGGCGCGGCGCCCACTTTGGTGGCGGCAGGCTGACCATTTTTGAACAGGATCATCGTCGGAATGCCGCGCACGCCATATTTGGCCGGGGCATCGGGATTGTCATCAATATTGATCTTGGCGATGGTCACCTTGCCCGCCAGTTCCTCAGAGATTTCTTCCAGGCTTGGGCCAATCATCTTGCACGGACCGCACCATTCGGCCCAAAAATCAACGAGCACGGGCTCTCCCGCGTTCAAAACGTCAGTCGCAAAACTTGCATCGGTGATGGCCTTGGTGGGCATGGACAGATTCTCCTTCGTACAGGGGCGAATGTAAGCCTTTGATCGGCTGATCTCAACCAGCCTTAGGGACAAGATTTGCTATGGGGGGCTATGGCCCGGACGCCAGGCCGCCAACACATCGGCGGGCAGTTCAATCAAACTTGGCCCGGCTGTATACAGCAAAACCGCCCGCACCTGACGCCCCGGAAAAATCCCTTGCAGCACGGCGGCATAGGCCCCCATCTGGGCCTTGTAATAATTGGGCACAGCCCCGGCATGACTGGGCACATGGCGCCCGGTTTTAAAGTCGACGACCGTGATTGCCTCTGGCGTGACCAGCAGGCGATCGACAATGCCGGCAATGACTTGGCCATCCACAACGCCTGCAAGCGGGGCCTCTGCCAAAGCGTCCGGCGCAAAGACATGGGCAAGATCAGGATCGCTGATGACCGCCAGCGCAGCCGTGATCAGCGCCTCTGGCTCTGGCGCTTGCTGGCTTTCCAGCCATGACAGGCCAACCTGCCGGCGGGCCTCTGGCGCCACCGCAGGCAGCCGTTCAAACAGCGCATGAAGCCATGTCCCGCGCTGGGCAGCTACGCGCATCGCCGGGTCGGGCGGCGGGCTGCTGGCCATATCCGGCACGCCCAGGGACGATGGGGACAGCGGCCGGGCGGGACGCGCCTCTTCAGGTGCGCTTTGCCGGGCCCATGGCGGGATATCCCCCGGCCATTGCGCCACATCAGCGCCTGCACGGGGCGTTTTGGCGCGCGCGCCGGGGCGGTGGAGGATCAGCGCGCCGTCTTCTGTGCGGACAACATCGGCCATTTGGGCCATGCTGTCTTCAATCCGGCGATGCCAGCAATTCTCACCGATCCCATTTTTCATCTGGCTCGGCTTTTTGGCGCCGCAAATGTACAAGCGTTCCTCGGCGCGCGTCATCGCCACATAGAGCAGCCGCCAATGTTCCTGCTGTTCCTTCTTGTCCTGCGCCTCTGCGCCGGGCCGCAGCGCATCAACCATATCCTCTTTCTTCGGGCGGAACAGCGGCACCGAGTGGTCATCATCCGCCTGCAACTCGATATCGGGCTTTAGCCTGAATTTGGGGTCGGCCGTGGCATCGGCCAGAATGACGATGGGGGCCTGCAAGCCCTTGGCGCCATGCACCGTCATCACGCGCACCGCATTTTCGCGCTTTGAGGAATCGCGTTTAATGTCGACGTTGCCGCTGCTGAACCAGTCGAGAAACAGCTGCAAGGACGGCGTATGCGCCGCTTCAAACTGCAAGGCGGCGTTCAACAATTCCTCAATCGGGTCGCGGGCTTCCTCCCCCAATCGCGTCAGGATCTTGCGGCGCCCGCCGATCGGGCCAGACAAAATCGCCTCTAAAAAGGCATAAGGCGTGGTGCGATCCGCCATATCCAGCAACTGGCGCAGCACCGCCAGATCATCCTCGGCACAGGTCGCCCGCAAATGCGGCCACAAGGCGGTTCTGCGACCAAAAGCGCGGGCATAAAGATCATCTTGGGACCAGCCCATCAGCGGGGAAACCAGGATGCTTGCCAGCGCAAGATCATCGCCCGGTTGAAGGACAAAGCGGATACAGGCCATCAGGTCCTGCACCGCAATTGGGGCATGAAGCTGCAACCGATCCACCCCGGCAACCGGCACTTTTTCCTCGTAAAGCCGCGACACGATCAACCGGGCGAGTTCATTGCGGCTGCGCAGCAAAATCATGACATCGCCGGGCTCTGCCAGACGCCCTTCCTTATCGAGGAACAGGCCCCCGGTCGTCCAGTCGCGCACTTGCTTTGCCAGGCGTTCCGCCAGGATCAGCTCAGCCGGGGCCAGCCAGGTCTCTTCCTCATCCTCGACCGCGTCGCTGTCCTCATCGCCCTCAACCGCGGCCACCGCAGGCATCACCTCCACATAGCCGCCATGCTTTTGCGCGCTGACATGGCGCTGCAACGGGTGGGGCAGGCCAAGATTGTCCTCACCCAGATCGGTCAGAACCGCATCAACGACATCCAAAATCGGCTGGCTGGACCGGAAGGATTTGTTGATGGACGGCGTTTCAAAATCCTGCCCGGCGGCATCCACCCATTGCCGGAAGTCAGCGCCCGCTTCTTCAAATTTCTCTGGATTTGTGCCCTGAAATCCGAAAATGGCCTGTTTGAAATCACCAACGGCAAAAATGGTGCGCAGCCGATCTGCCTTTGCGCCTTCGCCGACGAAAAACTCCCCGGACAGCGCCTTGACGATATCCCATTGATCGGCATTGGTATCTTGCGCTTCATCAACCAGAATATGGTCGATCGACTGATCCAGCTTATACCGGATCCAGTCACCAATGCCGTCTGTTTTCAAAACGCGCAGCGTCGCGCGGATGAGGTCATTAAAATCGACGACACCTGCGGCCCGCTTTGTTTCGCCATAGATGCGGGCATAATCCTGCCCCAGTTCAAGCGCTGCCGACACCGCAGGGACCAGCGCCAGCGCCCGTTTCTTGTCGAGGACATCAAGAAGCCAGCGGTCAAGCGCTTCGACGGCCGTGGCATAGCCGGGCGCATCCGGGGTCTTTGTGCGGAATGTGCCTTTTTGCGTCATCCAGGCGGTGCGCAGATCCTCCAGCGTTGCGACGCGATGGACGGCATCCTGCAACAGCCAGTTGCGCACGACAGCGGCAGAGTTTCGGCCCTGCACAGTGGTTTCGCCCTGCGTCGTCGTCCATGCCATATTGGCATCGCGGACAAAGGTCAGCCGTTCGATATCGCACAGCGCGTCTGAACAGCGCGCCTCCAACCAGCCCTGAATATCATCAATCCCGCCCGACAAAAGCCGCCGGGCAACCGCGTCCATATCGCCTGTGCCCAACAACTCCATGGCATCGGGCACCTGGGCACAGCGATCCAGCAGGCGCCGGGTTGCGGCCTCGCCAATGCGCCGGGCCAGCAGCTTCAGCCGGTCGATCGTGCCCAGCCGCCCCTGCCTTTCTGCCATGGTGACAAGCGCGCCCAGCGCCTGTTGACGCAGTTGCAACTCTTCACGCCCTTCAATCGGCCGAAAGCCGACCGGCAGGCCCGCCTCAGCCGGAAAGGCAGCGAGCACGGTCTGCGCAAAGCTGTGAATGGTTTGAATGCGCAAGCCGCCGCCACGCGCGTCGAGAACCTTGGCAAATAACTGCCGCGCAACCGTCAGCCGATCGCCAAGATGCGGCTCACCCAGGGCTGACAGCTCCTTTCTCAACGTCTTTTCGGGCAAGGTGACCCAAGCCCCCAGACGGTCATGGATGCGGTCCGCCATTTCGGCCGCCCCCGCCTTGGTAAAGGTGAGGCACAGGATCGAGTCGGGATCGGCATCATTGAGCAGCAGGCGCAGCACCCGTGCCGTCAGCACCTGTGTTTTGCCAGCACCCGCCGAGGCCGACAGCCAAATTTGCCCATCCGGACGCGAGGCGGTGGCCTGTTCTGCCTCCAAATCGGGCAGCGGCTGAAAGGCGCCGAGCTTTGCCATCAGTCGCGCCCCTGCCATTCTTCCAGCCGCATCAGCTGATCATAATCGCCATAGGCATAATCGGGGTGCAGCTTTGCCTCAAAAGGCGCATCACCCGTCAGCCAGCGCGCGGCGTGGCGTTTAAAAACCGCAACAATGGTCGCCACGAAATCATCAACGGGGATGCGATTTCCCTTGTCGCCCGCTGGCGTTTCGATTTTGCCGATCTCATCCTTGGCCTTTTGGAAGGTCCAATATTCAAACGCCTCGGCAGGCAAGGGCGCGACATCCTTAAAGCCGCCCTGTTCCGCGATATGGCCCAACAGGCCCAGCTGGACGGCAAGGCCCGCCTTGACCTGCCGGGTGCTGGGCGCCTTGCCCGTTTTGTAATCGATAATCGCAATACCACCCGGCGTGCGATCCAGCCGGTCGGCCCGGCCGACAACGGTGATGCCGTCAATTTCGACTTGGCCATCCACTTCGGCCTTGAATGGCGCGCGGCCATCGCTGCGATAGGCCGCCACCATGGCTTCCACCCAGTGCGCCGCTTCATCCAGCCGGGGTTGCCACAACGTCCGGGTGACCGGGTGGACAGCCCCGCCTTCAAGCGCATGGCGCATCCGGGCAACCAACGCGCCTTCGGCATAGCCATCAAGATTTGCCCAGTCTTCCAGCACCTTATGGATGACAGAGCCTTTCCAGGCAGCGCCGGGTTCTGCATCCACATCATCCAGCGCATAAAGCCGGAGCATCGCCTTGGCATAAAAGGAATAGGGATCCGCGGCGAGCCGATCGACATCGGTCACAGAAATGGTGCGTGGCCGGGCCGCCACGGGTGGCGCGGGGCGCGGGCGCCGGGCGCGCTGCGGCGGGCCCTTCACCCCGTCAATGGCCCGCGCCAGCAGATCATAGCGGACAGGCGGTGGCGGCACATGGCCAATCATGGTTTCCAGCCGCAGCCAAAAGCGCGAGGCATTGACCGGCGCCCCCATATCGCGCCGGGCGCGTGACAACAGGACCGTGGGCGCCCCCAAAGCCCCGGCCAGATCATGCGCGGACAGGCCGATCCGCCGTTCCAGACTGGGCAAACCAAGGCTGCGCCGCAGGGCCGGCGCCAGCCAGGGATCAGGCCGGGGCAAGGCCGGCCAGACCCCTTCGTTCAACCCGGCAAGGATCATCAGATCCGCCGATTGCAGCTTCGCCTCCAGCAAGCCCCAGATGAACATCCGGGGATGGCCACCACGGGCCGGGCGGCACAGGCTGTTATCGGCCAGATCACGCAACAACCGGGGCAGACTGGCCGGATCAATCAGCGCCGGACCCGCCTCTGCATGCGCCTGGACCGCGGCAAATAAATCAGCCAGCGACCGGCCGGCATCGCCCGCCCAAACCGCCTCACCGGCCAATGCCTCCAGCCCCTGACGCAGGGCTTCCAGCACAACAGCCAGCGGCTTTGGCCCATCACAGGCCTGTTCGATGGGGGTCAGGATCGGCACGACCTGCGCCCACCAGGCGCGCGCCGTCGCCCGGATCTGCGCTGTCCGCTTATCCCCTGTCTCCAGAAACCGCGTCACGCCGGTCAATGACGTAGCCGGGCGCGGCCCCCGCAAGGCCAGGTCCAGCGCCCGCGCGCCATCCAGCCAGGCGAGCCGCGCCGCACCTGATTGGACCAGCGGGTGCTTTAACAGCGCCAAAAGCGGAACCGGGGCAAAGCCTTCGGCGGCGGCCGTCGCGAGCGCAAGCAACAACATGCCCGGCGGTGTCGCCGACAAGGGCCGCCCGGCGGAATCATCGGCCTCTATGCCCCAGCGCTTCAGATGCGCGCTCACCCTTTGGGCAAGGCCGCGATCCGGCGTCACCAAGGCCACGGTGCCGGGCCGGCCAATGGCATCGCGCATGGCCAGCGCAATCGCCTGTGCCTCATCCGCAGGCGTTGCATGTTCCATCGCATAAACGCCCGACAGCCGCTTTTCCGAAGCGGGCAGATCAACCCATTTGTCGGTAAAGCGGGCGGGCGCGAGCGCATTTGAGATCGCACGGGACCGGTCGGGCGCGGCATCCACCGCGCTGCCATGCCGCCACGGCCGAACCTCAGCCCGGGCCACCCCCATGCCATTGAGGATTTGCCACAGATGAAATTGCGGATGGGTTTCCAGCGGCGGCGCGGCATCCGTGCCGCAAATCGCCTGCCATTCGGCCTCCGGCATATGTTGATCCAGACCCGCCAGCACGACCTGCCCCTTGGGCAGACGGGCGATGGTCTTCAAAAGCCGGGCCACTGCCGGCGCGCCGGTGCTGATCCCGGCCGCGATCACAAAGCCGGGCGGCGGCTGTTGCCGCCAGCGATCTGACACGCGCCGCAGCAGCTGATTGCGCCGATCCGCCAGATCAATCTTGCCAAGTGCCTGCAATTCATCGGGCCAGCGATCCAGAATGCCGATCAACAGATGAAAGGCCCTGTCCCAATGTTCCGACAAAAGCTCTGCCGGCTTGGCATTGCGCAAATCAGCCAGCGATTTTTCTTCGACCAACAGCTGATCGATCACCCGCGCCAAATCTGCCGCAAGGCGCATCGCTTCGGCCGCATCCATGGGCTGGGTTTCGGTCAACAGCCGCGCCAGGATCAACTGACGGTGCAAAGGATCAATGGCGGGCGGCAATGGAGCGCCCTCGACAGGATCAAGCGCCGGGCCGGTGCGGTCATCCAATTCCGGGTCACCAATCGGGACCAGCCGCGGCATCAACAGACCGCCTTCGGCCCGCCGCACAAAGGCATCGCTGATCGCCTGCACCGCGCGATTATTGGGCACCAGGATAATGCCCTGCGCCAGCGCCATCGGGTCTGTCCCGTGCTGCGCCAAAATGCCCGAAACAAGCGCGTCAGCAAAGGCGCGATGGGCGGGAATGGTGTAAACGGCCGGATCGCGCCGTTCAGTCATGGGCGAGAACCGCCTCCGTTGCGGGAATGGCATCGGGCGTGCCGACATCAAACCACAGCCCCTGATGCACCATGCCGAAACACCGGCCTTCGGCGATCGCACGGTCCCAGAAGATATTGGTTGAAAAGGGGCCGTCCGGCGCATCGGTCAGCAGCCTTTTGGACAGCATCTGGATGCCGGTATAAACAAAGGGGGCCACCCGATCGGGCTTACGCCGCGACAGCCGCCCCAGCGCATCCATATGAAAATCGCCCTGCCCCGCATTGTTATGGGCCCGCGCCAACGGCACGAGCAACAGCAGCGCGTCCATGGCCCCATCGTCCCACCGCCCCGCCAAAAGGCGCAGCGCGTTGACCGGGCCATCGGTCCATAAATTATCGCTGTTGATGCACAAAAAGGGATCGGCATCGATCAGATGCTTGGCCTTCATCAGGCCGCCACCCGTTTCCAAAAGCTGGGCACGTTCATCCGAAATGACGATATCCAGCCCCGCCGGGCGCTGCGCGACATGGGCTTCGACCATATCCGCCAGATAATGGACATTGACCACCGCCTTGGCGACGCCGGCGGCCTGCAACCGGTCCAGACAATGGTCAAGCAGCGGCTTGCCCGCCACCGCGACCAGTGGCTTGGGCCGTGTTGCCGTTAACGGCCGCATCCGGTTGCCAAGGCCCGCAGCCATAACCATGGCGGTGCGCGGGGGATCTGCCCCCAGATCCGGCGCCGAACCGGGCGACACGCGGTCCTCGGTCATGCCCGTGGCTCATGCCAAAAGGCCGCACGCTGTTCGGCCGGAACATGGGCGTCGAACCACGCCTTGACCGGGGCAAGGCTGGGCTGCGCCAAATTGCGTTCCAAAAGGCCCCACATGCGCGGCTGAAAACTGGTGTAATGCGGCTTGCCGTCGCGCTGCCACAGGCGGACGAACACGCCCAAAATGCGCGTATTGCGTTGCGCCCCAAGCGCCCAATATGCCTGTTCAAACGCCTCTGTCTGGCCTGTTTGCGCCATATAGCGGGCCAATTGTGCAGCCTCGACCGCCGGGCTGACATCGCGGCGTGCATCTTCCAACATCGACACAAGATCATAAGCCGGGTGGCCAATCAGCGCGTCCTGAAAATCAAGCAGACCAAAGCGCCGGACCCCGGCCTCTCCCGCCAAAAGCATGATGTTTTCGGCGTGATAATCGCGCAGTTCTGTCACTGTCTGCCCCTGCGCGGCAATGGGCGTCAACACCGCCCGCCAGGCGTCCAGAAAACTGTCCTTATCGACGGCGAGGCCCACGGCGGGGCAATACCAATCGGTAAACAGGCAGATTTCATCGAGCCATTGGTCCAGCCCATGGCGTTTCAGCCCCGGTGGCGGGGCATGGCGGTGCAGATCCATCAGGACATCAACGACGCCCGCGTAAATCTGCGGCTCCAGCGCCAGATCGGCATCCACGGTTTCACGCATGCGTACCGAACCGAAATCTTCGATCAGCAGCAAACCTTGATCCAGATCGCGATGCAGAATCTGCGGCGCGCGCAGACCAATGCCCGTCAAATATTCCGCGACATGAATGAACGGTCGGGGGTCTTCATGCGGGGGCGGCGCATCCATCAGGACGGCGCAGCGATCCCCATCGACAATCCGGAAATAACGCCGAAAAGACGCATCGCCCGCCAATGGCAGGATCTCTGCGCCGGACCAGCCAGCGGCATCAAGAAAGGCCGGGGCGCCCGGCGGCGGGGTCATGATAAGGGCCATCGGTCTTTCCAAGACGGCGGCACGGTCGCTGTCAAGCGGCGCGGACCTTCCGGCGGCAGCGAGATGTGGAGATGCAGCGTTTGTGGCCACAGCCAGCCCAGCCGTTCCGGCCATTCAACGATCAAGGCACCATCGTGCAATGCCTCATCCAGACCCAGTTCCTCGGCCTCTTCGGGATGGTCCAGCCGATACAGATCGACATGCCAAATGGGCAGGCGCACCTGCGGCGGCGCATAGGGAATAACCAGCGCAAAGCTGGGGCTGGGGGCGTCTTCATCAAGGCCAAGCGCGGCCAAAATCCCGCGCGCAAGGCTGGTTTTCCCGGCCCCCAAATCGCCCGAAAGCGCCAGCACATCGCCAGGCCGCAACTTGGCCGCCAAAGCATGACCGGCATCATGCGTCGCTTGGGCATCGGGCAAAAGGATCGTGGCTGTTGTCATGCGCGGGGCAACTCTATCTGCACAAGGGTCCCCGCGCCAAGCTCTGAAATCAGGGTCAGTGTCCCGCCATGGCCTTCAACATATTGTTTCGCCAAGGGAAGGCCAAGGCCAAGCGCACGATCCCCCTCCCCCGCGCCATCCTGACCCGCGCGACTAAACCGATCCAGCGCACGGGCCTGATCCGCCTCATCCATGCCCGGCCCATCATCGGACACAATCATCACGACACGGTCCTCATCGCCACGGGCATGGATCAAAACACGCCCATGATCCGGCGTATAGGCCAAGGCATTGGCCAGAATCTGGGCAAAGGCCTGCCCAAGGCGGCGCATATCGCCACTGATAACCCCCAGCGTTTCTGCAATATCGGTGGCGAGCGTGATCTGCTTGGCCGCAATTTGGGGCGCGGCGTCATCAAGGCACGCCAACACCATCGCCCGCAGATCCACTGGCTTGCGATCCATCGGCAAGGCGCCAGCATCGCCCTGTGTCAGATCCAGCACATTATCGATCAAAATGCCCAGCCGCGCGGCTGAATCCAAAATGGCGGCGGTATAGTCCAGCGCTTGCGGACCAAGTGGCCCCGCCAGACCGCCCTGCAACATTTCGGCAAAGCCCTGAATAGAGGTCAATGGCGTGCGCAGTTCATAACTCATATTCGCGACAAAGGCGGTTTTGACGCGGTCGGCCTCTTCCAGCGCCAAGGCCCGTTCGCGCAAGACCTGTTCCACCTGACGGCTATCGGTGATGTCGAGCATCGTGAACAGCGCCGCCCCATCGGGCAAAGGAACGGCTGCAAATTCATAATGGCGCCCATTTTTAAGCGCGAACCGGCCTGTCCGCTGCTTGCGCTGGACCGTGGCTGAACGCACAAGATCCCGCATCAGCACGGCCTGTTCTGGATGCGACAGGCGGGGTGCAACCGCCTCTGCCACGGCATCCACGCGCGGATGGGTGACCAGAAAATCCTCGTCAAACGCCCAGACATCCCGAAACCGGGTATTCCATGTGCTCAGGCGCCCGCTGGCTTCAAAAACACCAATCGCTTCAAAAAGATTATCCAGTGTGGCGCGCCGGACTCGCAACAATGTATCGCGCGCAATCGCCAGTTGCGCCTGTTCTGTTCGGTCCTCCAAGATCATCAGCAGCCCGCCATCGGGCAAAGGCTGCGCCACCAGCCGCAAATGTTCCCCGCCGGGCAGGACCCAGCCCTCCTCTATCGCGCCGCCGGCATGGGTAAACCATTGCCGCCGTTCCGCCTTCCAGGCCGGAAAGTCGCGCGTTTCGGGCAGCCGCCGCGTTTCCCGCATACGATCGAGCAGGCGGTCAAAATCCGGGCGTTCGGCCACCCATTCCGGCTTGAGCGCAAAGAGTTGCTGAAAGGGCCGGTTGCAAAACACAAGGCCCCGATCGGGGGCAAATTGCGCCACCGCCGCCGACAAACGGTCCAGCGTGTCGCGTTGCGTCTCGGCAAATCGCCGAAAGGCTGCCCTTGCCCGTTCTTCATCCTCCACATCAAGGGCATAGCCAGCAACACCAGCCGCCCCCAATGGCACGTCCACAATCCGAATGGCCCGGCGTTCACCATTGATGGTGACCGGCGCCACGCGCGCGACGGGTCGTCCGCTTGCCCGCGCTTCGGCCGCGCTCGACATGGCGGTGATGCGATCGGCGCTGTCCGCCAGTTCCAGCCCACGGCGCACGGGATCATCCGGGCCATGTGCTTCGACAGCGGCCACATAGGCTGAATTGACCATGGCCAGCCGCAGATCAGGCGTCCGGTGCCACATTGGGAAGGGCGCGGCCTCCAGCAAGCCAGAGACACGGGCATGGGCCGCCGCCATCTGCGCAGCCTCTTGCCGCAGCTGGGCCAATTCTGCCTGTGTTTCCGTGACGTCAAAGATCCAGACGACAACCGATTGCCGGCCGGCAACACGGCTGGGCGCCGGCGCCCCGCGGACCAGCAAGGTGCGGGCGCCACCCTGGGGCACCAAAGTGCGCACAAAGGGCCGGGCCGCCTTGCGCGCGGCCTCTATATCTGCCTGAAGCGCCGCCAGATCCTCAACCGATAGGCCCCATTCCCCCATCGATAAATCAGCGATTTTATGGGGTGTGCGGGGCAAGCCCAGCCAGGCCGTCAAACGTGGCTGGCATTCAAGGCGCCCATTGGCCTGAACAATGACCGGACTTGCAGGCCCGCCATCCAGCAAAATGGAAAGTCGTTCAGCCTGATCCGATATCTGGGCCGACCGGCGTTGCATGCCAAGGCCCCGGGCGAGCGCCCATGCGCTTGCGGCCAGCCAAAGGGCCATGACGGCACCGGCCAGTACAACGGCGGTTGACGTCAGCGTGACCACCAAATTTACGCAAAGAGGCCCGACAACATGTCGGACCTCTTACGAAAATCAACGGCGGAATGAAACCGCCATCTGCGGCAGCCCGCCGATCAATAGCGATAATGATCGGGCTTGAACGGGCCTTGTTCGCCAACGCCAATATAGGCCGCCTGCTTTGGTGTCAGCTTGGACAGCTTCACCCCCAGCTTTTCCAGATGCAGCGCTGCGACCTTTTCGTCGAGGTGCTTGGGCAGGACGTAAACCTTGTTTTCATACTGGCTGTTCTTGGTGAACAGCTCAATCTGCGCCAGCACCTGATTGGTGAACGACGACGACATGACGAACGAGGGGTGCCCCGTTGCGCAACCCAGATTGACGAGACGACCCTTGGCAAGAATGATGATCTTCTTGCCATCGGGAAACTCAACCAGATCGGTGCCCGGCTTGATTTCATCCCATTTGTAATTGGACAGGGCCGAAATCTGGATCTCGCTGTCGAAATGGCCGATGTTGCAGACGATCGACATGGGCTTCATGCCCTTCATGTGCTCTGCGGTGATGACATCTTCATTGCCGGTCGCGGTGACGAAAATATCAGCGCGTTCAACAGCTTCTTCCATGGTGACGACTTCATAGCCTTCCATTGCGGCTTGCAGCGCGCAAATCGGATCAATTTCCGTCACCAAAACACGCGCGCCGCCCTGACGCAGCGAGGCAGCCGACCCCTTGCCGACATCGCCAAAGCCCGCGACGCAGGCGACCTTGCCTGCCAACATCACGTCAGTTGCGCGACGGATGGCATCGACAAGCGATTCCTTGCAGCCATAGAGATTGTCGAACTTTGACTTGGTGACGCTGTCATTCACGTTGATCGCCGGGAAGGGCAGCTTGCCGTCCTTGGCGATCTGATACAGGCGATGCACGCCCGTGGTGGTTTCTTCCGACACGCCCTTGATATGGGCCACGGACATGGTGAGATAGCCCGGCTTGGCCTTGACGAACGCCTTAAGCGCGCGCTGAAATTCAACTTCTTCAGCATTGCCGGGTTCGGGCAGGCTTTCCCCCGCCTCAATCCGCGCGCCCCACAGCGCAAACATGGTGGCATCGCCGCCATCATCGAGGATCATGTTGGTCGTCTGGTCACCCCAGTCAAAAATGCGGCCGACATAATCCCAATAATCGGCCAGGCTTTCGCCCTTGACCGCAAAAACGGGGATGCCCGCCGCCGCAATGGCCGCCGCCGCATGATCCTGCGTCGAAAAGATATTGCAGGTCGCCCAGCGGACTTCTGCGCCCAGATCAACCAGCGTTTCGATAAGAACCGCCGTCTGGATCGTCATGTGCAGCGAACCGGTGATCCGCGCGCCCTTCAGCGGCTTGGATGCACCATATTCGGCACGCAAAGCCATCAGGCCCGGCATTTCGGTTTCTGCAATTGCAATTTCCTTGCGACCGAAATCGGCAAGGCTCAGGTCGGCGACGACATAATCATGGGCCACGGGAAAAGTCTCCGGCATCTGTGTGGAATGATGCGGCCCTAGCCGTTAGCAAGCGAGAACGCAATCCATATATAAAGATGTCTTTATATGCGTTGCTGCATCGACAGATATCAGGCGTGCCCGCTGGCTGCGGACAATAAGCGCGGATCAATCCCGCTGGCTTCAAAGGCCCGTCGCCAGCGATCGGGCGTTGGCGCATCAAAGATCAGGCCAAGATCTGCCGGGGCCACGTGCCAGCCGTGCCGAAGCAGTTCTTCGTCCAATTGGCCGGCGCCCCAGCCGGCATAGCCCAAGGCCACAAGCCAGCGGGATGGCCCCGCCCCGCGCGCAATGGCTTTCAACGCATCCTGCGTGCTGGTCAGGGCAAAGGCACCCGCCTGTATCGTCCCTTCCCCGCCCCAATCGGTTGAATGCAAGACAAAGCCGCGCGCCGGTTCAACCGGGCC
>JACCEC012598190.1_pt1 | contig 14065 bp, 9 predicted proteins | sample 7450121 | NCBI WGS metagenome assembly JACCEC01 (sample SAMN15323455, study PRJNA562643) | freshwater metagenome | isolation source: river surface water | place: USA:Blue River Watershed | collected 2017-08-18 | reverse complement strand
TCGCTACTGCTACTAGCGACTTTGACGCTGCTGTTCTTTCTCGTTCGCTTGGCGGGTGATCCCGCCTTGATTCTCTCGGGCGAGTCCTCAGACCCGGCGGTACTCGCAGAAATCCGCAGCGGCCTAGGTCTTGATCAACCGCTCTACCATCAATATCTGCTATTTCTTTGGCAAGCTGTGCAACTCGATCTCGGCACCTCATGGGTCAGCGGACAAGACGCTCTCGCGCTGGCGCTGGAGCGGCTCTGGCCAACCTTGACGCTCGCCTTGGCTGCGATCGTGCTGCATCTCGGCCTGTCGATTCCGCTGGGCGCTTTTCTTGGTGCGACTCGATCGAGTATCGGAGTGATCGGGAAGGTCTCCCGCTCACTGGATGGACTGATTCTTCTGGCACAGGGCATCCCGGGATATGTCGTTGCGTTGATGCTGATTCAGTGGTTCGCCGTTCAGTGGCAGATCTTTCCCAGTACCGGAAGTGATGGCGCAGCCTCGCTCGTACTACCTGCCCTGACGATCACCGCCTTTCTTGCACCGAAACTGATACGGGTACTTGCGGTCAACGTCGGTGATGCACTGCAAGATGACTATGCGGTCATGGCACGCGCACAAGGCGCAAATGAGCGGACGGTCGTACTCCGTCACGCACTACCAAATGCGCTTTTGGGAGCTACAGCTCTTATAGGCACTCAGATCGCCAATCTCGTCAATGGGATCATCATCACGGAGACTATATTCGGTTGGCCCGGGATGGGCCGCCTGCTACTCGACTCGGTCCTGTTGCTCGATTTTCCGGTCGTGCAATCAGTCGTGTTGGTGACGACAACACTCGTCTTCGCCGCAAATCAGTTGGCTGACTATGCCATTCGTCGTATCGACCCCCGGATTCGATATTCATGAAGAAACTCCTGTTACGAGCGTCGTTCATGGCGATGTTGCTACTGATGGCCACCAGCATCCTCTCCCCGGATATCTTGGAGCAGTGGGCCAGCGAGCGCGATCTGTCACGACGACTACTTCCGCCTTTGACAGACGGCCATCTACTCGGCACCGATGGCCTCGGTCGTGACGTCGCGTTGCGATTGATCATCGGCGCAAAGCACACCGTTGGAATCGCAACTCTCGCCACTTTGATCAGCGCCGCCATTGGCATCGGTCTCGGCTTACTCTCTGCGCTGACATCGTCGTGGCTGCGACAAACCTTAGATCGAATCGTCGATCTCACGATCGCGTTTCCGTCTCTGGTTCTTGCCGTGACTTTGGTCGCTGTTCTGGGTCGAAGTTCCGCCACGTTGGCGCTCGCGCTTGGCCTATTTAGTTGGCCGGTATTTGCGCGCGTCACCGCCGCACAGACTCGCGGCATCATCGCCCTGCCTTATGTTCAAACTGCCAGTTACTTCGGTGTGTCGTCGTGGCGCATCGCTTTCTCACACGTCATCCCCGTGATCGCCCCTACGATCGGCGTGCTGATTGCTTTGCAATTTGCGACCCTACTCATCTCCACAGCAGGCTTGTCGTTCCTTGGTCTAGGCCCCGGCCTTGGAGTGCCAGAGTGGGGCAGCATGCTTGCCGAAGCACGTGCCGAGCTCAATCGCGCCCCTTGGTTACTCATCGGACCAGGCGTTGCTATCGCGTGGACCGTTCTCGTCATGAACGCTTTGGCAGAAAGGATGGCGAGCAGCTTGCGGCTCTCACATCAGCGCGACTTTTGATAACGAACCGCTGCAATGAGTGACTCCATTCTCCTCGCGAAAAATCTCTTTTTCGGCTACGACGAATCGCCGTGCGCACAGCCCATTTTGCAAGATGTGTCCATCTCGGTTGAGCCCGGCTCTATCGTGGCCATCGTTGGTGAATCCGGCAGCGGTAAGTCGACGCTGGCGAAACTGCTCTGCGGTATGTTGACGCCAACAAAAGGAGAGGTTCTGTATCGCGGCGAGCCGCTACGGGCACCTGCGATGACGGGCTTGCATCTACTGTCGCAAGAGCCCTACTCGACCTTCAATCCCTATCACGATGTTTGGCGCTTACTCTGTGAGCCTCTGCGAGCGCAAGGCCAGCTCCCGTCCTCGCCGAAGGCAATCATGTCCCTGCTGCAAAACGCGCTCGATGAGGTCGGTCTTGGGCACGTCGCATTCGACGTATCGCCCCGATCTCTTTCGGGCGGCCAATTGCAACGACTCGCCCTGGCGAGAATTTTATTGTTGAAACCGAAGGTGATCATCGGCGATGAGCCGTTCTCTGCACTCGATGTCAGTATTCGGGCGCAGATCCTAGAGTTGATGCTCCGCCTTCGGGAAGAGCGTGGCTTAACCTATGTGTTGATTAGCCACGATATTGACCTAGTCGAGAGAACAGCCGATCAGGTGGCTGTCATTCATCGAGGACGCATCGTCGAGTCAGGCGCGGCCCACGAAGTTATCTCGCAACCGGCGCACGACTATACGTTGGCGCTACGGGCCGCCTCACCGATACGTCGATTACATCGCTCAAAAATCACGCCCACCCGAATTCGCCAGGCGACGCGCACGACGGCGCTCGAGATCCGCGACCTGCAGCTGCGCCACACCGCAGAAGATTCGGACCGAGTCTTGGTAGATGGGGTCGATCTCACACTCGAGCGCGGCGACACACTCGCCATCGTTGGGGAGTCTGGCGCAGGGAAATCTTTGACGGCACGCGCCGTGATCGGGATACTGCCGCCAGCGATACGGGTATCGCGCGGACGAATCGCCATTGGAGAAATCTCCGCACTCGAGGCCGACTCACGCACACTTCGACAACTTCGGGGCTCCACTGTCAGCTATATCCCGCAAGACCCTCTACGCGCGCTGAATCCGGTCCGCCGCATCGGCGACTTATTTAATGAGCTGCTGACGAGACATGGCACGACCTCAATGAGAGAGCGACAAGATCGTATCGCTCGATGCCTGCAGCGAGTTGGGCTGGCTGCCGAGGTTCAACGACGATTCGCTCATGAACTCAGTGGTGGAATGCGCCAACGAGCGCTGATTGCCATGGCGATCGCTGTGGATCCGCTGCTGATCATCGCCGACGAACCGACCACGGCCCTCGATACGACGGTTCAGGCGGAGATACTCGATCTGCTACGCGAGTTGACCGACGGCTCAACTGCGCTCTTGTTGATCACACATGATTTGGCTGTCGCGGCCAACCTATGCCAACGGCTTATCGTCATGCGTGAAGGCAAAATCGTCGAACAAGGTGCCTTTGATCAACTACTCAGCACACCAAGCAATGAGTACACGCGACGCCTCATTGCGAACAGCTTGCTTGAAGCACCGCAATCAGATCCGATGACTCCGGTGCCAACCACAGCCCCTTATGCGCAGCGTAGAGACGCTGAGTATTGAACTCGGCGACCATGTTCGGGCGACGCGAACGCGGAATACCTTGCTCGATATCGTCGTAGTAGCGCAAATCACGTAAGCGGTACCAACTCGAGAACAGGGCACCACCATCCGGGTCTGCCCACGGCTTCGGTACGAGGCGCTCTTTGGGCGCAGGTGAAGATGTCGCTGACCAAACAGGTTCTGCTTGCAAAGAACCCAATTGGGCGCGTCGATCAGCGCCCGCCAAGCGTCGCGCGAAAATCGCTCCAAACCCTAAGCCCGCCACCTCGTAGGAGTCGATGCCCTCCTCATCCAAAAGACGAGTCACGGGCGATATCCAATCGTCGATCCGCTCGCCACCCGATGCGAGTGGATCCGAATAACCACACCCGGGAGGATCGATCACCCAATGCGCTCGCTCGGAGCGCGACAGATCGTCGATCGCTCCGGTCGGCAAATCAGGGATGATGATGAGAGGCCGACCCGACCCCTGCCCGCGTCGGAAATGAATCGCACCGTGTCCTAACTGCATGAGTCCACGCGCACCGCCAGCGGTTGGCATCGTCGCAAGGTCCGAATCATGTCCATTGAAATGGGTTTCGATCGCTTGTGCCCATTCAGCCAAAGACGGCCCCAGCGCCTTGATCTGCACGTAGTCGGAAATCTTGATGCGCTGCAGATGCGCTGCGATGAGATCATGAGGTCGGGCAGTGAGCAATGTAGGAACGCGCAACGCCTGCGCCGCCACCGGAGCATCGATGGCACCAGCACAACGATAGCCGCGCCAATAACCAGAGCCGCTCGCCAGAAATCCACGCACCGTTCCGTATAAGGCAGCGACCGAAGGTAATTCAGTCTGCAATCGATGCGCCGCATCGCGATGATGGTACGGAAACCACATGTACAAATCGCGCACACGCGACCAAAGCTCTGCCAAGTGCGAGCCGTCCCACGAGGGCTCGAAAGGACAAAGATATCGATCGTTGAAGTCGCGTTGCTCTTCGGCATCGAATGCAGCAAAACCATCGAGCACCAGAGCTGAAACGCGCGACGGGTGTGCCAAGGCGAATGAAACCGCGAGCGCCGCACCCGTGTGTGTTCCGTAAAGCAGCACTTTTCTCAACTGCAACGCATCAAGCACGCCGCCGATCACGGCAACGAAATCCGCAGCCTCGGGACGATCCGGCGCAAGGGCGTCTGACTCCCCATAGCCCGGCGTGTCGAGCGTGATCACCGTATATCGATGCGCGAGAGCATCGAGCAGAGGCAACAACGAATGCGATGAACGCGGTGACTCGTGCAAGGCCAGGATCGCCGGCCCCGAGCCTGCCACTCGTGCCATCACCTGTCGCCCGAGGACCGAAATCAGAATTCGATGGTGAGAAATTTGTGTTGCGTATCGATTATTCAGCATGGCGATAAAGAAACGGCGGCGGTATTGCTACCGCCGCCGAATGATCGAACAAATTGCCGAAAACTTAACCTCAGAGCTTCGCTGATACCGTCAGACGATACAGACGAGGCGCACCCGGGTAGACGGCTGCAAAGGTCGCCGTGTAGGTGCCTGCTTCGAAGTACTCCTTGTCCAAGCAATTGGTGCAGGACGCAGCCACTTCGTATCGATCATCCCCCCAGCGGTAGCCCACCGAGGCGTTGACCAACTCGAAGCCCTGCACTTCGCTCACGCCCTTCGGCAAAGCCGGCGCAGTGAATGCCAAGTTAGCCGGCGAGACGATGTAGTTGTCGGTGATGAAGACATCGCCGTTGATGAGCAACGTACCGCCCGCGAGCGGGTAGTTGAACGAAGCACCGACCTTGCCTTGGAATTTTGGCGCGCGCTGCAGATCGCTGGCCAAGTTCACTGGCTTCGCACCAACGTACTTGGTATCCAACAAACCGACGTTCGCAAACAGGTCGAGATTCGCGCTCGCACGAACCGTCAACTCGCTCTCCAAACCTTGGATTTGCGCGTCAGCAGTCTGTACCGCCCAGATGTTGTTCACGACCAGCGTGTTGAACAGGTCGGTGTAGTCCATGCGGAATACCGAGCTGTTCCAACGGGCACGACCGTCAGCCAGCGTAGCCTTAACACCGACTTCCCACGACTCGACGTTTTCCGGGTTGAAGTTGACGTACTGGTCCGAGCGCACCGCACGACCCGACCAGCCGCCCGAGCGGAAGCCTTCGGTGTACGACGCATACGCGAAGAGATCGTCGTTGATCTCCCAGTTGACGCCAATCTTCGGGGTCACTTCACTGAAGCGGCGGTTCGGGCTGATGTTCTGCCCCGCTGCACCACGTGCCGCGAGAGCCGCCGTGTCGAAGTTGAACAGAGCACCAGGTATCGAGCTCGTCTGACGAATCTCGAGATCACGCTCGTCGCGGGTGTAGCGAGCTGCCGCAAGCAAGGTCACCGAACCGATGGTGTATTCCAACTGACCGAAGGCCGCCGTGCTCGAAGAATCCACATTGAAAACCTTCGAGAAGTTGTTTGGAGCGATGATGTCGGTCATGACGACATCGGTCGACTCGGAGAAGTAGTAGGCACCCGCGGTGACACGCAGTGCGTCAGTGATGTTGCCCGAGGTCTGCAGCTCCTGCGAGATCTGATCGTTCTCTTGACGCTGCAACAAGGTGTAGCGCGTCGGAGCCTGATCCGAAAGATCCAGCTTCAGGTCTTGCGTCGTATCACGATAGCCCGTGACGGACTGCACCGAGAAACCATTGTCGAGCTGCCAGCTCAAGTTCAAGTGTCCGCCATTCGTCTTGGCGAGACCTTTGTTGTCGTAACTCGAGACGACATCGAACAAGCTGCTGGTGCGCGGTCGAATGATGCCGCCGATGTCGGAGGCGTAACCGCCGTTCGTTTCGTCACGACTGAAGTCGTAGGCGAAGTTCGCTTCGAAGTTACCTTCCGGTGCATAGCGCAGCGCGACACGAACGCCTTGATATTCCATGTCGTTGACGTCGGTGCCCAAAGTGCGATTGCGGATGATGCCATCGCCCTGCTGCACAAGAACGTTCACACGTCCGAAGACATCACCACCCAGCGCACCGTTGCCTGACAAACGGAACTCGGAGCGACCGTAGTTACCGATTCCTGCACGCAAATTCAGCTCGCTATCACCGGTCGGCTTCTTGGTAACGATTTTGATCGCACCGCCGTTGGTGTTGCGCCCGTACAGCGTACCCTGCGGGCCACGCAGCACTTCGATGCGCTCGATGTCGGCGAGGTTGAAATTGTTGACCGCTTGACGCGCCACATAAATGTCATCGACGTAGAGACCAACCGAAGTGTCGGCCGTAGCCAAGTTCTCCGTGGTGCCAACGGCACGCATAAAGAACGTGGTCGCCGTCGTCTGACCGACGTTGCTGTTACCCGTCAGGTTCGGAACGTTGAAGACGACCTGCTTGGTATCAAGCATCTGACGACGCTCGATGATGGTGGGATCGATCGCCGTGATCGCAATCGGCGAGGTCTGCAGACTCTCCTCGCGACGCTGAGCGGTGACGGTGATTTCTTCGAGCGCGATGGCTTCATCGTTGGCCTGCTGCGCCGAAGCGGCCGACGAGGCTGCTGCGACAAGGCTCGAGGCCACCGCGAATCGAACGAAGGATGAAACTTTCGTGAAGGTCATGCATGTCTCCACAGGGAGGATGAAATAGATGCATTGACAGATTCTCTGCGAGAACGTCCAATGTCAAGGAATCCTGTTGCAACACCCTTTTAATACGAATAATCGTATTTCATGACTTCCGGCTCAGCACCACCGCAACTGTTGCGACTGACGCGACTGCTCGAGTTGTTCGCGCGTCGACATACACCGCTGTCGAGCCAGGAAATTGCCGAGGCACTCGGCACCTCGCGCTCCACGACGGCGAGCCTTCTGAAGTCTTTGACGGAGTTGGGTTGGCTCACCGTCGATCGACGCTCGGCGACCTACTTCCCCTCGGCTCGCTTCGCCAATTGGAGTCGCTGGCTACTCGACATTCGCTGGCTCGATCCGCGACTCGCCGCACTCGCCGACCGATTGCAGCGGGACTGTGGCGAGACGGTTTCGATATCCGCCATCGGCGATCTGGCGGTCGAGGTCGTTTATGTATCAGCCCAGAGTGGCGGCATCCGTCTCGTCATCGAAGTTGGGCAAACCTTGCCGCTGTTGCATTCGGCTATCGGCTGGGCACACTGCACAACCTTGCCCGACGCGACCATCGCCTCACTCGCCTCGCGCAGCCAACTTCGATTGCAGGAACGAGTCGATCTGCGCGAGATACGACGAGAAGTGCGTCTTGCCCGCGAACGCGGTTATGCCTTCGCAGACAGCGCCGTCATCCCGGACGTCGCAGCCTATGCCGCGGCATTACCGACCCCGCTTTCACTACGCCCCCTCGTGCTGAGCGTGGGAGGCCCCAGCGAACGAATCGCCAAACTCGGCGACTCGCTGCCGAAGAAACTTTTAGCGGCAGTCGAGTCGACCCGAGACTGGTAGCACCATCACAGGATCTGGCATGAAAGACATTGAACTGACGGTACCGGCGACTTACCAGCCTCTGACGATTGCCACGGGCATTCGCTGCTCAGCACGTCGTACGCCGGAAAAGACGATGTTCATCGAGGGCGACAAACGTCGAACCTTTGCCGAGTTTTGTCAGCGCATCGATCGATTGCAGGCGCACGCACTCGGCGTGATGGGTCTTCAGTTTGGACAGCATGTGGCGGTGGTCGGACCCAACTGCATCGAATTTTTGGAAGTCGTAGTGGGTCTCTCCGAAGTCGGCATTGCGAGCGCGACGTTGAGTCATCGACTCAATGCCGTCGAACTCGCCGATATCTGCGACGACGCGCGAGCCGTGGTGCTATTCGCGCACGAGAGCTGTCGCACAACCGTTTCATCGGCCAAGTTCGCGACGGTCAAGCAAGTGATCTATTTTGGTGACGACTACGAGGGTCGTCTCGCGGCAGCGCCCACCCTGAGCGAACCGCCTCGCCTCGCCGGCGAGTGGGACACCTTTTGCATTCCATACACGTCGGGCACCACCGGTCGACCGAAAGGCGTTTTGCTCTCGCACCGCGCGCGCGCCCTCGTATTCCCCGTGTTCGCCATCGAATACGGTTGCATGGGACCTGATGATCGCTTCCTCGCCATCGCACCGCTTGCTCACGGTGCCGGCATGGCGTTCGCGCTGTGCCCCGTATTCTTTGGCGGCACCTGCGAGATCATGCCAAAATTTGATCCTGAGGCCGTGGTGAGCAAACTCGGCTCAGGCGAATTCACAGGCGTGTTTTTGGTGCCGACGCAATTTCATGCCATCTTTGCTCTACCGCGCGAATTCCTCGAATCACACCGAAAGACAGGTTTGAAAGCCATGATTTCCAACGCCTCGGCCTTGCCGCAGGCGATGAAGGAAAAAATCATTGGTCTGTGGGGCGAAGGTTTACTGCATGAAACCTATGGGTCGACGGAGATTGGTCTTGCCACCAACTTGCGACCGCCCGATCAATTGCGTAAGCAACAATGCGTTGGTCTGCCCTTCCCTTGCACGCAAGTGAAGTTACTGGATGAAGATGGCAATCCCACTCCGCGGGGCGAGATTGGCGAATTGTTTACGCTTTGCCCGTTCATGTTCAGCGGCTATTGGCAGGACGGCAAACGGGTCATTCCGCCCCTGAGCAACGGTTGGTTCAGCGCCGGAGATCTCGCGCGACAAGACGATGAAGGCTACTTCTACATCGTCGATCGCAAAAAGGATATGGTCGTGACGGGCGGCATCAACGTGTACCCGCGTCAGATCGAAGAACTACTGTATCGACATCCGGCAGTGCAAGAAGCCGCCGTGATCGGCGTACCCGATGAGCAGTGGGGCGAACGCTTGAAGGGATTCATCGTCTGTCGAGATGGCACGAGCACCACGGCCGAGGAACTCATCGAGTTCCTCAAGCCGCAGTTATCGTCGTACAAAATCCCGCGTGAGTTCGACTTCCTCTCGGAATTACCTCGCAACCCATCGGGCAAGATCTTAAAGCGCGCGCTGCGCGCTTGATAGATCAGCCTTTGCGCGAGGTCTTAGCCTTGCGAGTCGTGGCCTTCGGGCGCGGGATGCGAGTGAAGACCTCGAGCGCGTTGTCACGCATCATTTTTTGATGTGATTCGGGGCGCATACCGAGCGCCGCGATCTCGGCGACGGCGCGCTCCGGATCGATTACCGGCCAGTCCGTGCCAAAGAGCACCTTATGGCTGCCGTAAGTATTGGCGTAGTGAACAAAAGCCTTCGGCCAATGCTTGGGCGCATAGGCATCACCGGCGAGATAGATGTTGGAGTGCTTCCACGCCATGGAAATCGCTTCTTCCGTCCAAGGCACACCGATGTGGATGCCGAGTAACTTCAGCTCCGGAAAATCGATCGCGACCTGATCAAGCGTGATTGGGCGACCCACCGAAGGTAGTCGACGACTCTGGGAGTAAACGAGGTTGTGCCCAATCTGCATCATGATGGGGATGTCGAGCTCGGCACACTTGGCGTAGTACGGATAGTACTTGGCGTGATCCGGTGCGAGACCGAACCAGTGCGGATACAGGTGAGCACCGACGAAACCGAGCTCGTTGACCGCGAACGACAGTTCACGCAAGCCCTTCATGCCACGAAACGGATCAACGCCCGCGAGACCCGAAAAGCGATCAGGGTATTTGTTGACGACCTTGTGAACGCGCTCGTACGGCACTTCGAAGGAACCCGCTACGTTCATGTCGCCTGCCCTGACGGCAATCAACAATGAACGCTCGATCCCAGCTCGATCCATCTTGCGCAGGTAATCACTGACTGGGATACCACCCCACAGCTTGCGATCCATGCGCACTTGCTTCTTGAAGGTGTTGTCGATCCCGGTCTGACCCTTGCGGACTGCTTCAGGGTCGTAAAGGTTGCAAACGATGTCGATGTAACCGCTCATGCGTCGTCCCCAATGAAATGACGAAAGGAAGTGTGACCTTACCGGCCACATTGTCATAGACTGCGCAGTAACAAATCCAGTCCTATTAACCTATTGAACGAATACACGTAATTCACGACATGAACGATACTTCGGTTTCCGTGACCCGCAGCTTTCGCGTGTTTGATGCGCTGGCTAAAGCCAAGCAACCCTTGAGCAGCGCCGAAATTGCCCGTCTCATCGAGGCGCCGCGGTCGAGCACGGCAGACCTGCTACGCACGCTCGTCGGATTGAATTTGCTGTCGATCGATCGGCGTAGTGCGACCTACTTTCCGACAGCTCGCTTCGGGTCGCTCGGTTCTTGGCTGGAATCTTCGTGGCTTGGCCAAGCCGGACTGCGTGACGGCTTGCGCGAGCTTGCCATTGCGTCGGGTGAAACCACAGTGTTGTGCACGCCAACGGATCTCGATATCGAGATCGTTGCTATTTTTGAAGGGCCCGCGGGTATTGCCTGGTCGCCTGAAGTCGGCGAGCGATTTCCCATCTTCGGTTCGGCGACAGGAACGAGTTATTTATCAACCTTGCCGCCCTCGACCATCCGGGCGATGCATCGTCGCGCTGCGGGTGAAAAGCGCTCGTTCGTGCCAGAGTTGTCGGCCGTGCTAGCCGACGTTCGAGCGAGTCAACGCGCAACGCTAGCTTGGAATCTCGGCACCTTGAATCCTGAAGTCGCCACAGTTGCCTGCCATCTTCCCCAAGACTCGCTGCAACGACCGCTGTTCGTGGCGATTGGCGGGCCTTGCAGGCGAATTCAAGAAAAGCGCACGCTCCTCGAAACGGGTCTCAAGAACTTCGTCGCGATGCGACTGCGTAACAACACGACGGATCGAGAACTTCGATGACGCAACCCCTCTTCGATCACGATTTCTTTTATCGCGGGAAAGCGCCGTCGCGCATCCTAGAACCTCGAACTCGCGATGAGGCGGCTAAACTCGTCGCCGAAGCGCTACATGATGGCTGCGTCATCATCGCGCGCGGTGGTGGCATGTCCTACACGGGCGGCTACGTACTGAACGACGATTCACGCCCAATCGTCACGGTCGACCTGACAAGGCTGACTCAGATTGAGCTTGGCACACTGCCCAATGGCTGGGTGGTAGTGGAAGCCGGTGCCACCTGGCAGCAGTTGCATGAGGCACTGCACACGCAGGGCCTACGCGCCGTCTTTGGCGGACCTTTGTCAGGTCTGCGCGCCACCGTTGGTGGTGCCATCTCGCAGAACGCGGCCTTCTGGGGCTCGGGACTACATGGATCAGCGGCCGAGTCGACCCTCGGCCTCGAAGTGCTTCTTGCCGATGGAACGGTACTGGGCACCGGCGTGCTGGCGTGTGGGGATCAGGGTCGCTCGCGTTACTTTGGCCCTGATATGACCGCACTTTTCGTCGGTGACTGCGGACGCTTCGGCATCAAGCTGCGCATTGCGCTTGCGGTAGAGCCGATACCTGCCGCTGCAGACAGCGTCTCTTTCACCTTCGAGCAACCTGCCAAACTGCTCGAATCGATGCAGTCGATTGCCCGCAGCCGGCTAGCCATTCAGCAAGTCGGTTTCGATCCGCTACTAGCCAACGTTCGCACTCGTCGCAGCAGTTTCGCCGACGACTTTCGAACCCTCTCTAAAGTCCTACGCGGCAGCGGCTCTGCGCTCAAAGGGCTGCGTAACGTCGCCGAAATTTCTTTGGCCGGTCGCGGCTTCCTCGGTGATGCCGGATTCACCCAGCACGTGATGTGCGAGGGACTCGATAGCACCACCGTCAATGCCAAACTGACGCAGGTCCGTCGCGTTGCGAGCGAGCTTGGCGCACGTGAAATCGAAAACACCATCCCAAAAGTCATGATGGCCACACCGTTCACACCACTGAACGGCATTCTCGGGCCCAATGGAGAGCGTTGGGTGCCTGTCCACGGCCTCTTCAACGTCGATCGCGCTCAGGCAGGTTATCGCGCCTACCTAGATGTGCTCGAAACCTTTGAATCAGAGATCGTGGCGGCCGGTATCACCTCCGCCACACTGTTCTCGGCCGTCGGTAGCACCACGACGTTGATGGAACCGATGTTTTTCTGGCAAGACGAGCTAGATCCGCTGCACTACGCGACGCTCGAAGAAAAAGTCGTCAAGCGCATTCCTCGCAACCCCGCAAACCCGTCAGTGCGCAGCGAAGTCGCCAAGCTACGACGAGCCATCATCGACGCTTGGCGACCCTTAGGTGCCGGCCACTTCCAGGTCGGGCGGGCCTATCCCTTTGCCTCAAGTCTCGATCCGGTTCAGAAACGGGGATATGACGCCTTGCTGGCCACTTTCGACCCCAAGCGCCAAATGAACCCGGGCGTGCTTGGCTTCTAAGCCGCAGCACTCCTCGCGCGCTTGACGGAATTGCGTCCTGCCGCCCGTCCGGAAATCATCGCTTCGGTCAGATACGATCCGTTCTGATACAAATCGGAAATCATAGAACCGAGCTCTCCGGCCTCGTATAAACCTGCAATCGCCCTACCTTGTTGGTCGAGCACCTCGGATTCAATGTTGCGACGTGCGCCGCCGCTCGTGCAGACAATACCCGGCTCGATACGCACGGCGTAATACGGCGGATTTTCAATCGGCTGCAGTGAAAAGTCCGGGCGCTCGAAATCGGCATCGACCCCCGCTCGACACGCATCGTTGTATCTATCCACCGTCGCTCGAACGACGGCCGGATCTCGCCCCATCAACACCGCCAACTCCTCGATTGAATCAGCGCGCAACACCCACCCCTTCTCGATCTCGACGGCATTGTCATCCGACCATTCGTAGCCTCTCACCACGGTATTCCAGGTCATTGCCTGCGTGATCAAGCAATTGTGTGCTCGCGTCGTCTCATCGAAGATCATATGCACAGGCAAAGCGCGCGGTAGCGGCGTATCAACCCAATGGCCGTGTCGCTTTTCTTTGTAATGCGTGTAGTAAAGCGGCGCACCTTCGTTGTAGAACCGCTTTCCTTCAGCATCGATATCAATCCAACTAAACGTTTGCCACAGATGCCGACGCATGAAGACCGTTGGCCATTCGGGAACTTTGATGGCAGGCCAAATTCCGCCGGACTGACCGAAGTTACGCAAATGCCAGAGATCCGCACCGGCTTTCTGCAGTATCTTCAAGCCATCGCCGGTATTAGCCGGCGATCCGAAGGGATAAGCCTCCGGTAAACCGTAGTAGTCGCGCTGCATGGTAAGGCTGTTCTCGTAACCGCCAACCGCGAGCACCACGCCTCCGCGAGCACGGATCGCTCGTTTGACGCCACCCTGCTTGACGATCGCGCCGATCACTTCAAGGCTGTCAGGGTCCTGCACCAGATCGACGATTGGCGACTCGAAGCTAACGGGAATGCCGCGCCGCTCGACACATCGTTTCATGGTGATCCAAACACCACTTGGTATCGGCTTTACGAAAGAGTTGTAAGCAACCGCATTCTCAGCACCGAATTCGGGGAACTCGTAGACCGCCTCGCCACCACTCCAGCCGCTGCCCCGAACGAACTCGGTACCCGCCTCAGCGCAGCGCTCGAGAATGTAGGGTTCTAGCTCCGCCATCTGACGCGCCCATTCACGCAGCATCGCATCGGGCACAGGATTTTTGACGCTCATGTTCTTTTGATACTGGTAGAGCGCCTCGGCGTCATGCGAAATCAGCAAGGACTGGCCCGACACGCGACCATTCCCGCCGGCAAGCGGCTCAGGCATTTTCTCTATGATCAAT
>JACCEC012418577.1_pt1 | contig 14068 bp, 9 predicted proteins | sample 7450121 | NCBI WGS metagenome assembly JACCEC01 (sample SAMN15323455, study PRJNA562643) | freshwater metagenome | isolation source: river surface water | place: USA:Blue River Watershed | collected 2017-08-18 | reverse complement strand
TCTATTATCGTAGCGGCTACACCCAATGGGGTGATTGGGAAAAATAATCAATTGCTTTGGAAACTTTCTGCAGATTTGAAAAATTTCAAACAATTAACAAGCGGACATTCGGTTGTTATGGGCCGAAAAACGTTCGACTCTATTGGTCGTCCACTACCGAACCGAAATAATATTGTTATTACGCATCAGACCGATATTAGCTTTCCTGAAGGAGTTTTGAAAGTACATTCCTTGGATGATGCCTTAGCACTTGCGAAAAATTTACCAGGTAATGATGAAATATTTATTATTGGTGGCGGACAAATTTATGCCGAAGCCATAGGTGTGGCAAATAAAATTTATTTTACACTTGTGAAGGCGAATCCCGACGGTGATGCCTTTTTTCCTGCCATTAATCTTAATAAATGGTGTGAGGTTAGTCGGAAAACTTTTTCTGAAGATGAAAAAAATGAATTTGCTTTCGATATTATTGAATATGAATCTATTGAGGTTTGATGATTATCGATGAAAATAAACAGATAATTGCTCATTCTTGATAGCCAAATCTAAAAAATCATATTTGACTAATTGTCTGCATACGGTTTTTTATGTAAATTCGTAGTCTTTTGTGTTAAAAACGAATCAATTATATTGTTTGGTGCAAGAATAAGCGTTCCTGATTTTTTTCCTATATCTTTATTAAAATAAATCTTTCCAAAATGCTCAAAAATGGATTGATTTTACACTAATTATGAAAGTTTCTACTTTACAGCCTTTTACTATTATTTATTCGATATTCGAGCATCAATTTTTAGGGTTTATTTTTGAGCCTTTTGTGGTTCAAATTAATTCCAAAGGAGAATTGACGAATCAATATCAGCGTGTTTCTCCCGAAAACATCAATGAATTTGCCGAAAAATTAGATGATATTGATATTAAATTGGTCAAGTGGTCGGATGAAATTCGGCAAGATGCAGTTGTGAAGAAATATAATCCCAAAAAATTTTCAACGGTTGATTTTTTTCTAAAAGTATTCGATTCAGAAAAAGGAGATAAATCTTTAAAAGAAAGTATATTGAATTTTATGGATCATCGCCGAGCGACTATTCTTGAGCATTTAGCAGATAAGCCGTTGTTTATCATGAGTAAAGATAGCCCCTTGTGGAAACAGGTAAATAAAGTAGCTACGGGGGCAAAAGTATATTTTAATTTCATTCGAAATGATGAAAATACACATTATTTTCCAAGCATAAAGTTAGGCAACGAAAGGGTACATTTTCAATTCAAGGATGCCCATATTTTATGCGATAATCCGGCTTGGCTTTTGGTAGATGATAAATTATACCATTTTGAAAAGCACGTTGATGGTAAAAAATTACGACCTTTTTTACAGAAAAACCACATAATAATTCCCAAAAAGATAGAAGAAACTTATTATAAAAATTTTGTAGCTCCGCTGATAGCACAATTTGATGTGTTTGCTCAAGGTTTTGAAATAAGGTACGAGCGTTCGGAGGTAAAACCTTTTCTTCGTCTTACAGAGTATTTTTCTACGAATACCCCTCTCTCTTTATACGAATCTGACGAATCGGGAAGTAGCGACAATGTAGATGAGAGTGATATTAAGTTTACGCTTACTTTCTGCTACGGGGAAGAGTTTTTTGATTTTAGTGCATTCACAGGAGAGGCAAACGTAAAGTTGGAGAAAACCCAAGATTCTTGGATATTTCATAAAGTAAAAAGAGACTTGAAGTTTGAGAAAAATCAGCATACTTTTCTCAAAGAAACAGGCTTAAATTTAAAAACGGGCGTTTGTGTGCTTCCAAAAAGAAAGGCGTTTGCTTGGTTGCAGAAAAATAGAAAATCTTTGGACGAACGTCATTTTACTATTGAACAAGTAGCTAAAAATGAAAACGAAAAGCTCTATTTTTTAGGCTATTCGTCGATTGATGTCCAAATTGAAGAGACCAACGATTGGTTTGATATTAAAGCAAAAGTTCGTTTTGGGGAGTTTGAAATCCCATTCTTAAAGCTTAAAAATTTGATATTATCGAATAAACGAGAATTTGTATTGCCCAATGGGCAGATAGCTATCATTCCGGAAGAGTGGTTTGTGAAATATTCGGAATTATTCGGCTTTATGCACCAAATAGATGAAGAAACACAAATTCTGAAAAAGCATCATTTGGTGCTAGTTCAAGATTTAACAGATGAAGGCTATGCTCATTCAGTTTTGAATAGAAAGCTTGAAAGACTGCGTGATTTTGAAAAAATAGCTTCTTATGAAGCCCCCAAAGGTTTGAAAGCAACCCTCAGACCTTATCAAAAAGCGGGCTATGATTGGCTCACTTTTTTGTCTGAATACCAATTTGGTGCCTGTTTGGCGGATGATATGGGTCTCGGAAAAACAATTCAAACATTGGCATTTTTACAAGCTCAAAAAGAATCAGGAAAAGCTGAGCATCCTTGTTTGCTATTGATGCCTACTTCATTGATTTATAATTGGCTCAAAGAAATTGAGAAATTTACACCTCAGCTCAAAGCCTTTGTATATACAGGAAGTAATAGAGAGAAAAATACCCAGCAATTTGATGCTTTTGATTTGATTTTGACTTCCTATGGTATTTTGCGTTTGGATATCGATTTAATCAAAAATTATCGCTTTCATTATGTCATATTAGATGAATCGCAGACAATAAAAAACCCCTCGTCTATCATATCTAAGGCTGTTATGCAGTTGAATGCAGCCAATCGACTAATTTTGACCGGGACACCTTTAGAAAATAGTACGATGGATTTATGGTCTCAAATGACTTTCATTAATCCTGGCTTGTTAGGAACACAACATTTTTTCAAGAATGAATTCCAAATTCCTATCGAAAAACAGCAAGATGAAGCTAAAATCCAAAGATTATATCGATTGATTAAGCCTTTTATGCTGCGTCGTCATAAGTCGCAGGTAGCAACCGAGTTACCACCGAAAGTAGAAAGCGTACATTATTGCGATATGACTGCCGAACAAGAAAAAGCATACGAGGAGGCAAAATCCTATTATCGAAATATGATTTTGGAGCAAATGGAGGAGGATGGTTCGGGCAAATCTCAATTAGCGGTATTGCAAGGCCTTACTAAGTTAAGACAATTAGCCAATCATCCGAGATTGATTGATGAAGGATTTGAAGGCGAGTCGGGTAAATATTCTGAAGTAATTCAAAAATTACAGACAATTTTGGAGGAAGGACATAAAGTGCTGATATTTAGTCAATTTGTGAAGCATTTATCTGTGTATAAAAATTATCTCGATGAAGAAAATATCGCCTATTGTTATTTGGACGGTTCGACAACGAATAGACAAGAGCAGGTCGATATTTTTCAGGAAAATACCCAAGTAAAAGTTTTTCTTATTTCTTTAAAAGCTGGGGGATTGGGTTTGAATTTAACTTCTGCTGAATATGTGTTTTTGCTAGATCCATGGTGGAATCCTGCGATTGAAGCACAGGCGATTGATAGAGCTCATCGGATTGGACAAAAAAATACTGTTTTTACGTATAAATTTATTACCCGAAATTCGCTGGAAGAAAAAATATTGTTACTCCAAAAAAATAAGAAAAAGTTATTTGACGATTTGATTACAACCGAAGAGAGCTTTGTAAAAGGATTGAGTAAAGAAGATATTTTGAGTTTATTAGATTAGAAGTTCGTCAATAACTGATTTTAGGTCAAAAAAATATAAGAAAAAGCTAATATGTTTGAATAAATTCATCAGAATCTATGTTTAATTTGCTCTATTTAATTTAATCCTTAACATACTCTATGAAAAAAATACTTTTGGGGCTATTAGTAAGTCCGTTTTTGCTTTTTGCACAGACTAAGCCTGTTAAAATTATCAGAGATGACGCCAATAAAAAAGTCGATGTGTTGGTAGATGGGAAGCCATTCACGTCTTATATTTATCCAGGACCTGATGTATTGAAAAAAGCAGTTTTATATCCGGTACGTACCTCTGAGGGAACTTTAATAACTCGTGGTTGGCCATTAGATCCTCGCCCGGGGGAACGTGTTGATCATCCACATCATGTTGGTATTTGGTTCAATTATGAAGATGTAAATGGACATGATTTTTGGAATAACTCTAATACTCCTCCTAACCCTAAAGCGGTTTATGGAACTATTGTTCATACTGGAATTACAGCGGTGAATTCGGGTAAAAATAAGGGAAATTTGATTGTTACGGCAGATTGGTTGGATAAAGATGGAAAAATAATGTTGAAAGAAAAAACAGAATATATTTTTCAGGGAACAGATAAGCAAAGAATTATCGATAGAATCACGACGTTGACAGCATTGGACAAAGAAGTTGTTTTTCGAGATGTAAAAGACGGGGCATTTGCTATAAGATTGGCTCGACAGTTGGAGCATCCATCTACAAAAGCTGAAATTTTTACAGATGCGAGTGGAGTTGCCACTAAAGTTCCGTCTTTGGATAATACAGGAATTACGGGTAGTTATCGTAACAAAGAAGGCATTGAAGGAGAAGATACTTGGGCTAAGCGTTCTGATTGGGTTAATTTGAGGGGACAAATCGGAGAAGAAAAAATATCCGTTGCTATCATCGACCATCCTAAAAATGTAGGTTATCCTACCTATTGGCATTCGAGAGGCTATGGCTTATTTGCAGCAAATCCCTATGGGCAAAAGGTATTTTCTAATGGTAAACAAGAATTGAATTTTACACTCGCTCCTCAAGCATCTTCGACGATGAAATACCGATTAGTAGTTACGTCGGGAGAAGTATCCGATGAAGTAATGAATCGATTGACTGCTGATTTTGCGAAACAATAAACTTATAATAAAAAAAGAAGAGATTCATCTCTTCTTTTTTTGTTCATTATGAACAATGAAATTAAGCTTTTTTCTTAGCTGCTGGATTTGGAGCTGGAGCTTGAGAAGCAGGAGTTACCTCACCCTTGATTGTCAATACAACATTTGAGTTTTCTGCATTGCTGGTTACTGTAATTGTTTTGATAAAAGTACCAGGGCGACCAGGTGTGTTATATCCTACTTTTATAACACTTTTTGCTCCTGGCATAATTGGGTCTTTTGAATATTCCGGAGTAGTACAACCGCAAGAAGGTTGAGCATTTGAAATAATTACTGGAGCATTACCTACGTTTGTTACCTCAAACGAATAAGTTGCTACTGGACCTTCTGCTAATTTACCGAAATCGTGTGTTTCTTTACCAAATTTCAAAACACCTTGAGCCTGTGTAGCTACTGCAAAGGCAAATACTGCTACTAAAGTTGAAAATAAATTTTTCATTAGTTTTCGATTTGATTTTTGAGATACTATTTATTAATTATTTTATTTAACACAAATAAACAATTTTTATTTTGTAATCTAAAAATTTTTAACAAGTTATTAACAAAATACAGACAAACGGCTATTTTTGAAAAATACAATATTTTTTTTACCTTTACACAAATCTTAGTTAGTAGAACAACTAATTTAGGCAATCTAAAATAATAGATAAAATTGCCTTTAATTTCAGCTTATGATAGACCTACCCGAACTAATCACTTCGAAGTTTGTATTAACTAAATCTGAAGTGTTAAATGATTACCGAATTGCTTGTGAAAGCCGGGAAGTTAGTTATATCGGACGACAAGATGTATTCAGAGGAAGAGCTAAATTTGGTGTTTTTGGCGATGGAAAAGAACTAGCTCAGCTCGCCCTTGCCAAAGTATTTCGTAAAGGTGATTTCCGCTCGGGATATTATCGAGACCAGACCTTGTTGGCGTCAGTAGGTATTCTGACATGGCAACAATTTTTTGCTCAGTTGTATGCCCACACTGATTTGGCTCATGATCCATTCACGGGGGGGCGTTCGATGAATGCTCATTATGGTAATTCATGGCTTAATGAAGCAGGGGAATGGCTCGACCAAACTCAAATGTACAATACAGTTTGTGATGTTTCTTCTACTGCCGGACAAATGCCAAGGGCGGTAGGTTTGGCTTATGCTTCAAAATTGTACCGACATAATCCACAATTAAAAGAATTTTCTAAATTTTCGATAGATGGAAACGAGGTTTGTTTTGCCACTATCGGAGATGCCTCTACTTCTCAAGGAATGTTTTTTGAGGCAATTAATGCCGCTGGTGTATTGCAAGTTCCTTTGGTTTTTTCGGTTTGGGATGATGGATATGGAATTTCTGTTCCAATTGAATATCAGACAACTAAATCGAGTATTTCAGAAGCATTGGCTGGTTTTCAACGGTCGGGCAATTCAAATGGACTCGAAATTATTGTAGCTCATGCTTGGGACTATCAAGAGTTAATAGATGCTTATCAAAAAGCTGCCATTTATGCTCGTGATTATCACGTTCCGGTATTGGTACATGTAATAGAGGTGACACAGCCACAAGGGCATTCCACTTCTGGCTCGCACGAACGATATAAACCAAAGCAACGCTTACAATATGAAAAAGATTTTGATTGTAATGCTCGTTTTCGTCAATGGATTTTAGAAAATCGATTTGCAGGAGAAGATGAAATTATTGCCATTGAATCTGCTGCTAAAGAAACGGCTAAAAATGCTAGAAATGCAGCTTGGACAGCCTACAGAAATTCGTTCAAAGAGGATATTGATACTGCTACCGATTTGCTTAAAAATGCCATACAAAATAGCTCGAATGAGAATGAGTTTAGGGTAATTTTAGATACTTTATCAAAAGCTGATAATCCAAGTGGTAGAGATGTCTTGACTGCCGTTAAAAGAGGTTTTCGTTTATTATCGGATTCAGAAACGCTTAAAAAAGATTTTTTATCTTGGATTCGTGTTACCGAACAAAAATATGCTCAAAAGTACAATACGCATCTTTTGAGTGAATATCCTTCTTCGCCCATGAACGTAGAGGCAGTAATGCCTAAATATCGTGAAAACGCAAACTATGTAGATGGTAGAGAGATTATTAATGCTTTTTTTAATAAACTTTTTGAGAAAGATCCTCGAGTTTTTGCGATAGGAGAAGATGTGGGTCATATTGGAGATGTGAACCAAGGCTTTGCAGGATTACAAGAAAAATATGGTACCTTGCGTGTGACAGATACTGGAATTCGTGAAACAACTATTGTTGGTCAAGGTATTGGGGCTGCTATGAGAGGGTTGAGACCTATTGTCGAAATACAATATTTTGACTATATTTATTATGCTTTGTCAATTTTAACTGACGATTTGGCATCGCTACGCTACCGCACTGTTGGCAGGCAAATGGCACCTCTCATTGTGCGTACTAGAGGGCATCGCCTTGAAGGTATTTGGCACTCTGGCTCTCCTATGTCGGCAATGCTTGGGGCATTAAGGGGAATTCATGTATTGGTACCGAGAAACTTTGTCCAAGCTGCGGGCTTTTACAACACCTTGCTTAAAGGAGACGACCCTGGTTTGATTATTGAATGTTTGAATGGATATCGAATCAAAGAAAAAATGCCTGACAACTTAGATGAGATTTGTGTTCCACTTGGCGTCCCCGAAATATTAAGAAACGGTAAAGATATTACTATTATTACCTACGGTTCTATGTGTAGAATTGTAATGGAAGCTGCTCAACAATTAGAAAATGTAGGTATTAGTGCAGAGGTAATTGATGTTCAATCTCTTTTGCCATTTGATGTACACCATCATATTGTAGAATCATTGAAAAAAACTAATCGAGTGATTTTTACAGATGAAGATGTGCCGGGTGGGGCATCTGCTTTTATGATGCAAGAAGTGCTGGAAAAACAAAATGGGTATCGTTGGCTTGATTCTCCTCCAAAAACATTGACTGCCAAAGCACACCGTCCAGCATACGCCTCTGATGGTGATTATTTCTCTAAACCAAATGCTGAAACGGTATTTGATGTTGCGTATGAGCTAATGTATGAGGCGAAGCCAAATATTTATCCTAAATTATACTAATTATAAATCCCTATCTTATTTATTATAATGGTAGGGATTTGCTTATAATTTCAGCTAAGCTATGATTATCAGACGGGCAGATATTAGTCAAGATTATGACAGAATCTGGGAGATTTTTAAAGAAATTATTGCAAAAGGAGATAGTTACGTTTTCAACCCGAATACTCCGAAAGAAGATTTATTGAAGCATTGGTTTGCTGATTATATGGACTGCTTTGTTGCGGAAGAAGAAAATGAAATAATCGGGACTTACATCATCAAACCCAATCAGATAGATTTAGGGAACCACATAGCCAATGGAAGTTATATGGTCTGCCCAGCACACCAAGGTAAAGGAATCGGAAAGCTTTTGTGCGAACATTCTATTCAATTTGCCAAAAGCAAAGGCTATTTAGGGATACAATTTAATATCGTGGTGAGTACTAATGAGGCTGCGGTATCACTATGGAAAAAATCTGGATTTAAGATTATCGGTATTACGCCCGGAGGCTTTCGCCATCGAGAGTATGGATTTGTAGATAGTTATATTATGTTTAAAGATTTGAGAGAAGAATAAAATTAATATTAAAATGGGGTAGAATCAACTGATTCTACCCCATTTTTTAGGCTGATTTGATTAATGTGAATCGCCTGAATGTGGCAATGGTTAAACCTATCACAATCATCAAGAAGCCAATCCAAAGTAAGTTGATATGTGGCTTTTCGGTAGCTTTCAGTACAATGAATTCCCGCTGTCCACGGCTAATAGAGAAAGAAAACTGACCAGAAACGGGGTCTATTTTAGATAATTGCATACGTACGCCAATTTCGTTATTTACCTCTGGTTTACTCCAAACTTCTCGATTTCTAATAGCAAAAATCGGTCGCATTGTAATCATCACATCTCTATCTAAAATTTTAACTGTGGCTCTTGCTGCTGCATCACCTTCAGCCAATGCCATTCCGTCAACTTCTTTTACCCCTTCTACGTTTTCGAGAACTGCTACGTAATCATTGATAAAGAAAGTATCGCCTACAGCAACACTATATTCCTCAGGACGGCTCCAATCCCTTTCATCTTCTGGTGCAGGAGGTCCCGACACAAAAGCATAAATATCTTTATTCCAGAATTTTTTAATATCTGGAGACTGTACCATTCCCATTTTCTCGTTATCCTGAACTCTAGGGTAAAAGTTGAATTTCTTCCCAGATTTATCTTTATATTCTACCTGATAATAAGTATTCTCAGCTTCATATTCTAAGGTATCACCTCTTTTGTAGAAAACTTTATCGCCATCTACCACATCAGCACGAGCGATTCCTTTATAATTACTTCCAGGCACAGGTAAAATATATTTCTTTTCAATATAGCCTGGTACATTACGGATATCTACAAATTGTCCCTTATATGTAAAAGAAAAATTGTTAAATTCTGTCGGTCTATTCAACCAAAGTAAGGCATTTTCATTATTATCAGTCTCATTTTTAAAGATTTTTGCACCTGAAAAATTGAGCGAAACGACCTTCGAATAACCAGACGAAAACATAATTCCAATCAACATCAAAGCCAATCCAATATGAGTGATTGCTCCGCCGGCAACGCTAAATTTACCTTTTAATATATCCAACAATATAGAACCGTTGGCAACTACACTGAAAACCGAACCTGTCAGTAAAAGAATATATTTCCAATCATTCACTTTAGCAAAAGTAATAACCAATGCCGAAACCAAAAGTGTAATGATTAGGGGATTGACTAATTTGGCTAAGGTCTCTTTTTGCACACGTTTCCACCAAAAATATTGACCGATTCCAGTAAGAATGGTGATAATGACAAAAAACCACATTTGGAATTGTGTAAAATGAGCAACCTGATTGGCTGGTAATGCCATATTAAGCTTCATTCCGAAAACTTCTGCAATCTTATTATAAACTGGAATAGAGGTAGTGACAATTACTTGAAAAGCTGCTAATGAAAGCACCAACACACCTGTAAAAATCCAGAACTCTTTAGAATATGTAGCGATTTCGCTTTCATCTTGTGGTAGTTGTTTCCACCTTAATCCAGCTAAAACAACAGAAAAAGCGATAAAAGCCAATAGATAAATTAGTAATTGCCCAGATAATCCTAAGTCTGTAAAAGAGTGAACAGAGGCATTGCCCAATATTCCACTTCTAGTAAGAAAAGTAGAGTATAAAATTAGAATAAATTGAGCGATAACTAAGATGATTGAATATTTAAGAGCAGTAGAGTTTTTCTTTGCCAATAGCATGGTATGAAAACTCCCAACCAAGATAAGCCACGGTACATAAACAGCATTTTCAACTGGGTCCCAATTCCAATATCCGCCAAAATTCAATGTTTCATAAGCCCAAATACCTCCCATCATAATTCCTGTGCCTAGAACCAAAGCAGCTGCTAGAGTCCAAGGAAGAGCAGGTTTAAGCCATTCAGTAAATTGTTGTTTCCATAAGCCCGCCAAGCAAAAAGCGAATGGTACTAAAGTCATGGCAAATCCTAAAAATAGGGTTGGAGGGTGAATAACCATCCAATAATTTTGTAGTAAAGGATTCAATCCGTTTCCATCTTTTGGAACAAAATCGGGGTTACTTTTCCAAATAGGAATATTTGGCATAGATTCTTTAAGTGTTAAAAATGGCGAACTACCAATTTTAAACTCACCCCATAGTACAACCCCTAAAATCATTGAACTTAAGAATGCTTGTACAGCTGCAAAAATTGTCATGGTAGGAGCTTCTATACCAGCATTTCGTGTTTTTTTTAGTGTTGTATTTATTAATAAAACACCCAGAATAACATTCCAAAACATCCATAATAAGAAACTTCCCTCTTGGTCTTGCCAAAAGCAAGAAATAGCATATCCTAAAGGTAAACTCCAAGAGGAATTATCCCAAGCATAATGGTATTCAAAATAATGGTTGAAAATAATGTCTAATAATGACACACAAACAGTAATGACCGCAATCGTGTGGATGTAGAAAAAACGTCTAGCAAATTTCAACCAATTTTCTTTTTCATTTTGATTGAGAGTTGCCTGCCAATAAGAATAAGTTGCTACCAAAGCCGCCACAAAGGCGACAATAACGGAAGCGTGTCCAATATTTCCGATATAAGGTCTTAGCATGGGGTATCTATAAAGCCGATGGGATGATACATCGGCAATTTGTTGTGATAGTAAATATTAAAATCTAATAAATTGGGGATTATCCCAACCAAGTTGTCCAAGGAATACGGCTTAAAATTAGAATCAAAGCCAAAGAGAAGAAAATAGCTGTTTGCTTGAATTTTCTACCATTACCCACTGCTCTTTTTACTCTTGCATTTCCAATTGTTACAAGAATTACCGCAATAAAATTAATAGAAGGGTGTTCGATATAAGCACTTCTGAGAATGCTGTCTTTCATAGTCAATTTCATATCAGCATAAGCTGCTTGAGCTCCTGGAGATACAAATAAAAGAATCAAGCCCAACAAAAACATAGTATGAGTTGCAATTAATGCAAATTTATTGAAATTGCTATCCCGCATTTCAAATGCTTTTTCCTTTCCTGTGCCAAGGATACCGTTGATAGCTGCGATTGCTAATAGAAGCAATGCTGCAAATGCTAAATATGAATGAATGGGAAGAATGATTGAGTACATAAGCTGTTTTAATAAAATTTGATTAATTTTCGTTCAAAGTTACGTTATAAATAATTAAATACATAACTTCGTGAGCTTCTGTTTTGTTCATTTGTGTAAAGTTGGATGTCTTTTTTTGAAATAATAATGAAATTTACCTATTATTTATTGTTTTTTTGTCTTGTGTTGAGCCTGATTTTATATCGATTATTTCCACAAGTATTGCCTTGTGCCTCGGTATCATGGGGTAATTTCAGAGAAGTAGCGGAGGGCGTTTTTATAGAAAATCCTGCGAATGAGGCGGATATTGAGCAATTAATGTCTAATATTTCTTCAGCAAAGGCAAGAATTAAGTTTTTTTGGGGCAAAAAACAGGGCAAGGCTACAATCATTTTATGTAAAAACGAATCGACTTATCAATACCTAAGCAAATCGACTCAGGGGGCTGCTTTCAGTGTCGGAACACCAATACATTCATGGATTATCCTTAATAATAAAGATGGAAATAATACCGATGTCATTGCACATGAAATGTGCCACGACGAACTTATGACAGAGCTTGGCTGGTGGACAAGTAAACGAAAAGTACCTACTTGGTTTGATGAAGGATTAGCTCTCATGTTTGATTACAGATTTGTGTCTGCAACAGATAGTTTGAGTCGTTTTCAAGAATATGAAAATGAAGTAAATCTATCTGTAAAAGAAGATTTGACATTAGAGAGAATCAGTACCCGTCAAGGCTTTTTCGAGACAGATGGCAATAGTGTTCGAGGAGCATATTTTTTATCTGGAATGATGATTTCTGGGAAAATCGCCCGTTATGGTAAAAAAAATATATTTAAAACGATTGAAATCTTGAAAAAAGAAGACAAATTTGAATTTTAAGTGCTGTTTTGAAAAAAAACTATTATTTTCAAAAAAACTTAACGAACTTTACAAGTTCAAAAAACAATTAGATTTTATATATAAAAATGAATATTTTAATATTAGGTTCGGGAGGAAGAGAACATACTTTTGCTTGGAAAATAGCTCAATCGCCTAAATGTTCGAAGCTTTTTGTGGCACCGGGAAATGCAGGAACTTCGCAGATTGCCACGAACTTAAACATTGGTGTAAATGATTTTGATGCACTCGCAGCAGCGGTAAAGCAATATGCAATAGATATCATGATAGTTGGCCCGGAAGAACCTTTGGTTCGGGGAGTAGTAGATTACTTTAAAAAAGATTTAAGTCTTCAACATATCAAAATTGTCGGACCAGATGCGTCGGGGGCGAGGTTGGAAGGAAGTAAGGATTTTTCAAAAGCTTTCATGCAAAAATATAATATTCCAGCAGGTGCGTCGCAGACATTTCAATTAGAAAATTTTGATGAGGGCTTGAATTATTTGGAGAAACAGAGTTTACCAATTGTTCTAAAAGCTGATGGATTGGCTGCTGGAAAAGGAGTAATTATTGCAGAATCTTATGAGGAAGCCAAACAGGCGTTCCATGAGATGATTGCCGAGGCTAAATTCGGAGAAGCAAGCAGTAAAGTGCTTGTCGAACAATACTTATCTGGAATAGAATTGTCAGTTTTTGTATTGACTGATGGTAAAAATTATAAAATTTTACCCGAAGCCAAAGATTATAAACGAATAGGTGTTGGGGATAAAGGTCTGAATACTGGAGGTATGGGGGCAGTCTCGCCAGTACCGTTTGCAGATGCTAATTTTATCAAAAAAGTTGAAGAAAAAATTGTAAAACCGACTTTAAATGGGCTAATTAATGAAGGAATCCATTATGTTGGGTTTATTTTTATAGGCTTAATGAATGTCGAAGGAGAGCCTTATGTAATCGAATATAACGCCCGTATGGGTGATCCAGAAACTGAGGTGGTATTCCCGAGAATAAAAAATGATTTACTCGAACTCATGGAAGCTACTGCAGATGGTACTTTGGATGCTATCGAGCTAGATGTTGCTGATAATTATGCCATCACGACAGTGTCGGTGGCAGCAGGTTATCCAGAGGATTATAGAAAAGGAGATGTAATGACTATCCCTTCGGCACTACAAGATACCGTTATATTTCATGCAGGAACTAAGCTGAATGCTGATAATCAAATTGTTACAAATGGAGGTAGAGTCATCACTTGTACAGGATTAGGGCTAACATTGGAAGAGGCTCGCCAAAAATCCCAAGAAATGGCTGCCCAAATAGCATTTGAAGGGAAATATTTTAGAAATGACATAGGCAAAGATTTATTAGCATTTGTGGAATAAATTTGTGCTGAATTTAAGAAATTATTTAGAATTTAATGTTTTGGATGTTGATACCATTCAATTAATAGAAATATAGAAAGATATGGGTTGTGGACAATGTTCATCAGGTGGGTGTGGAGCAGTAAAAGCTATTGCCCAAACCGAAAAAACAAATCATAAAACCGTCTCGGGTTGTTCATCAGGAGGCTGTTCAACGGGTTCATGCAATAAAATGAATACCTTTGATTGGCTTGCTGATATGGAAAT
>JACCEC013023922.1_pt1 | contig 14069 bp, 8 predicted proteins | sample 7450121 | NCBI WGS metagenome assembly JACCEC01 (sample SAMN15323455, study PRJNA562643) | freshwater metagenome | isolation source: river surface water | place: USA:Blue River Watershed | collected 2017-08-18 | reverse complement strand
CATCCCCCCGCCTGATGCGGTCACAACCACCACCCACGACATGACCAACGACCATCCGGCCAACAACCCCGATTCGGGTCCGAAGAAACGCCGCTTCCTCAGCGCCGAGAAGAAATTCCAGATCTATCTGGAGGCACAGTCCACCGACAAACCCGTTGGCGAGCTGCTGCGCCGGGAAGGCCTCTTTTCGACCGATCTGGCCCGCATCCGCCAACAGGTGAAGGAGGGGGCCCTCGTGCGGCTTAGTGCCAAGCCGGGCCGCAAGGCTGAAACCGTGGCGTCTTCCGACTTTGAGGCCCTCAAACAGGAGCTGTTGGAAAAGGAACGAGCCCTCGCCGACATGGCGGTCGAGCTGACCCTACTTCGAAAAAAAACCAATGGGGTTTCGTCGGGGCGATAGCCGCTCAACGGCTCAAGGCTGAGATCAAATTGGAGATCCTTTCGGTGATCGATTCCTCCCTGCAGAACGGCGTGTCGGTGCGGCGCTCGTGCTCGATCCTCATGATCCAGTACCGCCGCATCGCCCGTTGGCAGCAGAGGATCCGACGCGGGCGGGGTCTCCAGGATCGCAGGCCTGGTCCCACGGAACCCCTTCATAAACTCCTGCCGGAGGAAACCTCCCAGATCGTGGCGATGGCCAAGGACGAGCAGTACGCCGATCTGTCCCATCGCATCCTGGCCGTGACCGCAGCAGACAAGGGCCTGTTTCAGGCCTCTTTCTCTACGGTCTACCGAGTCCTCAGGAAGGAGGGACTCATGACGGCTCGAGGTGCTTGGCGCGGCCACAACGGCCATTCAAAGCCGCCTGTCCGGAAGGAACTCACCGGACCCAACCAACGCTGGTGCTGGGACATCAGCTACCTGATGACCCAGCAGAAGGGGCAGTACCTTTACCTCTACCTGCTGCTGGACGAATGGTCCCGGAAGACCATCCAGTGGCGCATCGCCTGGGCACAGACCGCCGAGGAATCCCGATGGCTGCTCGAGGGAGGGTTGATCGACCAGAACATCCTCGATCTGCCCGAAGACCAACGGCCGGAGATCATCAACGACCGCGGCCGTCAGATGAAGGCCAAGCCGATCCAAAGGCTCTGCGAAGACCACGGCATGCCGCAGTTGTTCTCCCGCCCACGGACACCCAACGACAACCCCTTCATCGAATCGGCCTTCAGCACCGCCAAGCGCGCCCCGGAATACCCGGGACGGTTCCTGGATGACCGCGAGGCCCTGACCTACTTCACGCGGTACTTCCACTGGTACGACACCGAGCATTACCACTCGGGCATCGACTTCGTCACCCCGGAGCAAGCCCATAACGGCCTGCGCCAGGCCATCGTGGAGGAGCGACGGGCCAAAGCCTTCTCCCAGCGCCGCCGGCGCCGGGAGGAAAACCAAAAGAAATCCGGCGTGCAAAAAACCAAGAAACAAGGAACATCGATCAGCCAGCACTCCGTAGCGTAATCAGCTTCCTTTTGAGGTCATTGATCAAAAAACGCGCCGACCTCGACCTCATCATCGACAACCGGATCATGTTCCGGAACACTCAAATTCTCCCAGGCAAAGTTGGGGGCGTCATTGAGGAATTGAACGATGCGCCGATAATCATCGCTGTACGCCCAGGCATGGCTGATAAAGACCCGATAGGTTCGGAGTGCTGGCATATCCCGCGCATGGTCCGCGAGCCGGCCACCCCCGCAAGAAATAACACATCAGCAGCAAAGGGTGGAAATTCGGCCCAGCCCATCGCACTTCAAGTCCACCGCCAGTAAGACATGCTGGGAATTTCGTCCTGGGCCGTGGCTTCAAAGCGGGGGCCTGAGCCAATCGAGGATGGCCGCGGGTTGGACGAAGGGGAGAAAGTGGAGGGAAAGCTTCTCGTAATGAGTGCCGCGCGGCGGAGACTTTTGATGCGTTCGAAGAGGTTCCCCACACGGTGGCGGAGCTTTTAGAAGCCCCGGTGCCAACATGGCCGGGTTCTTGCGATTTTTCAGGTTGGGAATGCAGGGATAGCTCCCGGCATCCCAGATCCGGTCGCGGAGACCGGTGGAATCGTAGCCCTTGTCGGCTACTAATCGGTGGCCTGAAGGAATCTCGATCCGGTCCCCGTATCGGAAGTCGGTCTGGTCGCCGGAATCCACGACGAGTTAGAGGGCGCGACCCTTGGAATCCACCAGTGCGGTGACCTTGGAATTGAGGCCACGACGGGTGCGTCCATTGGCATGGGATGCCTGCACATCAAGGAGATTGGTTTCGTCCTGATGGACTTTCACATGGGTGGCGCCCAAACGGACCAAGACGCTCTAAAGCTCCGAAGCGACGAGCTTCAACAAATGAGCCCAGAGCCCGCTTCGATTCCATCGCTGTCACCAGGTGTAAACCGAGGACCAAAGACCGAAGTGCGGAGGAAGATCCCTCCAAGGACAGGCGACACGGAGGATGTAGAGCATCCCCTCGATCATTGGACGGTCATCCTTGGGAGGACGGCCCCGGCGGTTTCTGCCCCGACTCGGTCGAGGGAGTTTCTGAACCGCATCCAGAGCGGTTCTGGGAGCCGATATCTATGGGGTCGCGGTAGGGGCCGGGGGAAACCTCAGTCCCTACCGCGACCGAAAAAGCGTCGCCAATTCGGTGCGCGGCCCGCCACGCGTTCTCGAGACAACGGATGACCTGCTCGGTGTCCTGGCTGAAGAAGGCCTCACTGTAGGCCTTGCGAGAGAAGCTCAAGACCACTTGAAGCACCCAGGGACGACGGCGAACGCCGGTGACTGGATCGATCACCCAGGCAACGGTGCCGAAGTCTACCTGGGCTTCCTCGCCCGGCTGAACCTCGATGCGCCAGACGCGCTCCGGGGCCGCACTGCGCAAGTGCCGGACGAAGCGTTTGACCGACTGGTAGGATCCCGTGAACCCAACCTCGGCCACGAGATCCTTGTGGATGCGTTGGGCGCTCAGGCCGGCCTCGAGCTTGGCCTCGATGAGTTCTAAATGAGGAGAGCAACGACTGGGACGCCCCGGATCTGCAACCGCCGGTGGGACGGGCCCTGAATCGGCCGTCAAACCGGTGGCCAAAGAGGCAGGAACCAGGCCGGAAGCTGGCTCGTTCCCGGCGATCGAAATGGTGGGTGACTTTGGATCCGGCGGAGGTGCGTCCGGATCAGGCGGATGTCGCAGGTAGTGCCGGATGGTCTTTCGATCCAGCCCAGGATGGCGGGAAATGCCCCGGATTGGCCATCCCGCCGCCGCCAATTGAACGATGGAGTCCTGAGTTTGCACGTTGAGCACGTTGGCCATGACGGCATCGGATATGCCCGAATGGGCCATTCCGACGCAGTCTTCCCGTGCTCAGGGGGTGGGTGATTTTGAGACCGCCTATTTCGACCCTAGGTGGTCCCTTTTGGGTGATCGCTGACACGCGACAGCGCATTCGATTCCGTTGCGAGCTCTCACTCGCGAACGTAGGGCCGGAAAGCGCAGAACATCCAGGACGCCACGATTGCAACCAACGCGCCCGAACCGGCGAAGCTCTGGCGCGAGTCGGCGAGCGCCACTAATTCTGGTTGGCCCGCTGTTGGTGCAGCCACCTGCGCGGAGTGGCGCGAAGGCTGTGCGGCAGGCGCCGGTGGCCGACCAATTTCGCGCCGGCCAGGCGAGCTAGATTCTTTCTCACCTTTTGGCGGGACACCGGCGGGTTGCCTACGCGGACAGGAGTTGTGTTGCTGATGACTGACGCAACAAGTTGTCCAGGTTGTCGAACAGGCGAGTCACCAAGAGGGACTGTTGCATTTCGCCGAGCGAAAGGACACAGCCGAGTTTTTCAGCCTGTTCAAGCACAAGCGGCAAACCCCACGCCTGTCCTTTGGAAAAGCTCATTCGCACCGGCGATGCAAATTCTTCCAAACAACCCCCGATGCACCATTGGCCCGTGCTGTCGCCACCGAACGAAGCTCGCAGTTGAAGCAGTCCGTCAATCGCATCCGAAGTAATCGCTGCGTAACCACACAGAGAACGCTCGAACTCCCTCACAGCGCCGAACTCTCGCTCAAGCGCCTGCCGAAGTTCTCTAGCTCCAGGCTCCCAAGGGTCCAGCGTGAAAAATAGCTTCTTTGAAATGGCTTGAAGACACCCATTCAGCAAAGGAAGTTGGGAAGTCCAGTCCACTGCACCGACGCAATCCAGCACGAAGAACCCGTGCTCCAAACTTGAAAACCTCTTCTTGGTCGCATGGTCTGAAACGGCGTATTCTTGGCCGAGTCGCGGGTCATACGTGCGCACTTGCAGTTTCATGGCCCGCATCAGTAACCCCAAGCTCGAAGATCGTAGTGATTCCACCAGCGCGGCGGCCCACTACCAATCCGCAGGGTCGGAACGTTTTGCCCTGGGCCACAGGTGAATGGCTTGCCCTTCGGAATGTTACCAGGGCCGATTCGGATATACCGATTGTGATTCAGAATATGACCTGCACGAGTTCCTCCCAGGGCTGCTCCTCCACGCAAAGCGCCAGCTCCGCTCAATGCACAAGAGGCGATTGCTCCACAAGTCTGACTCTTTTTGAGAGTCGGGTCGTTCGGGTCGTAAGCTCCGCCACTGGCGAACGGGTCAACAAAAGGCAGCGCTCCGTCTATTTCAGCGGCCAAGCCCTGCGCCGCGCCCGAGAAAAAGGCACCGCAGATGTCCATGCACTCTCCGAAGGTGTAAAGGCCATAGGCATCCACCCAAATCACCGGATTGTTGTAAACGAACCCGTAGAGGTTCGCCCCTTCCCACTGTTCGATAATGACATACGTCTGTGAGTATGGCCTGCGGTTAGACTGCATGCCTGCAAAGTTCAGAAGCTGGTTCCGCATGTCAAAGCCCAAGTCTCCCAACGGATCCCTATTTATCCACGTCCCTAGGAGTGGGTGGTAGTAGCGGTAGCGGACCTGGTAGAGTCCGGATTCGCTATCCCAGCGGTAGGCGGCGAACCGGGTTTCCCAGTTATAGGAAGAAGAGCTTTGGACGACGAAGCTGGCATTCATCACCCGGCTCGTTCCGAAGGCGTTGTAGCCGTAGCGTTCCTGCACCGTGCCTGAGGTGTTGATGATGGACGTCACATTGACCAGGTCATTCAGCACGTAATGCCGGGTGGTGCTCTGATCCCGCAGTACCAGGTCATCGATGTAGCGCTGGCCCCACACGAACTGCCGGTCTGCGCTGCTCCCGGTGTTGAGTCTCTCCTCCAAGATTTGCCACTGGTCCGAGTAGTAGAAGTGGGTGGTGTTGCTGCCCACCAGCTTGGTCACTCGGCGGGTGGCTCCGTCATAGCGGTAGGTGGCTACCGTTGTGGTCCCATTCTTCAGCTCCACCAGCCGGTTCCATGCGTCATACTGGGCCGTGTACCCATTGGCCAAGGATGCCGGCTGCGGCATCGTGGTCATGTTTCCGACCGCATTGTATGCCGGGGTAGCCCACCCAGTACCGGTGGTGGTGGTGAAGCCGGTGATTTCGTTGACCGGGTTGTTGCTGCGATTCTGGTCGAGGTCGATGACGCCGCTGGTCCGGGTGACGTAGCCACTGCTGGAGCCATGCCAGTTACCGGTGGGATCGAAGGTGAAGTTCTCCTGCCACACCGGGGTGCCCGAGATGTCCGTTCGTCCGGCATTCAGATCCCCCCGTTTGAGCACCGTCAGCTGGTTCAGGTTGTCGTAGGAGTAGTATTCGTCCTGTCCCGAACTGGCCACCAAGTTGTCTCGGAACACCCGATTGCTGTTCCGATCGAACCCATACTGAAAGCGGTCCACCGCGGTGCCGGAACTGGTGACCAGCCAGCGTTGGTCATAGACTCGGCCGAAGCGATCCAGGCCGGTGTACTGATCACCGGCATCCCCCGTTCCTTCAGATCCCTGCTTGATGTAGGTCAACTCAACCCCCGGCTGCGAACTGTAGTTGGCCCGCACGAAAGTGGAGAGCCCAAGATAGCTGTATTCGACCAGGGTGGTGGTCGATTCCTTGAGGGCAGCAACCCGGCTCAAGAGGTCATCGCCTCCATTGCTGGTGCCGTAGTCGTAGGTCACCACCTTTGTGCTGGGGTAGGTGAGCGAAGTTCGGCGGACGTGGTTGGCACTCCCATCACTGTAGGCGTACTGCACCTTGGGGGAGGTGCTGGTGTTCACGGCACCGGAGTGGGATTGGTACTCGGTGACCAGTTGGCTGAAGGTGTTGTAGGCGTACTGAACCTCATTGACGATGCTGCCCGAGCCCACGGTGGCATTGTCGTAGCTGGTGAGCTTCTCCAGCAGTCCACGGACCTCGTAGGTTCGGCTGATGCGTTGGACGCTCTGGTCCACTCCAGTCCCAAAGGTGGTCACCCGGTCATGGCTCAGGCGGCCCAGTTTGTCGTATTCGACCGTATGGATGGAGCCCAGTTGATCGGTCTGCTTTCGGATCTGTCCCAAGCGGTTGTATTCGAACTTCACCTGATCGGTCCCGGTGGGAGTGGTATCGCTCGAGTCGGGGAAGATCTTACACCGCAACAGGTCATTGGTGGCGAGGTCCGAGTCCGTCAACGTGGTCCCATAAATGAACTTCGTCACCTGGTTCCCCGTGGTGGCATTGACCGCTGTGAGGGTCACCAGATGATTGTCGGCGTCGTAGGTGTACTGGGTCTCTCGATTCAGCTTCGAAGTCCCGTAATCCTCAATGGTCGAGGTCAACCGTGCAGCCGCATCCCATGCGGACTGGGTCACCACCCCCTTCGGATCGGTCACCTGATAGGCTTCACCGGCCGAGTTGTAGGCCGTGGTGGTGACCAGACGGGTGTCCGCCCGAGACGGAACAGTGCTGGGACGAGACAACGACGTGCTCCCGTTCGTGCCGTAGTCACACCGGCCGATCTGTCTGCCGAGGGCATCGGCCCAGAACGCTTCATAGCTCACCCGGGAGCGCGGTTCCGTGGATGTCCCGTCCAGTTCCCCTGTACCCGTCGCATTGTGGAAGCGCTGCCGTCGGGTGACCAACACCACGTTGCCCGCGTTGTCATAGCTAAACTGCACCTGCTCATACACCGTGTCAGCAGTGATGGAGGCGGCATCGGCATAACTGCTGTCTGTCGTGTCGACAGTCTGGTACTGCATGACAGGCCAGCCTACACCGTTATAGGTCGACTTGGTGAGTTTTGAACTCCCCGCCGACTTGGTCTTCATGGTCTGACCGCGGGCATCGTACCAAAAGTCATTGCTCAAGGCGTTGCCCACCGAACCCGTGGACGGGTCCACGGCATAGACCTTGGTCCGGAACACCCGTCCGAGGTTGTCGAAGCTGGTCTCCTGACGCCCGATCAGCGTGCCCCCAGAACCATTCTTCTGCTCCACCTTGATCACCCGATCGAGGTTGTCGTAGGTGTAGCTCTCAAATCGGCTCAACTCCCCCGACAGGCTAGTCCTCCGGTTCCTCCAATCGTAGCCGTAGTTGGTGACCCGGTTATTTGCCGAGTTGGCATCCACCAGTTGGGTGACCTTGGTCAGGTTTCCATTCTTGCCGGCCACATTGCCGTCGTACTCGTAGGCCTCAACCTGAACCATGTTGTTGGTGCCCGAGGTGCTGTTGTAGGGATTGCTGTCAGTGGCACCACTGTCGTCGGTTCCAACCCACTTCTCCTTTCGGAGCCCCTGAACGGTGTAAACCCACCGGGTGATGGTTCCTCCAGGAGATTGCTCGCGGACAACCCAGCCCATGCCTGCGGTGTCGAAGCCGTAGATCGTCTCGTTGTAGTTCGAGGTCGCATCACCCGGGTCCCCATCGGTGGTCGGAATGGACCAATAGACCCGCGTCTTGTTCGCCGAAAGCGTGTTGTTGTAGTAGATGACCTTCTGCCAACGCACCCACCGCGCCTGCGTAGCCACGTCCTCAGTGGAGGTCAAAGCTCCCGAGACCCCCGGAGCACGTTTGGTTTCAATCAGGTCCGTCACACGACCACTCTCATCGGTCTTCTCAACGGAGATTGGCTCAATCAGGTTGGTCGAACTAGGCACGCCCGGGGTGGCCACCGTCTCGTACCCCAAGGCGGACCGCACCTCCGAAATGCTGTCATCGTACACCGTCCAGCGAACCCGCCGTAAGTCTGTCGATGTGCCCGATAAATCGACGTTGTGTTGCGGCCCTTTCTCCACCGTGGGGCGCCCCAAGTTGTCCACCGTGTAGTCGGTGATGAGGTGAAGGCCTCCACCCGATGGCGTGCTCCAACCCGAGGGCACCGAGGGTGTATCGGTGATTTGCCCCGTCGCTACGTCGTCGATCCGTTGGAGCAATCCGCCCGAGGCGACATCGTACTTGAAGCGTGTGAGGAAGCCCCGCTCATCCTTGACCCAAATCAGGTTGCCGTACTGGTCGAACCGCTCCACCCGCGTATTGCTGGTGCCCGACCCATTCTGCGCCGTGGTGATGGCAGGCCAAGTCGTTGTCTTTTGCTCCACCGCAAAGGAACCAGTGAAAAAGGTGTAGTCATAGGTGGTCTCCGCCGGGTCCGATCCACCGCTGACGTCGCTCTGGTAGCGGATATCCTTCCACAGCGGATAAATGGTTTTGCTCCCCACCGTTCGGGAAGTATACTTGAACTCCCGCACCTTGGTCTCAGTTCCCGAACTGCCCTGCTTGACCTTCTCGTACCGCAGGTAATCTGAGACAGCCCCATTGGGCAGATCTGTTGTCGAATAGTACTCCTTGACCCGGACCAGGCCCGTCGAACTGTTCAACGTCACCAACCCACTCGCACCCTCATCAACGCTGGCCACCGCCTCGGAGGTCGCCTCTTGGAGGACTCGACCCTTCGAGTCGTAGTTGACATAGTCATACCACTTGTTGGTGCTGCTTGCCTGCTGGAACACCTTCAACATCACCTGTCCCGAGTAGTTCGAATACACCGTCTGAGTGCTTCCGTTCGGTAGCGTTTCCGCAGTCTTTCGAGTCCAGAAGTTATAGCTGCTACTGCTGCTAGAGGATGGATTGGTCCCATAGCTATATCCGTATGAGGACGGCGATGAGGATGAAGAAGAAGCCCAACCCGGCCCATTGACTGCCTCCTTGTTGACGCGCTTGTCACTCGTGAACTCAAAGTAGCTGTCAGCGTAGTTCTTCAGCGTCGCATCACTGAGACTGTCCGGATCGACAGTCCCTCCAGAGGTCGCCCGATCGTAGGCCTCAGGTTTCAGAACAAACTTCAAACCATGCGCGAAACCCGGGTTGGACGACGAATTGTACGTATCGCTGGTGTAATACCGAAAATAGCTCGACCCGAGGTTGTCCCAACTGGAGCCATTCCACTGCTCCAAGGTCTCTGTCCGAAGATCACCCGTCAGACCGTTGCCAGTGCTAGCACTCGTATCGTGGTAAGTGTAGTAAAGGCGACGAACATCGGTCGTGCCTCGCTTCAATGTCACATACTGAATGCGATTAATATTGTTACCCGAGGTGTAGTAATCATAGTTGTAGCTGATTCCCGGCGATGACCCAGCACTCAGCGAGGTCACCTGATTGCTTCCATTGTAGGTGGGAGTAAAGGTAGTCCCCGCTTGATCGGTATAGCTCTTGAACTGCCCCTGCTTGGCCGTGGCAATGGTCCCATCAAAGCTAAAGAACTTGAACACCCTCCCCCCACTGTCCGTGAACACAAACTCCTTGTTAGTCGTATCCTCCGTCAGAGTGTCCAACGTGAAGAACCGAGCCACATAGTTGGAACCACTCTTGTTGAACCAAACGCCATCGTTGATGACCAAGATCACCTCGATGTTGCCACTGGAATCCTTGCCCAGCTGCGGCAGCTGGGCGATGAACCAACGGAACCCATTCGGACCGGCTGTCGTCGCACCATCCACCCGGCTGCCATAACTCAAGGTGTGCCCCCACGGCAGGCCATAGCCCCTGGAACTCAGCCGAGTCTGCACCTGGCGGATCTCCCCACTCGAATACCGAATGGGGTGGGCACTGTAGTTGGAAGTCGAACTGCCACCACACGAACCACTCGACGACGAGTTCTGGCAAGAACAGCTGCACGCCGAAGAAGAGGAGGACGACCCACAGGCATTGGGAACCTCTGCCGGGGGCTCCGGCGGCGTGGACGTGGAGGTCGAGGAAGACACAGCCGACGTGCTCGAGCTGTAGTAGTTGTAGTCCTGGGAGTTAGGCATAATGAGGCCTCTTTGGCGGGGAGCTTAAGATGGGGTACCAAAGGCGAAACCGCTCCACGATGAGCACAACAAGTGCGCAGTCGACACGGTCAGCCGAGTTGGAATCCCCAAGGTGATTTCCTCAGGTACGCAAGAACCGCAGCCAATCTTTCAAGAAATCGAAAAAATCTCCCAACGCCCCCTCCCACAGCCTCCCACAACCCACCGACGGTCCTAGGCCCCTACCAACCCTCTTTACCCAAGAAATGCCTCCGACGGCTGAGCTTAGGGAGTGTCGCGATTGCTGAATTGCCTAACACCGCAACTCGGAGCTGTCAGCGACGACGTGCGACAACCTCTAGCGTGAAACCATCGGTGCCCATAAACCCGGCATCACTTGCCGCCCGCGCCTTTGGACTGTGATTTCATGTAAAATTCTCATTTCAGCGAGTCTCTATTCCCTTTCTCCGCATCTTGGAAGAGAGGGAATGTACCCTCTCGCCTCAAAAGGAGAACCCGACATGAACAACAAGCCTGTCCACGAAATCCGCCTCGGCTCGGTCAAAGCCGCGGTTTGGGTGAACAGCTCAGCCACCGGCGCCTGGCATTCGGTCACGTTCGGTCGCCTCTACAAGGATGCCGACGATTCCTGGAAGACCACTGACAGTTTTGGTCGCGATGACTTGCCTCTCGTGGAGAAGGTTGCCGACCTGGTCCACCGATGGATTCACGCCAACGGAAAACAAGAACCAGCCAGCGAGTAGCACCACAGCCGCCCACCGACCGGGCGGCTTTTCCATTTTCAGGAGGACCCATGAAGCCCGAAGCACAACGTACCCAAATCTCCCTCGGAAGAACCGTCATCACCGCCAACGCGATGGCAAATCTCGACCCAGAAAGCGTCCAGCAGGCTCTTCGCCGTCACGCCACTGGCGACTGGGGCGACCTCTCACCGGAGGATTGCCAGGAAAACGACCTCTCCGCCAGGGAAGGATTCCGGATTCTGTCTGCCTACACCGATTCGAGCGGAACCAAGTTCTGGATCATCACCGAGGCGAACCGATGCACGACCACGGTATTGCTTCCTGAGGACTACTGACTCTGGAAACAGGCCAATGTGGTCTTGGGTTCACGCACGCGTAAATCAACCGACCGATGCAATATCAACCGATGAAGATTACGACATTGCTCAAAATGATTTTACCTTAAACTTTAATAACAAATTATCTTAGATAACTTTTCTTGGCACGCTTTATGATGCCATTAATCAGCTGGCTTAGACAGGGTTTACCACTGAATTTGTTACCGTAAATGATTATCAAGATAAGAACGTACAAAATCCGTACTACATTACTGGCATGTTTTTTGGTAATACTATCTCATTCAGACTGTCTCCCAAATTCTACCTGTCGGTGCCTTCATCTCCGTGGCCCTCACCCATTCAGCAAGTTCTTGCAAACCGTACTGAACCTCATCCCTTGTCAAGCCTCTATACGCTGCCTGATCCCATAACCAACTCATCCTATTGGTCTGACCAACAGGGTAGTGGATAGAATCCTGGCGAAAGTTCTCAAACAAAAATACGCCCCTCATTATCGCACGAACCGCCTATTAATATATGACTGAAGACCCAACCGCTATTCGTGCGTTGAATCTGATATACATCGTCACGTCTCCATTGCTTGGAGAACACCCGGAATGTGAATGTCTCACTGATTGTTTGACCCTGTGGACCCGCATTTCCATGCTTGGTGTTAAGAAAAATCAGCAAGTTCTAAAGCGGGTCGAGATGCATGAAAAATCATTATAATCAGCCGGTAATGCGCGGTTCTTGACCATATAATCATGGTGTCGCGGTTCGATTCCCATAATCTTAAATACCATGTTAATTTGGTGCGCCGCATTTCCAGGTTCAACGATTCACTTGTGAACCCTGTTATCAAATTTCAACGTCTCAGATGCCTATTGACATTTTGCAACAATTTCTTCGATCATTTTGTAGAGCGCATTTTCGGTGGGCTGGAGTTTAATCGCCATAATTATAAATTTTATTAATGTAGTCATCTGTGGCCGGCAAGCTGTCCGTTGACCATGTTCTCTTCAGGGCGCTTGAATTGTAACTATGCGTCACTCGCAAATATATTAATAAATGCGCTAAACCAAATACTAGAACTGAAAATACAAAAACAAATTTGTTGCATGACTCAATATTAATCCAAGAAACAACGAATCGAGCTTATTGTAATTAATTGTCAATAGCCTATGTGATCGTCTGCAATTTTTGTTGCCAACACACTCAATATAGTGTTCCAATAAAACACGAACAAAGATAGTAAGCATAGCAGCACATTTCTTATTTTGCCTCTGTGGTATGAGTAACCATCCATCGATAATCGCGAACGTCGCTCTGTGGATTCTCGATACTGTTCCAACCTTGATATCTGACTGGTTGACGGGTTCCAGCAACAATCCATCTGTGGTTAATGGCATGCCCATCAGCAAAGACAATAGTAGCCCCGCCACGGTGAAGACTAGAAGGTAAATTTGCCCAGAATGCCACCTTTATGTTAGCATCAAGTTCTGGAGTAATGTGAAAGTATGGAGTTGGGTTGTTATCCGGATGTACATCGGTGATATTCCAAACATCAGCTGGGCTCAACTTCTTAAAATCGTCTTGAGTGCGATAGGTTACAACGCTTGGATAATCGTACTTATGGAAAATATTATCAGTCTCAAGGCCGTCTCCCATAAGGGGGTTCATGCTTATACTAATTTTACGATATAGTTTACCAAAAGGACGTTGAATAGGTGAATAATAGATGTCTGCAGGGCATTTGAATGGGGTTGTCGTGCGCCCAAGATAAGGTGCTAGTAGTTCCTTCTCTCCAATCATGTAAATATCATTTGTTTGTTCATCACCACCGATACTCCAAAATGCCCGGATGTGACACCAATTCGGAACTGATTTAAGTGGTTGAATACCATTCAACGGCAATTGTCCCCTGTAGTCGGTGGCATAAACTTGACAAGCGATACCCAGTTGACGTTTACCCCCGAGACACGAGGCGATCCAAACTGAGTGACGCGCGTTTAATACTGCTGGAAATACTAGTCCTGCGAGAATGCCGATGATTGCAACTACCACCATTAATTCAATCAAGGTGAAACCGGTTGAACAGTCGCCAATAGACGACTGGCCCGAATTCCGGAACGGCGGCCTGGTTCTACGGCCGGACAAAATCAATAGCTGATCTTCCATATAGTTGAACTGCCTGTGCTAGAATATCCAGACCCTGAATTACCAGGTGCACCCATGAGTATCCATGTCGGATACACGGCACTTGGGCACTCTACCCGTCCCAGAAAGAAGGTCGATACGCTCCATCCTAGATTCGCATTGCTATTTGTCAAATCGTTGACCTTGTAATCAGGTGTTGAAGCGAAACCAAAACCCAATGAAGAGTATATATAAACCGCGCCTGAATTTGAAAAACCTAAAGAAGGAACATCACTGTACGGCGCACCAACCACTAAAGTTATTCCTAAGTATGGGTTTCCTGCGGCACTGATAGAATAACCGAATTGGTCTCCCGCCATTTCGCCGGCTAAGGTCGCCATTGGAGAACTATTGAATATTCCATTTCCGCCGGCATAAACATAAACCTTCCCCGGCCCATCTGTTGGATATCCGACAGCAATATCCCCAATTCCGTCGTTATTTGAATCCTCTGAGTATGCCACACTAAAACCAAACCCCCAGGTATTTGGCATTTTTTTGTATTGATTTACTGTGGAGCTCAGTCCTGAGGCTGAACCGTGAAAAACATATACATAACCGCAGTGGTTTCCGTATAGATCATACGCGTTGGGTGCTCCAACTAGAAGATCTCCATAGCCATCTCCGTTTATATCATCCGATGTGGCAATTTTCAT
>JACCEC011550341.1_pt1 | contig 14070 bp, 11 predicted proteins | sample 7450121 | NCBI WGS metagenome assembly JACCEC01 (sample SAMN15323455, study PRJNA562643) | freshwater metagenome | isolation source: river surface water | place: USA:Blue River Watershed | collected 2017-08-18 | reverse complement strand
GCATTCGAGCCAATTACTGGCAATCCTATACTCATCGCTTCCATAATCACTCCGCCAAAAGGTTCCGGCTCGCCTGAAGGCAAGACAAAAACATCAAATAATTTATAATAAGGAAGCGGATTAGTTAAATGTCCCAGAAAATGGATCCGGTCTTCAAGCTTATATTTTTTAATCAGTGAGGTAATGTTTTCTTTTTGCCATTCATAGCCTGGCACATAATCTCCGATTAAAATTGCCTGAATATTTTTGCCGGTTTTTTGGGTAAGCATCCCAATGGCTTCGATTAAGTATTCCTGTCCTTTTCGAATCAGCCTGATTCTCGAAGTGCAACCCAGAACCAAGTCCGCCTGATTCATCGATTGTTGAAGTTCTTCAGAGATTGCTATTTCGGTGTTGATCTGAGGAATTTCAAACCCATTGTAAATGGGCAACACCTTTACATGCCCATGGAATTGATCCGCCATGGTCTTGGATACACACACCACCTTGTCTGAAAAACCGGTTATAAACGCCGAATAAAATGGCCAGAATCGTTTAAAATCTCCAAACCATTCTCTGATATGCCAAATGTGTTTTTTCCCTGAAATTTTGGCGGCTAAAGCCGGCGCCGGAACTACTCCCGAATTGGTATGAACAATATGGATACCGTATTTCAGAATAATTTTCCGGATAAAAATTAGGTTGTTGATAAATCGAATAAGGGTGGATAGGATATATTTTAGTTTGAAAGATTTACGTGTGAAAATGTAAAGATCTTCATTCAAAAGGATCCTGTCGGCAGGCAGAATAGCGGTTAGTTCAGCAGACAAGCTGCCTGAATCTGGCAATAAGACATATACGGTATACTGCTCGTTGAGAATACGAACTAGCTTAATCAATGATCGGCTTGCGCCGTACATATCACCACTGTGACCAACTAACAGTACATTGGTGCGCATCACTTAAGTCCGAATTTAGTTTCATGTTGTCTGTACCACTCCAAAAAGCAAAAAATATTCCAGACCAAGCGATAATTTGTTCCTGGAATTCGTTTTTTTGAATTATTCCATAACGCAAGCACCCTATCTGAATTCAGATAGGGATTCTTTTTAAGGTTTTCTTCAGAAAACAAATAGGAGGAAAGCTCGCTAAGGCTGGAATTCATCCAGTCAAGCTTTGGAGTTTCAAATCCATGCTTCGGACGGTTTGCGATCAACTCGGAAACAGCTGCTGGCAATTTCTTCTTTAACAACTGTCTCAGATAATTTTTTGACTGAAATAAATTGTGGTTAAAATGGGAAGATGATTTAACTACTTCTTCCACCAACTGATGATCCAGAAATGGGGTCCTGGCTTCAACGCTACAGGCCATCATCATCCGGTCAGTTTTTACGAGTAGGTCGTCTGGTAACCAGGTTAGCAAATCGAGCATCAGACTTGACTCAAGTTTACCTGATGATTTCCCGAAGTGCTGAAGGAAACCATTAAACTGTTCCGAGTAATTTCCAGTATGCTTTAAAGAATTGTTTAGGTAATTGCAACTTAATTCCGGACTCAAAATGGAGGTCCATCGGGACACACCTGTATCGAAGTTGAAGGATTCAATACTCCTTAATTTATTCCTGATCCGGTCAAATTTTTGAATTCCCAGGCTCGAAATAAGCGCTAACAATGCATTCGCCCCGCCAAAGGGTAGTTTGCCGAATTGGTAAAAATACTTTTCGTAACGGTAGTGATGGTAGCCATGAAACAGTTCATCTGCACCTTCTCCTGAGAGTACTACTTTAACATGCTGAGAAATTGATTTGGCAATAAGGTAGGTAGGTATAATGGCCGAATCGCCAAGAGGCTGATCGGCATGATAAATGGCATCTGAGAAATCCGCAACGGTAATATCTCCCAACCTCAATTGGACAAGATCGAGGTCTAGAGATCCTGCAACTTTTTTTGCATACACAGATTCATCGATAGATGTATCAGCAAAACCAACCGTAAAGGCCTTTACCTTTTTCCCGGCCAACTGCTTCATGTAACAGGCGAGCAGGGATGAATCTATTCCTCCGCTAAGGAGCAATCCAATATCGACATTGGCAATCAGTCTGTATTGTATACTTTTTTCGATGAGGCTGTCGACCTCCTCAAGCTCCATTAGATCTTTTCGCTGTCCGACATAGTCGAAAATGCTCCAGTAAGTAACGGTTTGCCCAAGGTTTTTGCCAAGGATATATCGGTAAATATTCCCAGGACTGACTTGCCTAACCTTCTTGTAAATGGTACCTGGTCCAGGAATGTATTGAAGGGAGAGGAAATTTAACAGGCTTTCCTCGTCAATCTCAAGTGCAATAGTTTTGAACGCATGAAAAAACTTAATTTCTGAAGAAAATACGATAACCTCCTCATTTTCAACTATAAAAAGTGGCTTTTTGCCTAATCTGTCGCGAGCAAAAACAACCTCCTTCTCTTTGCGATCATAAATAACGAGGGCAAACATCCCTCTAAGGACCTTGCAGAAATCTGATCCATATTGACTGAATGCTGCCAGAATAACCTCAGTATCCGTCTCGGTTCTAAAAACATGGCCGAGTTTTTTAAGGTCTGATTTTAGTTCCTGGTAATTGAAGATCTCCCCATTGAAAACAATAACATACCGTCCACAGGAAGAATGAAATGGCTGATTGCCATCAGCGGAAAGATCGATAATTGACAAACGGCGATGGCCTAAGCAAATGCCATCTTCCATCCAAATGCCTTTATTATCTGGCCCACGGTAATCCATCTGGTCGAGGGCATGGCTGAGTGGATCAAAATAATCTGAGCGAAAGTTTTGTATTGCCTTTTTTGAGATTATTCCAAGGATGCCACACATAGATTAGCTTATTCTTTAGCGCTTAGGATCAGGAATCTATTTACGGCTTTTTATTACTTTTGCCGGAACCCCACCCACTATGCTGTAAGGAGGAACATCTTTAGTGACCACACTTCCTGCTGCAATTACTGATCCACGCCCAATGGTAACGCCTGCAAGAATTATGGTGTTGGCCGCAATCCAGCAATCGTCTTCGATTTTAACAAATTCCCGTTTTACTCCCTGCTCTTTTATGGTCAGTTCGGGATGATCAAACAAGTGATTTTCGGCATAAATACTTACTCTCGGCGACATCATCACATTGTCACCTATTTCAATAAAACCGGAACATCCGATGTAAGAATAGGGTCCGATACTTGAGTTATTTCCGATTTTGAGCCCTTCGCCAATTGCAGATCCATAAATATTCGTTGGTCTGATGATGGCATGTTTGCCGATTGTGACACGGTCACCTGCTACAATGCCACGGTAGGTCATGCAATTTACCTCAGCATAATCCTCAACTATGAAATCTCTTCCAACACTAAGATGCCTGGCATAACGTATCGATGCTCCTTTGCCAACTAATACCCATCCGCTTGAACGCTTGAAAAACAGGCGTTGAACCATTCCACGGAGGTAAAAGAAAGCCAATCGGTATAGGGTAGTCAGCACATCATAGCCTTTCCATTCAGCTGGGAAACGGTCTACAATGAATTTGAATCTGCGAAAAAATGCTGTCTCTGAACTCATAAGGGTTAAGCAAAACTAGGATTTAATTTTGAATTGCAGGAAAGAAGCATCTTAAAAGTAGGTTAAACCTTAAGAATCCAAAGCATTGCACGAAACCAATCCAAAAGAAAACCCACAACAAACGCTAAAAACCAATCCACTCCTTTTATCCTAAAATTTCAACTATTCTAACAAATACATAAATTCATGAAACCCATGTCAGAAATGCATTTGAGCGCCTTTTGGGATGGTTCGGGGGAAGAAAAAGTCCCTCAGTGCTTTATGCTGAGGGACTAAATTTACTCAAGAATTGAGTGAAATGTGGAGCTGGCGAGAGTCGAACTCGCGTCCAGATAAGGAAACACCGTACCGTCTACATGCTTAGTCACCGGTTGGGTTTTCGACCAATCTATGCTGGGTGACACACCTGAGCTTGGCTTAGCGATTGATCTTAGACTTGCTTAATCGCATCACAAGCCGCATCCCGATCAAGTCGACACCCCAAACCCGCGCCGATCAGGCAAAACACGGTGGGATGTGGCTGGGGAATCCGCCTCGGCGGACTCAACCCTTTAAGCAGTCTATCCTTTTAGGTTAGATTAAGCAGCCATGGCGTAAGAAGTTTCGCCATTTGTCTTTTGTATGAATTTTTTAAGGCCATACATACTCCAGCCTGCATGCGAGCCCGATGATTACACCTACTGTCAAAACCGGTCAGCCCCATATAGTAACTACAAAGGTAGGGGGAAAAAGGTTCATTTTAGCACTGTATAAAGCACCAAGTACAATGTACAAAGCAGGAAATACGAAATACGGCAAGTACGCCATTGTCAAAAGTAGCGTGAAGAATGCAGAGATGGGAAAATGTCAATCCACTTAGTGCCATATATGGATTCAGCGAGTAAGTCCGTACTTCGTATTTCGTACCTCGTACTTTTAAATTCATCTTTGGTCAGAAAGAAATTCTTCCTCGTATCCCAAATCCCCTATCCAAGAATACCTACTTTTTTATATCTTGCAGCGATGGAAAATTTCGTCGTTTCGGCAAGAAAATATAGACCTGCAGATTTTAAGAGTGTCGTTGGGCAGCAGCACATCACGACTACCCTTCAAAATGCAATTAAAAACAAGCACCTTGCCCAGGCATTCCTTTTTTGCGGACCTCGAGGAGTAGGAAAGACTACCTGCGCCCGAATCCTCGCCAAAACCATCAACTGCGAATCCATCACCAAAGACTTTGAAGCTTGCGGCACCTGTGATGCCTGCGTTTCTTTTCAAAACAACGCTTCATTCAATGTATACGAGCTCGATGCCGCCTCCAATAACTCGGTAGACGATATCCGCAACCTGGTGGAACAGGTACGCTACGCCCCTCAAAAAGGAGAATACAAGGTCTACATCATTGATGAAGTGCACATGCTCTCCACCGCCGCCTTCAATGCTTTTTTGAAGACGCTGGAAGAGCCGCCCAAGTATGCCATCTTCATTTTGGCAACCACGGAAAAGCACAAAATCATCCCCACCATCCTCTCCCGATGCCAAATATTTGACTTCAACCGAATTCAAATCAAACACATTGCCGAGCACCTCAAGTACATTGCAGGCAAGGAGGAAGTGGACTACGAAGAAGAAGCCCTTCGCTTAATTGCCACCAAAGCAGATGGTGCCCTTCGGGATGCGCTATCCATCTTTGACCTCATCGTCACCTACTCCGCAGGAAAAAAGGTCACCTACAAGGAGACTATCGCCAACCTCAATATTCTGGATTACGACTACTACTTCAAGGTCGTAGATGCCCTACTCGAAGAGAATATTTCGACTTCCCTACTGCTCTTTGATGAGATTCTCAAAAAGGGCTTTGATGGACATAATTTTATCGTTGGCTTGAGCGAACACCTTCGCGACCTCTTGGTGGTCAAGGATGAGGCTACCGTAGAGCTCCTCCAAGTATCCGAGTCGGTTAAGGATCGCTACCTCGAACAAACGGCCCGCGCCTCGGTGTCCTTCCTACTATCGGCCTTGAACCTGGCCAACCAGTGTGATATCCACTACAAGACCAGCAAAAACCAGCGTCTTCATGTGGAATTGACACTGATGAAGGTAGCCAAGCTCTCCCAGGCATTCCGCCTTGCCACCCTTGCTTCGGTGGATGCAAAAAAAAAAGCCTGATTGAGGAGTCGGCTCCTGCCACCCCAACTGGCCCTCCCGCCAAACCAACAGTAGCCACTGCCGCTACACCAGTTCCTTCACCCGAACCTACGCCTATTCCCTCTGCCTCAGCGCCAAAACCAAGTGGGCTTAAGCCTACTTTTGCCATTCCAAGCAGCCTCGGTCAAACCAATAAAATAGGTGAAACCAAGACCCAAGAGGAGGTGCCGCATGTGGCTGAAGTCAAGGAGGAACCCAGCTACTTGGGTGCTGAACCCGTGCAGGAACTCGTGCTGACCCAAGATATGCTGGATCAAGCCATTTTTTCCATTCAGGAGGTTTACCGAACGGCCAATAAAAACCTGGAACTCACGCTTCTGGATCAAGAAATTCAGGTCAAGCAAGGTGAAATGATCTTGATGGTGACGGGATCCATTCAAGAAGACATTGCCCTAAAAATGAAACCAGAGTTGGTAGGGCTGGTTCGGAAATTTACTGGGGCCACCACTTTTTCCATCACCATAGTGCAGCAGGAAGAAATTCCTGATGAGAAGGGGAAACTGTACACCAGCACGGATAAGTTGAAATTTTTGCGAGAAAAGCATCCCGCTTTGATGGAGTTGCAGCGAAAATTTGACTTGGATGTAGATTTCTAAAAATCTACCGAAATCCCAAAATTGATTAAATTCTGGAATTGAATGGCCTGCTTGCTACTGCCATCGTCCTGCTTGATGAGGACCTGTTCATCGTAGATGAGGGCGGTTTCAATTCGGGTAGAAATGTACTTATTGACCTTCATCCGAATGAGGGAGTTGAAGTTGACCACCAAGTTACCAAAGCGCTCGTAGTTGGAAAAAAGGTTGAGGTCTGCCTTCCAAGTGACATTGTCCATCAAGACCACATCGACACCTCCTACGGCAAGGGACATCCCCGCCTCAGCCCGTACATTTTCCCCAGAAATCACCCCAAAGGCTCCAGCTTTGCTCAAGGAATCAGACATGACCAAGGTAAATCGTCCCGTAAAGGGTGATACGATGACCGAAAGCCGACTTTTGTCAGCAAAAGTTCTTTTGTAATTGATTCCCGTAGAGGACTGAAGGTAGCCCGGGGCAAGTAAATCGGAGATTTTAGTGCGTATTTCTTGGTCTGCTCCCGCTGGCTTGAAGTACTTGTAGCCAGCGACCAACTGGGTTCGGGCATCCAACTGGGTCGTGAGGAAAAGTTTTTCAGATAGCTGTCGACCGTAATTGCTGACAAAAATAAAGTTGTCATTGGTCTTCCGCGTGGTATAGGCGCGATCATTTTGCCGATTGAATCCCAGGTTGACCGTCAACTGCGTGTCCCAAACTTTGCTGTCTTTTTTGAAATTGGCAAACAGGGTGGCTCCCGTATTTAGTGCAAAGGAACCCGTACCACCTGCTGCCCAATTGCTCAGCGTCACCTGTTGGATATTCAAGGTGTAAGTTCCCCCAGTCTTCCAGAAGGTTTCCTTGACAGGCTTGGGTATCAAAAGTGAATCTCCCAGCATCACCAAGGTATCTCGGTCAATGATCACCGTATCGGGTACTATTTTCTTGTCCTGGGCCTTCACTAAAGAGAAGCAGCCAAGAAAAAAGAAGCCAACTAGGAAAAAACAATGCCGCATAGGAATTGGGTGAGGACGATCAAATCAACGGATCAAAATACGTAATTTTTGTCCTACCGTGATCAAATTTTGACTTCCAATGCCATTCAGTTGCTTCAATTCCTCAACGCTTAGCCCGTATTTTTTGGAAATGGAAAATAAGGTTTCCCCTGCCCGAACAGTATGGGAGGACTCGGTAACGCTTGAAGGTCTCGATTCCTTGGATTGAACCGGATTTGCATTCACTTGAGAAGGGCTTGAAACTGGGGAAGAACTAGCAGGAGTGGGCTCTTGGTACATGGGAATTTTTTCTCCCCGTTTTCGCGATTCTTTTAGGTTGAGCACCATCCCTGGACGGAGGTCCGCATCTTTACGAATTCTATTTTTGGATTTCAAGGAGGCAAGGCGAATTCCATATTTCTGGGATATGGTCCAGAGGGTTTCGCCCGCTTCCACCACATGGGTATCTGCCTCAGCACTAGGGCGCTTTTTCTCGGTGTAATAATAGCTTCCCTGTTCTACTTTCTCAGTTTCTGGGAGGTCATTTAATCTCAAAAAGCGTTTTTCACGCATGCCGATTTCCTCAGAAAATTCGCTGGTGGTGGTAGTGGCAGAGGCCTGTACTCCTTCTAGGTTATTCACCAAAATCTGCTTCCGCTGTGAGGCTTTCTTGGTATTTCCCGAGATTTTAGGATAGGAGTTTGCTGCTTTGTAGGGAGTAGATGCTGTGGCAATGGTGGTTTGGGTAGCTTGCGTAGATTGGCTCTGGCTAGCCACTGGGCCCTCAGGTAGACCACTTGATTTGACATAGAAAAGGGTAAAGCTGCCGGCAGGAACCTTTCCATTGATCGCCCACTTGTTGAATTCGATCAAGTGTGCTTCTGTCACGCCAAATTGCTTGGCCAGGCTAGCAAAGGTGGTCGGACCTTGAATTTGTACTTCGGAAAGGCGCTTTGGATTGGAGGCAAAAACGGCAAGGGAAGATTGGTAAGCAATCCGATGGGCTAAGAATTTTTTAAAATACCAATGGGTGTTTCGATCTACCATTACCACCTTTTGACCTGCATATTGGTTGCCAAAATATGCCTTTGCACCTCCAAGTCCCATTTGGTAGGATACGATCGCAGTCATCCAATTGTTGAGTGCTGCATTGTGTTTTTTAAGGTAGTTTGCTGCACCGCGAGTGGAGGACACAATGCTGCGTCGCTCATCCACCTGGGAATCAACGCGTAGGCCTACTTCTTCGGCGGTTCCTTGTTTAAACTGCCAGAAACCTACTGCATTAGAGGTTGATACCGCGTCTGGAACCAAGCCACTTTCTTGAATGACGAGGTACTTAAGTTCATCGGGTACCCCCTGGCTTCGGAGTTCACGTTCTACGATGGGCAAGTACAGGTTGACGCGGTCTGCTTTTAACTTAAAGTAGGTTGGATTTCGGTAGAGGGCATCCACATCCAGTTGAATTTCCCGTTGGGCCTGGGGATGGATGCGCAAGGTTAAATCCGCAAATTCCATCTCCAAGGGTACCTGTGGGATTTGTGCCTGGAGTAGCGTGGTTACTGAAAAAAGAAGAAAAAATAAGAGTTGAAAACGAAGTTGGGGTTTCATTGAAACAGGAATTGTTTGGCGCTGGTATAAACTAAGCAAAAATGATTCCCATTTTTTTAGCTCACTTCTTTCTTGCTACCAAAATTCCATCGCGGATGGGCAAAAGGAGTGTTTCTACCCGCGGATCTTGGGCAAGTTGTCGGTTAAAATCTAGCAAAGCTTGGGTGTCCTTATCTATTTTTTGCCCTTCTTCAACCAGGATTTTTCCTGACCAAAGGACATTGTCTGCGAGTAAGATTCCTCCTGGACGGAGTTTGTCGATGACCAGCTCGTAATAGGCGCTATAGAAGAACTTGTCTGCATCGATAAACACGAGGTCAAAGGGCCCAGGAATATCAGGAAGGAGTTCCCGCGCATTTCCTAGCCGGTAATCGATTTGTGAAGCCAGTCCACTTTCCTCAAAAAATCCACGCACCATAGTTTCCAGTTCATCATTGATGTCCAGGGTGATGAGTTTGCCGCCCGGCGCTAGGCCTCGGGCAAGGCAGATGGCAGAATAGCCCGTAAAGGTTCCAATCTCCAGGATAGCACTTGCTTGCATCATTCTGGCAAAAAACTCCAAGGTTTTCCCTTGCAGATGTCCAGAGAGCATGCGTGGAAGTAAAACTTTCGCCTGAGTTTCGCGTGTGATTTTGAGGAGTAGGGGATCCTCTGCTTGCGTATGGGCCTCGCAGTAGGCCAGTAGTTCTGGTGAAATAAACTCCATATCAGGCAGGGGTATAAATAAGCTGAGTGAGTTGATCTACCTGGAAAATCTCCTGAGCAATGTCTTGAAGTTCGGCAGCAGTGGTGCAGCGAATTTGATCAAAGATTGAGTCGAGTGGATCTATTTTTCCGTGATCGAGTAGGCTTTTTCCATAGACCAGCATCAGGCTCGCATAATTTTCCTCAGCCATCGCCATTTGTCCAATCGCTTGTACCTTGGCAGTATGGAGTTGGAGACTCCCTAGTTTTTTGGAGCGAAGCTTTTCCAATTCCCGTTGGACAATGGCCAGACTCTTCTTGAGCGTTTTCTCCTCGGTACCAAAATAGATTCCGAAAAACCCAGTATCCGAGAAAGGCTGGTAGGTGGATTCCACACTGTAGACATAGCCATAGTTTTCGCGCAAGGACAGGTTGAGTCGGCTATTCATGCTGGGACCACCTAGGATATTGTTCAGTAAAAAGAGCTTGTATCGATTGGGGTCGTGCAGGGAATAGGCGGGTCTGCCGATGGCACAGAGGGATTGAGAAATTTCCCGTTTGCTGGTTTTCTGCTTGGCCTGATAGGTCTGAAATCCGCTTCGGGTATACAGCGTGCGTTTGGTGGGAATTTCACGGAGTGGCCCTTCGATTTGGCGAAGCGCTTTTTCGAAAGAGATATTACCAACAATGGAAAACACGAGTTGGGAGGTATCTAGTCGCGAAGAAATAAAGTCGATGAAGTCTTGGTGGTGAAAGTTGGCCACTGTTTCTTCGGTGCCCAATATATTTCTTCCCAAGGCATGTTGATCAAATACCAGCGCGTCCAACTCATCCTGAATGGCATCGTCGGGGGAGTCGCGGTACATGGCCATCTCTTCCAGGATTACCTGCCGTTCCCGTTCGATTTGCTTGTCGGGGAAGGTGGAGTGAAAAGTGATGTCGTAGAGGAGTTCGGCTGCTTTTGCATAATGATCTTTGAGCACCGATGCATAAAAGCAGACCTTCTCCTTGGTGGTGTAGGCATTTAGTTCACCTCCCAGGGATTCCAGTCGGTTGAGGATATGAAAGGTTTTTCGTTTTTGGGTGCCCTTGAAGGCCATGTGCTCCCAAAAATGAGCGAGGCCCTCTTGTTCTTGGTCTTCGTCTCGGCTACCAATGTTGAGGATAAATCCACAGTGCACCAATCGAGTATGCGGAATCTCCTGATGGACAATCCGAATCCCATTGGGAAGCTCTTTAAAAGACAACTGCATAGGCTGTGGTTCCTTGTTTGGAAAAATGATACCTCAACTCTTGGACTGTTCTTAGAATTTTCATTCCAGGAAACGCCCTATTTCACTATCTTGGCAAGATAAATTTTCCGTTATGAAATATACTCCCTTACCGAAAGAATTGTACCAACGTAATCGAGCCAAGTTTGCTGCAAAAATGGCGAAAAACGGCGTAGCAATTTTCAATGCCAACGATATTTTGCCAACCAATGCGGATGGAACGATGAAGTTTAGGCAAAATAACGATTTATTTTACCTATGTGGCATCGATCAGGAGGAGACCATTTTGCTTTTGGCGCCGGATTGCCCCAATCCTGCCTGGCGAGAGGTCTTGTTTCTCCGAGAAACCAATGCACACATTGCGGTATGGGAAGGGCATAAATACACCAAGGAGGAGGCCTTTGCTACTTCTGGTATCGGGACCATTCTATGGCTATCGGAGTTTGATTTGATATTCAATTCCGTAGTCAACCTTTCCGAAACTATTTACTTGAATACCAACGAGCACCTACGGGCAGGGGTAGTGGTAGAAACCCGCGATGCACGATTTATCAAGGTGTGTAAGGAAAAACACCCACTTCATACCTATGAAAGATCCGCGCCGATTCTCCATGAATTGCGTGGGGTAAAAGAGCCTGAAGAGATTCAGCAATTGCAAATTGCCTGCGACATTACCGAAAAAGGTTTCCGTCGCGTACTCGGGATGGTAAAGCCCGGGGTAACCGAATACGAAATTGAGGCGGAGTTTGTGCATGAGTTTGTCCGCAACCGGAGCAAAGGCTTTGCCTACGAACCCATCATTGCTTCTGGTCCTTCGGCCTGTGTATTGCATTACATCGAAAACAATAAGGCCTGCTTGGATGGTGAACTCCTGCTCTTGGATGTGGCGGCAGAGTACGGCAATTACAATGCGGACATGACGCGCACCATTCCGGTCAATGGTCGGTACACCAAGCGGCAGCGTCAGGTTTACGACGCAGTCTTGCGGGTGGAGCGAGAGGCAGCAAGTATGCTACGTCCTGGGGTTACAATTCAGGATTACCACCGCGAGGTGGGATTGGTGATGCAAGGGGAGCTGCTAGGCTTGGGCTTGCTCGATCAAACCGACATCAAGAATCAGGATCCGAAATGGCCTGCCTACAAAAAATACTTCATGCACGGCACCTCGCACCATTTGGGCTTGGATGTGCACGATGTGGGGACGATGCATTACCCGATTTCAACGGGCATGGTCTTTACTGTAGAGCCGGGAATTTACATTCCTGAGGAGGGATTTGCAGTGCGTATCGAAAATGACATCGTAGTTCAAGCGAATGGCTACCTAGATTTGATGCGGAACATCCCGATTGAAGCAGAGGAGATTGAGTCGCTGATGAATCGGTAAGTAGTAGGAAAAAAGCAAAGCCCGTCCCGAAATTCTTCGGGACGGGCTTTTTTTGCCTAAAATTTATTTTTATAACAATTAAAATTTGTATTTATAAAATAATATTTGTAAATTAATTTTTTATTTATTTTTTAACTAAAATTTTTTTATGAAACATACAACAATTTTTAAGCGCTTGTTTAGCCTACTCATTTTGGGAGCTCTTGTGGCTTCCTGCCAAGAAGATGGACAAGAAGACGCTGTGAGTCAAGTTCCCTCCGAACCAATATTCGAAGTTGATTTACCAAATTTTCCCGCTGTAGCACTTCATGTTTTGGAAAGGGAATATGCAATCCATTCCAATAAGCCCAATTCAAGAATATCTGGATTGTCACTTGATGAATACATCGAAAAAAGACTTCTTGAGCTTTATCCTGATATTGCGTACGAAGGAATGATAAAGAAATCTCGAACTGAGATAGAGCGACTCACCAAAGAATACGAAGTTTATTTGGAAGAGCTAGCAGCATATGAGGCTTCGATCGGAATAATAACCAGTCCAGTAGATGAATATGTTCCTTTTACCACATTAGAAAATGAGATAGCCCTGACCAATATGACTCAAGGCGAAATCAACTTGTACAAAGAACTAGAAGCCTTGGCAAGTTCAGACCAACCTGTCGATTTCGAAACTTTGAACTCATTCATCACTAGGCCAAATGGTCAAGTGGCCGGCGGGGTGATCTCTACAGCCGCCCTGCTGTTTGCTCCCATTCCTCTTATCGCTTGGAGAGTCATTCAATCAAAAGATAGAGCAGAGCAAAGAGCAGAACAATTTTTTTCCGGCCTTACAGGGTCAGGCGGAAAAGGGGATGCATTTCGACATATTTTTATAAGCATGCACTTGCGGAGGTATCTCTCCCAACCTGCGGCATGGGCGATCATGGGCGGAGTAGAATTGTATAGAGATATTGATGGATCAAATACGCCAAGAGACCGAACAATGGATATTCACAACAATAGCATTGGATTCAATACCATGTATGATAGCTTCAGAGGTGGTTTTTTCAAAGATCTCAATAACTGGGAAAAGTGGAGCGAAAACGTGAGAAACTATGTCAACAACCCCTCTAACGGAGTCAAGGTACAAGGATGGGATAATCCCAACACAAAACCAGCTACTAATTCAGATGCGGGAGACCAGACAAAAAACATCCCTTCTAACAAATATATCTACTACTTATGAAAAAGTATTTTTCCATTTCTATTTTATGTGTCCTTGTTTTTTCCTCCTGCATTGAGATTACCAGTACATTTCATGATTTGTTTATAAATAATAAAACAGGAAAAGACATAAGGGTGTTTTATGTACTGAGTCGGGACAAAGAAACTGTCGAAATGCAGGTTGCTGATGGGTCGGGCTTTAACATTAGGATTATGATTCCAGGTGATCAATCCGCTTATTCAGAGGAAGATCTAGACCTTGTTTTTGATAAGATTTCATTTTTTGATGGGACAGATACAATGCATGTTGACCTCAAAAATACTGATTTGAGAATCAGTAAGTCAAATGTGGACAAATTCTGGAAAGAACAGTATCATAATTATCATTTTGATTTGACAAGATAAACTCAGAAGAATATCGTTATCGATACATTTCATCTAAAAAATACATCTACTACTTATCAAAAAGCATGCTATTTTGCTTGTTTTATCCATTTTTGGCGTTTCTTCAAATTCATTTGCACAATCAACTCCAAACTTCTTTGCAATTGGTAAGCTTGGAGTACATTCTGATATTCCCAATGAACAGGTG
>JACCEC013018929.1_pt1 | contig 14074 bp, 13 predicted proteins | sample 7450121 | NCBI WGS metagenome assembly JACCEC01 (sample SAMN15323455, study PRJNA562643) | freshwater metagenome | isolation source: river surface water | place: USA:Blue River Watershed | collected 2017-08-18 | reverse complement strand
CCATATTCCTGCTCGCGAGATTGAGCCGGGGTGAAAGTCCGTTCCGCGGGGTTTAGGTCTTTCAGCTCTTCCAGTGAACTAAATATGCCTGAGCCCAGACCTGCCAAAAGTGCAGCTCCGAACCCGGTAGATTCCAAAACCTTGGCTCGCACCACATCGTGACCTGTGACATCGGCCTGTATCTGCAGCAGCAGGTTGTTGGCCGCCGCACCACCATCAACCCTCAAGGAATCAATCGGGTGACCAAAGTCTTTTGCCATGGCATCCAGTACTGCTTTCACTTGAAAGGCAATCGCCTCCAGGGTGGCAAATGCGATGTGTGCCGAGGATGTGCCGCGGGTTAGGCCAAGCATCGAGCCCCGAATGCTTGAATTCCAAAACGGCGCTCCGAGCCCGGTGAGGCTTGGCACAAACACCACGCCGCCGCTTTCAGAGGCCTTGAGAGCGAGTGCTTCGACGTCCGAGGAGCGCTCGATTATTCCAAGGCCATCGCGCAGCCACTGCACCGCAGCCCCGGCAACAAAGACACTGCCCTCTGAGGCGTAGGTGATTTTGCCATCCGGTGCTTGCCAGGCGACGGTAGTCAATAGCTTGTGGGCGCTCTCGACTATTTCCGAACCGGTGTTTGTCAGGATGAAAGCTCCGGTTCCGTAGGTGGCTTTCGAATCTCCGCTGTCAAAGGCAGCTTGTCCAAAAAGCGCCGCCTGCTGATCACCGGCGATGCCGTTGATAGAGACTGAAAGTCCCAAGAAGTGTTTGGGGTCACTGGCTGCCAACTCTCCCCAGCTTGGGGTGATGGCAGGGAGTGCTGATTTTGGAATTCCAAAGGCATGCAGCAGCTCATCGTCCCACTGCCCGGTTTCCAGATTCATCAGCTGGGTTCTGGATGCGTTTGAGCAATCTGTGATGTGGGAAGCGCCGCCACTGATTCTGGCTACTAAGTAGCTGTCGACGGTGCCAATTGCATATCTGCCCTCAACTACCCCTTGCCAAACTTCGGGCAGGTTTTTTTGCCACCACAAAAACTTGCTGGATGTGAAGTAGGGGTCGAGATTCAAGCCGGTTCGCTTGCGAATCCAGTCACCTTGGTTGATGCGCTCAAGTTCAGAGGTTAGATCCGCCGTCCTGCGGTCTTGCCAGACGATGGCATTGGTGGGAGAGCTGAGATCTTGGCGATCCCAAATCACAGCTGTTTCGCGCTGGTTCGTGATTCCAATTGCGGTTGGCTTTTCATCGGCCAGAGCCAAAGCTCGCGTGGTAGCGGCCAAAGTCGCCTGCCAAATTTGTTCCGGGTCGTGCTCAACCCAACCTGGCTTTGGAAAGTGCTGTTCGAATTCTTGGTAGCCGCGAGCAATAATCTGGCCGGATTTAGATACCACAAGAGCGGTCACGCCGGTAGTGCCGGCATCAATAGCCAAAATCGACAAGGCTTCCTCCTTGAAACCAGAGCGTTACCTAAAACCTACCGCCCATAACCTATGCTTTTAGTGTGATGTTACAAAAACAAACAAAATCACACAATTTCGTGCAGAGTGACTACGACGTAGCGGTGATCGGTGCCGGTATCAACGGCGCAGTCGCTGCTGCCGCAGCCAGCGCAGCCGGACTTCGGGTGTTGCTGGTCGATAAGGGTGACTTTGCGAATTTCACATCCCAAGAATCCAGCAACCTGGTTTGGGGTGGCATCAAGTATTTGCAGACCTATGAGTTTGGGCTAGTGGCCAAGCTTTGCCAGGCGCGCAATCGGCTGATTCGTGCCTACCCAAATCAGATCAAAGAAATTGGCTTTTTAGCATCACTCGGACCAAACGCCCCGTTTGGGCGTTTGCTTGGAACCTTTGGAACCTTGTTTTACTGGGGTATCGGATTGATGGGCACCCCGCTGCCATCAAGCTACTCGGCCAAAAAGGCAAAAGAGCTTGAGCCAAATTTGATCTCCGGCAGAAAGGCGGTGCAGTATTTTGATGCTCACCTGCCGGATAACGACTCTCGCTTTGTATATGACTTCATCAAGAAGGCTAAGCAGAACTCCACCAAGGCCCTCAACTACACCGAGCTTGTTGGCGCGAAACGTAACCAAGAGCTTTGGCACCTTGATTTCAAGTCTCACGAAGGCAGTTTCTCTGCCACCGCATTGACGGTTGTGAATGCAGCCGGTCCATTTGCTAAAAATGTTGCTGAGCTGTTTGGCTCACCAACCAAAGCTCGGTTGGTTTTCTCAAAAGGTGTTCACTTCACAATCAATCGCAAGCTGACCCAGGGCGATAGGGTGCTGGCATTTTGGGATGAGCAGAACCGATTGTTTTATGTTTTGCCAATGGGCGATCGCTCGATGATCGGCACCACCGACACCAGAGTCGATGCTCCTCAAACTGAAGCGAATGACGAAGACATTGAGTTTGTGCTGCGGCAGATAAATGCCCAGCTTGAGCTTGCTGAGCCCATCACCAAAGAAGAAATCGTCTCGGCACGCTCAGGGGTGAGACCACTGGTCATCGATGGCTCGCAAGGCGATAACCAAGACTGGCACCAACTATCCAGAAAGCACGTAATCGAGACCAATGCCGATGCTGCGGTGGTGTCAATCCTCGGTGGCAAGCTGACCGACTGCCTAAACGTCGGGAAAGAAGTTTTGACCGAACTTAACCGGCTTGGCTTGGGTGGCAAATTACCTCGCAAATGGTTTGGCGAGGGTTCGCAGCAGCGCTTTGCGGAGCTGGTGCAAATCGTGCAGTCGCTGGTTAGCGATACAGCGGCCGCTACCCGGATTAGCGAGGGGCTCTGGCGCAGACACGGCGAGCAGTCCTTTGAAATTATCCTCTCGGGAGACCTAGCTGAGGTCTTTGAAGGGTTGGGCATTTGCTATGCCGAGCTGCAGTGGATTGCCCAGCACGAAGACGTTATGACCAGAGAGGATCTGCTGCGCAGAAGGCTACCGATTGCGATGGCGAGATCGGCCTCCGAAATCGCAAACAACCAGAAATTGCAGGCCTTGCTAGTGGATGTGGGGCTGTAGGTCGAACTTGTCCTTCTTCGAAGGCCACTCGACTATCAGCATTGCACCCAGCATCAGCGCGCCACCGAGCGTGATGGCGATCGTGATTGGTTCTTGACCGGCAGCGATAGCAATCAGTGCGGTGAAGACCACCTCGCTGGTCATAATCAAAGCCGCCCGAGAAGCATCCATCAGGGTCTGCGCCCAGGTCTGAACCCAAAAGGCAGCAGCGGTGGATAGCACCGCGGTGAAAATGATTGCCACCCAAACATCTGAGGTTGGAGGCGGCTGATAGCCATCGGTTATTGCAAATCCCCAGCACACGATCGCTACGGCGGCGATCTGAACCATCGCAAATCGATAGGCATTTCTGCCGACCCCGTACTTGCCGAGTAACAAAATGTGAAGGCCATACAAAATCGCGCATGCCACCAGCCACAGCTGTCCGATTTGGAAATCGAGTGAGGTCGCCGCCCCCGAGAAAACCGCAAGACCCACCACTGAAAGTAAGGCAGCCAGCCCAAGCTTCTTGGACACTTTTTTTCGATATATCAAAAATGCCAGCACCGGAGTGAATACCACATACAGCCCGGTGAGAAAGCCACTGGTGGCAGCCGTGGTCAGCTCTAGTCCGATGGTTTGGGTGATGTAACCAAAAGCCAAAATCACTCCCAGCCCCAGACCAATTTTGATGTCACCGGTTTCGAAGCGGCTTGAGGTCTTAGGCCGCAGCAAAAACATTGCTACCGCGGCAAGGGTGAAGCGCACTGCCAAAAAGTCCATGTATGGCTGCTTCTCAATGGCATCCTTCATCAGCACAAAGGCAGCACCCCAGGTGAAGCAAACTCCCAATAGGGCGATAACTGCAAGGCGAATTCGGGTCATGGTGCCAAAGTCTAACTAATAGTTAGCTGGCGATATCGGTCAGGCTGCAGCGCTCAACACCGACCACCTTGGGCTTTGAACCAAGGGTGATTCGCAAAACCAAGAACTCTGCTGGGGCCAGCGTCGATCCGGCCTCGACTTCTTTGCGAAGTTCCTTGGAGGCCATAGCGGCAAAGGGCTCCAAGATGCTTGGCAGGGCTGGGCGGTGTGAGCAAATCAAGCCTGACTTACTGGTGCCGAGCAGATCCTTTACAACGTCCTTAGTTCGCGCTGGACGCTTTTTGTTTCCGAGTTCGGTGAGCTGGTGTCGCTCAATGAGTTTTTGCTTTCGCTTTTCGGCATAAGGCGCAATGGTGTCGTGACAACGTGCCCACGGGCTGGTAACCAAACGTTTTGGTCCGTATGCCGAAATCAGCGGAACCAGCGCTTTGGCTTGTTTTTTACCTTCGGCTAACAGCGGCCGCTTGGCTTCCTCGCCCTTCCAGTCTGAACGCAGGGTGGCCTTTGCGTGACGCAAGACAATCAGGGCTCTGGTTTCCAGCTCCTTAGCCTTGTGCAGCTGAATGACCTGCTCCATCAGCTTCTGGTCGTGCTCATAGCTCAGCAGCGTTACTGCCTCTTTGGCCAGCACCCACTCGACTTTGGCAATCTCTTGATTAGGGGAGAACTCTTGCTTTGACATTGCCTTGGTAGTGACCTTTGAGGCCCAGTAGTGGACCTCTTTGTCGATGCCTTCGCCAACCTGATACTTGATTACTCCGAGCTTTCGACCCAGGCGAACTTTGAAGCCGGCTTCCTCGCGAACTTCGCGAACCGCGGTCTGCGGCAACTGCTCACCCGGATCTAATTTGCCCTTGGGAAAACCCCAGTCCTTGTATTGCTCACGGTGCACAAGGGCTACCTCGAGCTTGCCCTGCTGTTCGCGCCAGCAAACAATGCCGGCAGCATAAATCGTCACTATCGGCTGCGCTTTCGCTCAAGGGTGCGCTGCATCAAAACATCTTGCATGTCGCCTAGCTTTTGACCCATCACATCGTGGGTTTCGCGGGACCAAACACCATTTGCTTTGAGCTCCCAAACCGCAACCGATTCACTCATGCCCAGGTCAAAAATCTCGTGCAGTTGGCGAATTTGGTCAGACTGGGTGATCTTTACCAGGGTCTCGACTCGACGATCCAAGTTGCGGTGCATCATGTCGGCACTGCCAATAAAGATGTCGGGGTCGCCACCGTTGTCAAAGCTCACGATGCGACTGTGCTCGAGGTAGCGACCGAGCACCGAGTGCACCTTGATGTGGTCTGAAAGTCCTGGCACTCCAGGGCGTAGGGCACACATGCCACGCACCAAAACCTCAACGCTGACACCTGCCTTGGAGGCGCGGTAAAGCTCATCAATAATCTGCTCATCCACCAAGGAATTCATCTTGAGGCGGATACGGCCTGGGCGGCCTGCCTGCTGGTGGGAGATTTCCCTGCGAATTCGATCGGTCAGTCCTTCGCGCACGCCATTTGGCGACACCAGAAGGCTTTTATACTGCGGAGCTTGGGTGTGACCAGAGAGTTGGTTGAAGAGCTTGGTGAGGTCTTCACCTACCGCCGGACGGCTGGTTAGCAGACCAAGGTCCTCGTAGAAACGAGCGGTCTTTGGGTTGTAGTTACCGGTGCCGATGTGGCAGTAGCGCCTCAGCGAGTCGCCCTCTTGGCGAATCACCAGCGAGAGCTTGCAATGGGTCTTGAGACCTACGATTCCGTAGACCACGTGCACACCGGCAGCCTCGAGCTTTCTCGCCCAGGCAATGTTGTTTTGCTCGTCAAACCGAGCCTTGATCTCTACCAGTGCGAGCACCTGCTTGCCGGCCTCGGCAGCATCAATCAGCGCATCAACAATTGGCGAGTCACCGCTGGTGCGGTACAGGGTTTGCTTGATTGCCAAGACCTGTGGGTCGGCAGCGGCCTGCTCTAAAAATGCCTGCACGCTGGTTGCAAAAGACTCATATGGGTGGTGCACCAGGATCTCGCGCTCGCGAATTGCAGCAAATATATCTGCCGCCTCATCCGGGTCGGACTCTAGGTAGCGGTTGGTTGTTATCTGGTGTGGTTCGAAGTGCAGCTCAGGCCTTGGCATGTAGGCAAAGGCAGTCAGGCTCTTTAGGTCAAGTGGCTCTGCCAAGTGATAAACATCACTGGCCTCTACGTCCAGCTCACGCTGCAGCAAATTCAGCACCTGCTGATCGATGTCTTCGGCAACCTCGAGGCGAACCGGGGGCCCAAAGCGACGGCGAAGCAATTCTTTCTCGAGCTGAATCAGTAGGTTTTCACCTTCGTCCTCATCGACTTCGAGGTCTTCGTTGCGAGTGACGCGGAAGGTGTGGTGCTGCAACACCTCCATGCCCGGGAAGAGCTCCGACAGGAATGCACCCATGACATCTTCGAGTGGCACGAATCGGTTGTGGCTGCCCGGCACCGGCACAAACCTCGGCAGTAGCGGCGGCACCTTGACGCGAGCGAAGTGCTCCTGTCGGTTATTTGGGTTTCTCAGCACAACTGCGAGGTTCAGGGAAAGGCCAGAGATGTATGGGAACGGGTGGGCTGGGTCAACCGCCAAAGGGGTTAGAACTGGAAACACCTGATCCTGAAAGTACTGCTCTAGGCCGGCTCGTTCAGCTTGATCTAGCGCCGACCAGTGCTCGATTTGCACACCATTGAGGGCAAGTTCTGGGCTGATCTTGTCCCTAAATAGCGCCGCGTGACGAGCCTGCAAGTCTTTAGTTTTGGCGGCAATCTGGCCAAGCACATCAATTGGGCTCAAGCCCGATGCGGAGTTGACCGCGATTCCGGTGGCAACACGACGCTTCAGCGAGGCAACTCGCACCATAAAAAACTCATCGAGGTTGGAGGCAAAAATACTGAGAAAGTTGACGCGCTCCAAAAGCGGAATCGACTCGTCCTCTGCAAGCTCCAAGACCCTGCGATTGAAATCCAGCCAGCTCAATTCGCGATCGAGAAACCGGTCAGCAGGCAAGTCCGGCTGGGACTCCGGGAGAAATATTGCTGTGGTCTCTTCTGACATGCTCTCTATCTTGGCATCTTCGAGTAAAGGGCAGGTTAACTATTCGCCGGCATTACCCTGCGGATCGAGGCGGTAACCAACGTTTCTAACAGTTCCAATCAGCGATTCATACTCGCCGAGTTTGGCGCGCAGCCTCCTGACGTGAACATCAACCGTTCTGGTGCCACCAAAGTAGTCGTAGCCCCAAACCTCACTCAGTAGCTGCTCTCTGGTGAACACTCGATTTGGGTTCTCGTTCAGGTAGCGCAAAAGTTCAAATTCTTTGAATGTGAGGTCCAGGGTGCGACCACTGATCTTGGCGGTGTAGCTCTGCTCGTCGATACTCAGGCCGGAATCCAACTCGGCTTGTTCGACAAACTTTTGATTAGCGCTGGTTGCAAGCCGAATTCGAACATCGACCTCTCCCAGGGTTGCCGAGTCAAAAACAAAGTCGGTCAGACCCCAATCCGCATTCACCGCGGCCAGCGAACTTTCGGTGACCACCAAAATTAAAGGCCGCGACCAGTTAGCAGCCAAAAGGATTCGTGCAATCGACTTAGCGTTCGCCAAATCGGTTCGGCAATCCAGCACCGTAACGTCATGGCGGGGTGCAGAGACCAGTTGGGCGGGATCAAATCCGATTGTGGTGACCTGGTGGCCCAGAATTTCAAGCTGTGGAAGAGGGTTTTCTCGCGCGGGGGAGATTGCTAGAACTGCAGCCATATTTCCACCCTTCGCTAGAGCAAAATGATACCGAGCTTTAGCACCCCGCACAGATAGAGTTCTTTTGTGAGTAAGCAGTGGCTGCAAATAATTTTGATCTGGGTGGCGGTGCTGTCGGCTTCGCTGTTTGCCCTAACCATTTCTGAGCTCGAGCTGCGCTTTTTGGTTTTCTCATCGATTGCCGCTGCCGCCATTGCAATTGTCAGCATTGAGCACCTGATTTCGTCGCGAACCAAAGACACCGTGAGACAGCAGGTCTATGTTTCCGCCGGGACAATTGTGATTCTGGGAACCATGACCATCGTCTCGCTGCTGAGTTAGACTTATCGCATGCTTTTGGCCTTAGAAATTTTCTTCACCGGACTTTTGGTGCTGGCTTCGCTGGCAATTGCCGGAGTCTCCGCGCTAGTTCTGTACAAGCTATTCAAGGGGCAGCGCTAATTTGTTCGTCATCCCAGATGACCTTCCAATTGAGCTAACGCCGTTTACCTTCCTGCTTGGGTCTTGGCGCGGCACCGGCGTAATCAGCTACCCAATTGGCGATGAGCCAGCTCAAGAAATTGAGTTCAGCCAAACCATGAGTTTTATCCCGGTCGGCTCTCGACTGGAGTTTCGCTCCGAGGTCTCGGATTTGAAGGGCAACCCAATCTCCCAGGAGCGTGGCTTTTGGTCGCTATCGAGACCAGCCTCAGCAGCCGATGCCGGTCCCGGTCTTTTGCCGGGTGATGGCTCTCCACTGCTGACGGTTCGAGAAGACTTGGAGCTTTGGCGAAACTCAAATGGCGGATTTGATATCGAAGCCTTGATCATTCAGCCATCGCAGGTTGCCGAACTTTACTTTGGGCAAATCAAAGGTGCCCGAATCGACATCGCAACCGATGCCGTGTTGCGCTCACCGAATGCCAAGGATTACGCGGCCGGTCAGCGAATCTTTGGCTTGGTAGAAGGCGCGCTGCTTTGGGCCTGGGATATGGCCGCGAATGGCCAGCCACTAAAGTCTCACGCCTCGGCTCGACTTGAGCGCCATGACTAAGCATTTTGGTAATCCCTTGGGTGAGCAGCGCCAACTGCTCGCCGGGAAAGCAGTGGTTCGACGAATTGACCAGGCTGTTCTAAAGCTGACAGGTGATGATGCCCTGAGCTGGCTGCACTCAATCACCTCGCAAAACATCAAAAACCTCAAGCCCGGTGATTCCACCGAAACCCTGGTGCTCTCACCAACTGGTCACATCGAGCATCAGATCAAGGTCTTGGCCTTCGAGGGTGGTCTCTACCTAATCGTCAATGTCGAGAAGGTGGAGGCACTCACCAAGTGGCTAACCATGATGCGGTTTCGCTCCAAGGTTGAGCTCTCCCAAACCGACTTAGAGGTTTGGGGCGCATTCCAAGATTTGGATTTGGCAGATCTCGTTTGGGTGGACGGCTTTGACTCTGAACCCAAGGGTTCGGTTCGCTACGCGCAGGCAGTGGAAAGCTTCCCCTACCGCGAGTACCTGATTCAGAGTGGTTCTCGCCCAGAGCCACAGGAGGCTGGAATGCTCGCCTTCGAAGCACTCCGCATCGCTGCCGGTAGGCCAGAAATTACCGATGTAGATGAGAAGTCGCTACCCCACGAATTTGACTGGTTGGCATCAGCGGTGCACATGAGTAAGGGTTGTTACCGCGGTCAGGAGACTGTGGCCAAAGTGCACAACCTCGGTCACCCACCCCGTCGCCTGGTGCTACTAAACCTTGAAGTCGGAGACACCGTGGCAAACCCCGGTGAGGAGATCGGCTACCAGGGTCGAGTTATTGGCAAGGTGTTGGCAGGTGCACTGCACTTTGAGGCTGGCTCGCTGGCGCTTGGGTTGGTGAATCGCAACACTCCCTATTTGGATCTAGAGGTTTGCGGCATGACCGCATCTCAAAAAGTTTTGGTTCCGGCAGATGCGGGTAAGGCCGCCAATCTGCCAAGACCGAGTGCATTTAAGCTCAGCGGCAAGAAGTGAAGCTGTCACTTAGTAACGCTCTTAGCCGAGTCAAAGACTCGCTCTGGCAGATCATGCAGTTGGTTCTGGCGTCAATCCTCTCCTACGTAATCGCTCGATTTGGGTTTGGACATCCGGTGCCACTGTTGGCGGTTACGGTTGCAATCTCATCCCTGGGTTTTGCTCGCGACACTCGCCCCGGGCGAGTTGCGACGACGGCGCTCGCCATGGTGCTCGGTGTGGTGCTGAGTGAGACCGCGCTGGTGCTCTTTGGTCCTGGAACTTTGCAGCTGCTACTGGTGATTCTGCTAGCGCTGCTATCAGCCCGGCTCATTTCTCCAAATCCAACATTTGCTCTGACGGTTGCGATTCAGGCGGTTTTGGTGCAGTTGTTAGATGCCCCAACCGGCGGCGACTTTGCCAGGGTGATCGATGGTCTAATCGGTGGTTTGGTGGCACTCGCTTTCACCGCACTGGTGCCCAGGAACCCAATTCGTTTGGCAAGAGCCGACTCGAGGCTGCTGTTTGCAACCGTGAAGGACACCTTGGCAAAATTGCGCGAGGTGCTGCTTACCGCCGATAAGGCGACAGCCGATTTGGCGCTGGAAAACATTCGCCAAACCCAACCGCTGGTTGATAACTGGAAGAGTTCACTGGAGAGTGCGGCGGCTATTGCAAAACTGTCACCTTTTTACCGATGGGCGCAGAAAGAGATTGCCGATCAACGCGTGCTCTTCAAGGGGCTTGACCTAGCGACTCGAAACCTTCGCGTTATCACAAGGCGCATTGACTATGCGCTGCAGGATCAAAGACCGAGGCCAGAATTGGCAGCTGTGATTTCCAAAGCGCTAATTGCGGTCGATCTTTTGGAGCAGAGCCTGGATGACTTTTCGTTGCGAGCCAAGGCGCAAAAATATCTCTTGAAACTAATCAAGCAACTAGATCCGAAATCGATGCCAGGGGCGGGTTTGGGTGACCAGGTTATTTTTATGCAGCTGCGCCCGATGATCGTCGACTTGGCTGTCGCGGCTGGCATTGAGAGCGAGCAAGCACTCAGGCTGTTGCCTCACGTTGACTAAACTTGAGGCATGACTTACAACCTAATTTTGCTTCGCCACGGCAACAGCGTTTGGAACCAAAAAAACCTATTCACCGGTTGGGTGGATGTTGACCTCAGCGACCAGGGTCGCCAAGAGGCCAAGCGTGCTGGTGAGCTATTGGGTGAGTCGGGTCTAAAGCCAGATGTGCTCTACACCTCGGTGCTCAAGCGAGCCATCAACACCGCTCACATCGCGCTGGACCAGATTGATCGCAACTGGATTCCCACCCTGCGCAACTGGCGACTAAATGAGCGTCACTACGGATCGCTCCAGGGCTTGGACAAGGCAGAGACCTTGGAGAAGTATGGAGCAGATCAATTTCAGATTTGGCGTCGCAGCTACGACGTGCCACCACCTCCAATTGCCGATGACAATCAGTACTCCCAGGTTGGCGATGAGCGATATGCGGACCTCGGTGACGACGTGCCTCGCACCGAGTGCCTAAAGGATGTTCTAGTTCGCATGATCCCATACTGGGAATCCGACATCTCGGTTTCCCTGAAGGCTGGGAAGACTGTCTTGGTGACTGCTCACGGTAACTCGTTGCGCGCTTTGGTGAAGCACCTCGATGGTGTCAGCGACGAAGAGATTGCTGAGCTAAACATTCCAACCGGTATTCCACTGCACTACAAGTTGGACGAGAACTTCAAGCCACTGGTTCGCGGTGGGGAATACCTAGACCCTGAGGCTGCGGCTGCGGGAGCTGCTGCGGTAGCTAACCAGGGCAAGAAGTAAAAACTTCTTAGTCGTGCCACTCGCCGGTCTGCAGGAAGCTGACCTTCGAGGAGATGTCTACCACGTGGTCGGCGAAGCGCTCGAAGTAGCGCGATGCCAAGGTCACGTCAACTGTAAACATGGCGTTCTCTTTCCAGTCTGGAGCAAGCACCACATCGAAAACCTTGCGGTGTAGGCGATCGACCGCCTCATCGCGGGCCTGAATCTCGCGAGCCAGGTCTAGATCGGTGTTCTGCAACAGCTTGATGGCCTTGCCAACCAGTTCAAGGTCGATGCGAGCCATATCTTCAAAGGTCTTCCGAAGCGAGGCCGGAATCGCGCTGCCTGGATAGCGGTACCGCGCGATTGCCGCGATGTGGGAGGACAGCGAGCCCATCCGCTCTAGCGATGCCGACATGCGAAGTGCTGATACCAAGATTCTTAGGTCACGTGCTACTGGGCTCTGGGTTGCCAGCACCTTGATTACCAGTTCGTCCAGGTCCAGAGCTTTGGTCTCATTGGTCTCGGCAAGGGCTAGCGCCTCATCTGCCAGGGTGACATCTGAATTTAGGAATGCCCTCGAAGCCTTGTCCATGATGGACTCGGCATTTTCAGCGAGGTTGATCAGTCTTCCCTGAACATCGGCCAGTGCGTTTTGAAAAATACCGTGCATTTTGCGTCCTAAATCTTTGGTGTTGCGGTGAGTTTTTCAACCCTTGGCTAATTCAAGGTTAATTCGTAACCAATCAAAAGCAAACATGCCGAGTCGTGGCGATTAGTTCCCATAGTCTTTCGGGTGAAGGATTCTGTTAACCTAGTAAACATCCAGCGATGTAGAGAGCGGGTGGCCCATGGGCTTTCTCTCAACTCGGCGCGCTCAAAATCAAGAATCCAAAGACTTTGATGCTTTTCAAAGCATTGCCGCCCAGGTGGTCGATGTCATGGCCACCGCCGGAGTGGTGCTCGATCTGAACAACTCCGTCCTTCGAGCCTCGCCCGGTGCCATTCAGCTCGGATTGGTTCAGAATCGCCGTCTAATTCACGCCTCGCTTTTGAAGCTGGTCGAAAAAGCCAAGAAAACCTCGGGGGCAGTTCAAAAAGAGCTCTTTCTGGAGACTGGACTGCGACGCGACAAGGTTTGGGTCGAAGCGAGAGCCGCCCAGTTTGGTGGCGAATATGTGATGTTGCTGGTCGACGATCGCACCGAGTCGAAGCAGCTCGAGGACACCAGGCGCGACTTTGTCGCGAATGTATCGCACGAGCTCAAGACGCCAATTGGCGCTATCGGTCTTTTGGCCGAGGCAATTCAGGGTGCCACCGATGACTCCGAAATGGTCAAGAAGTTTGCCGAATCCATGCAAAAAGAGAGCCAGCGCTTGGCCAATCTGGTCCAGGAACTGATTCAGCTCTCCAAGGTTCAGGGTGCGAGAGTTGGCGAAAACTCAAGCGAGGTGGACCTCGCAGCGGTGATAACCGATGCGGTGGATCGAAATCTGCTACTTGCCGAGCAGCGCAACATACGTGTGGTTTCCAATGCTGAGCCTGGCACCGTGGTTTTGGGTGACTACGAGATGTTGGTCACTGCAGTCAGAAACCTCATCGAAAATGCCATTGTCTCTTCAAACCCAGCCAGCCAGGTCGGCATCGGGCTCAAGGTGGTGAATGGCGTGGCGGAGATTGCGGTCACCGATTCTGGGATTGGCATCTCGGAGAGCGATCAGAAGCGCATCTTTGAGCGCTTCTATCGCGTGGACCCTTCAAGATCTCGCGAGACCGGCGGCACCGGCCTGGGTCTTTCAATCGTGAAGCACGTCGCCGCCAACCACGGTGGCGAAGTGAGACTGTTTTCGCAGCCCGGCGTTGGTTCAACTTTTACTCTTCGACTCCCTATTGACACCCAGGAGATGCAATGACTCGAGTACTTGTAGTTGAGGATGAAAAGAACCTCAGGGAGCCACTGGTTTTCTTGCTGCAGCGTGAGGGCTACGACGTGGTGGAGGCCGAGGATGGCAACACCGCACTGGAGGTTTTCCGCAGTCACGGTGCCGATCTGGTGCTATTGGATCTTATGCTGCCGGGGCTTTCCGGTAACGAGGTGTGCCGAGCTATTAGGGCGGAGAGCAGCGTTCCGGTAATCATGGTGACCGCCAAGGACACCGAGATCGACAAGGTGGTTGGCCTAGAAATCGGTGCCGATGACTACGTCACAAAGCCATACTCAACCAGAGAGCTGCTTGCTCGAATGAAGGCTGTGTTGCGCAGAGGCGCGGAGCCGCAGGCCCCGGAGCAAGGGCTGTTGAAGGCTGGGCCGGTGGTTATGGATATCGAGCGCCACGTTGTGACTGTGAATGGTGAAAAGGTGCAGATGCCACTGAAGGAATTCGAGCTGCTTGAGCTTTTGATGGAGAACGTCAATCGTGTGCTGACCCGAGGTCAGATTATTGATCGAGTTTGGGGTTCAAACTACTTTGGCGACACCAAAACCCTGGATGTTCACGTCAAGCGAATTCGCTCCAAGATTGAAGAAGATCCTGCCCGACCTCGTCACCTACTGACGGTGCGCGGTTTGGGCTATAAGTTCGAGATTTAGTTCAGCGCCTCGGCATAGCCGCGGTATTCCGCAAGCGACCCGTCCATTACTG
>JACCEC012200587.1_pt1 | contig 14079 bp, 12 predicted proteins | sample 7450121 | NCBI WGS metagenome assembly JACCEC01 (sample SAMN15323455, study PRJNA562643) | freshwater metagenome | isolation source: river surface water | place: USA:Blue River Watershed | collected 2017-08-18 | reverse complement strand
CGATATCACCATAGATGATACCCAGGGCAATGAGCAGGCCCGCGCCTGTCACCCTGTTCACATGTTTCGCCACAGTGGGAGGTAATTAATCGTTTCGGGAAGATTGTGGTGACAAAGTTATAGGGAAATCATATTCTCCTGCAACCATTTCCGTGTATTATACGTTCCGTTAAATTGTGCCTTTTTGGGATCAGCTGATACCCATGGGCCGTTAACTTGCCCCTCAATGCGTACTTTTATCATATAAAGCTGAGCTATGCGGATCCCCATCTTATACACGGTGCTTATGATCTGGGCCACGACCCTACAAGCCCAACGGATCTCCTACACGGATATTGACAGGGACGACTATCGTCAGATGAATTTCGAGATCATCGGAAAGGTGGGCGGAAACATCAATATCTATAAGAATTTCAGGAATAATAATGACATTTCTGTCTATGACGGCGATATGAAGTTGAAAGACAAGGTCAAACTGGCCGTGCTGCCCGACCGTGTTTCCAATGTGGATTTCATTGCCTATCCCGACTACTACTACATGGTATATCAGTACCAGAAAAAGAATGTGGTCTTTTTTGCCGCCGTCAAATTGAATGGGGATGCCAAGATGCTGGCAGATCCCGTGGTACTGGATACGTCGCATCTTGAGACGAACAACGAGATCAAGGTCTATTCGATGATCTACAGCGAGAACAAGCAGCGGATCATGGTGTACAAGATGAGTCGACGCCAGGAACGTGTGTATGTGCTTACTACCATGTTGTACGACCGGGATTTCAATCTCCTGCGAAAAAGTGTGGTGGTGACACCTCCACAGCCAAGGGATGGAATTTTCAACGACTTCGTTTTGGACAATGATGGTGATCTGGCTTTTGGCAGCAGCACCCAGTCGGGGAACCATGATTACATTACCCGTTTCCACCTGATCGTCAAGAAAGCATCCGAGGATTCACTGGTGATCAGCGAGATCCCCTTGCGTGAGTTTGCGCTTGACGAGGTAAAGATCAAGGCGGACAACTACAACAAAAGGTTTCTGTTGACTTCCTTCTATTATGCACAGAAGCGGGGCAATATTGATGGGCTGATGAGCATGATCTGGGACAAGCAGACCGGTCGTCAGCATGCCGCTTATCGTTTTCCGTTCAACGATACCCTGCGTTCTGATGCCCGATCAGACAATACTTCGCTCAAGATGGCCTTCAATGATTATTTCATACGTCAGGTCATGCCCACCCGGGATGGAGGTTTTGCCGTTATTGGTGAGCTCTACTACACCAGTTCAAGATCCGGAGGATGGAATAGATTCGATTACCTCTATGGCGGTATGGGCATGATGCCATATAATTATTATTTCTCACCATATTCCTCATTCAACCAATGGCGCTGGGCGGATCCCTGGAACAGGTGGGGTAGCAATACGTTAGTGCGACATGTATCCGAGAACGTCATGGTTTTTTATTTCAATCCGGACGGAAAACTCCAGTGGAGCAACGTCGTACGCAAGAAGCAGTTCGACGATAATTCTGACATCCTGTTGTCTTACTTGCTGTTCAATACCGGCAGCGAAATCCGCTTTCTGTTCAACCAGCTGGAACGCCGTGAGCAGATCCTCAACAGCGTAACCCTCAATGCCGAAGGACGCATGAAACGTGATCCTACCCTGAAGGGACTTGACAGGAACTACGAGTTCATGCCCAGGTACGGAAAGCAGACAGGCCCACGAGAGTTGGTCATACCCTGTATGAACCGAAACTATATCTGCTTTGCAAAGCTGGATTTCTAAGCCTTCCCATGATCGGATTATTCAGAAGCCAGCATCCCCTTACGGTCGTACTCCTGTTCTTCTATGGACTGGCGCTGCGTTCTGCCGCTTTTGTGGATCCACAGCCCTTGTTACGAACGGCGGGTGACGGATACCTCTATGCTCTGCTCGCCGATGGCATAACGCAGACCTTCAGCTCTTCTCCGGTTTTTTTTCCGTTGATCGGATACGCGGTGGTTTTCCTTCAGGCCTTGATGCTGAACAGACAGATGGAAAAGGATAAACTGCTTCCCCGCACTGGATTTCTGCCGGCAATGGCATATCTGTTGGTGACGGCCCTGATGCCCGAGTGGTGGCGTATTTCCGCAGCCTTGCTGAGCGCCACCCTGTTGATACGTGTATGGGGGGATATGAACCGTGTATTCAATGCCCGACGCCCCGGTGATATCATTTTCAATGCAGGCGTACTGATGGGTTTGTCGGCCCTCATATATTTCCCCTCGATCCTATTCGCCTTGTTTATTTTCATGGCACCTGCGATCATGGGTACGCCCAGATTCCGTGACTGGATTTCTGCTTTGATGGGATTGTTGATGCCTTTTTATTTTTTCATCTCCTGGGTCTATCTGACGTCGCGTTGGGGGCGTGTAGATTTGACACCCGGGATGCAACTCAGCTGGCCGTACGCCAATATTCAGTCTCTTGTCTGGGTATCACTGGCGATGCTGGTATTTCCTTTTTTATGGGGAGTTGGTACCCTTAACCAGCAAATACCGAGGATGCTGATCAGGAATCGAAAGATCTGGACATTGCTCTACGTCTATCTGGTATTGGGCATTTTTATTTCTTTCTGGGGAGGAGGAACAGGTTTCGGCTCACTTTTTCTGGCCTTCATACCGATAGCCGCATTCCATTCCGTTGTTTATGAACATGCCGGTCGCCCATGGATGGCCAGGTTGCTGCACTTCATGACCATTTTTGCCATCATCGGTTGGAATTACCTTGTTCTGAACAAGTAGACGTACCTTTGAGCCTTCGAAAAAACGATCATCACATGAAATTCGGGGTAGTGGTGTTTCCCGGGTCGAATTGCGACCGAGATATGATTTGGGCGCTTAGAAACGACCTGGGTCAGGAAGTAATTGAATTATGGCATAAGGACCGGGATCTGTCGGCCTTCAATACGGACGACTGCATTGTACTGCCGGGTGGTTTCTCTTTTGGAGACTACCTCCGGTGTGGTGCTATTGCACGTTTCAGCCCGATGATGCAGTCTGTCATCGCTTTTGCGGAACGGGGGGGAAAGGTGCTGGGTGTTTGCAACGGTTTTCAGATCCTGTGTGAATCAGGGCTATTACCGGGTGTGCTGCTCAGGAATGCTCAAATGCAGTTCGTATGCCGGAATGTCCATATCAAGGGTATGGAAGCTGATGTACATATGATTCCGGTCGCCCATGGTGAGGGCCGTTATCATGCAGATGAGGCCACGCTTAACGCCCTGGAGGCCAACGGGCAGGTCATCTATCGATATTGTGATGCAGATGGTAATGAAGGGGGTGAATCCAATCCGAACGGGGCATCCCGAAACATTGCGGGTATTTGCAATGCCGGTAGAAATGTGTTCGGGATGATGCCGCACCCTGAGCGTGCCTGCAGTAAGGAATTGGGAAATACAGATGGACTTGATGTTTTCCGTTCGCTCTTCGGCATTTCCTGATCCGGTAGGTTCAGGAGCAAGATCATCCGAACCAGCTCATTGACAGCTTGAATCTGGTGCAGGCAATGACCCGATCGTGCCATTGCCTGCCTGATATATTTGCTCAGAGGGAGATTTTCTTTTCGTTCATCATTTTGCGCAGGTTGATGAGTCCATAGCGCATGCGGCCCAGGGCGGTGTTGATGCTGCAGTTCGTGAGTGCGGCGATTTCCTTGAAGCTGAGCTCGGCATAATGCCTCAGGATGATGACCTCCCGCTGATCAGCCGGGAGCATCTCTATCATCCGGCGGATGCGGTCGTGACTTTGACGCTGCATCACCTTCCTGTCGATGCCTTCCTCGCTCATGTTGAGCATTTCGAAGATATCCTGGTCTTCACTGCTGCGGACAGTTGGGGTGCGCTTCACTTTCCGGAAATGATCGACACAAAGGTTGTGGGCGATGCGCATGGCCCAGGGCAGGAATTTTCCTTCTTCAGTATATCTGCCGCTACGTACCGTATCGATCACACGTATGAATACGTCCTGGAAGATGTCCTCCGCCACATATTTGTCTTTTACCAACAAAAAGATGGATGTGAAGATTTTTTCCTTGTGACGATTGAAGATCATCTCAAGGGCTTCGGATTCGCCGTCGATGAAAAGATGGATCAGCTGCTGGTCGGTCAATTGAGTGAGCGCGCGCATGGAAAATTTGGTTTTTTGGCAGGTTTTGGATTTCAGTGGCCAATATCAGGAAGGCAGTTGAACCGTTCCGGGGTGGTTTTTCCGACGCGATTTTGTGCTGTTTTTCAGGATATTGGATGACGAAAATAATTGTTAAAACGAAGCGTCAAAATTTTTTCTGCTTATATTTTCATCATTTTTCAGACATACTTGAAAATGCTGAAAGCCATGAAAGTAAAGGGTTTCAGGCGATACGTAATATCACTTCGATCGAACACGTAGATTTACTAGACACGAATAGAACCGATAAAAAATGGCGAAAACCGCTACCAGCAAGGGACGAAGCCGGAGTGCCGGAAAGAGCACGGTCAGTGAGGGTATCGTGATTCACGGGGCGAGGGTACACAACCTGCGAAATGTGCACGTAGAAATACCCAGGGGAAAATTCATTGTCGTTACGGGAGTTTCCGGTTCGGGAAAGTCCTCACTTACCATCGACACTTTATACGCAGAAGGCCAAAGAAGGTATGCTGAAAGCCTGAGTGCCTATGCCCGCCAGTTCCTCATGCGGATGGACAAACCAGATGTGGATCATATACATGGATTGTGTCCGGCTATTGCCATCGAACAGAAAGTCATCACCCGCACCCCTCGTTCCACGGTTGGATCCATGACGGAGATCTACGACTATCTGAGGTTGCTCTTCGCCAGGGTCGGTCGCACCATCTCTCCGGTATCAGGCAGGGAGGTGCGAAAGGATGATGTGACGGATGTGGTTAAGTCGATCAGCGGGTTGCCCGAAGGCTCCAAAGTCTATTTACTCGTTCCTTTCCGGACCGGTGCCGGAAGGATTCCGGCTGAAGAGCTGGGCATCCTCATGCAGAAGGGATTCTCCAGGATCTACGACATGCATGCGAAGGGCCTGACACGCATTGAGGATTTACAGTCCATCGAGGATTGGAAACCGACACGCGACACCTATGTGCTGGTAGACAGACTCGTGGTTCGGGCATTTGAGGAAGATGATCTTCATCGAATCGCAGATTCTGTCGGAACGGCCTTCTATGAAGGTGAGGGCGATCTTTATCTTCAGGTGGACGAATCGAAACTTCTTCATTTTTCACAGCGATTTGAGCTCGATGGCATACGTTTCGAGGAACCGGTTCCCAACCTGTTCTCTTTCAACAACCCCTTCGGTGCCTGCCCCGTTTGCGAGGGATTTTCTCAGGTGCTGGGCATCGATCCAAACCTGGTCATACCCGACACCCGATTGAGCGTGTACGAAGGGGCGGTAGCACCCTGGAAAGGCGACAAGCTCGGCCAGTGGCGCGATCAGTTCATCCGTGGGGCGAAGCATACGGGTTTCCCGATCCACCGTCCGGTGGCGGATCTCACCCCGCAGGAGTATGAGATGTTATGGAAAGGAAGCGCTTATGTGGACGGTATTGATGCTTTCTTCCGGGAAGTGGAACAGAACCTGTACAAGGTGCAGTACCGGGTGTTGTTGTCGCGATACCGTGGTCGTACCACCTGTCAGACCTGTGGTGGCTACCGCTTGAGGCCGGAAGCGTTATACGTGAAAGTGGGAGGAGCCCATATTGGTGAACTCTGTGCCATGCAGGTCTGCGACCTGGATGCATGGTTTGACCGGCTTACCCTTACAGCGCATGAGGAGCAGATTGCCCGTAGGATACTGCTGGAGGTCCGTCAGCGCCTCTCCACGCTCCTGGATGTGGGTTTGGGATATCTCACCCTGAATCGCCTGGCAAACAGCCTCAGCGGGGGAGAAAGCCAGCGGATACAACTCACCCGAAGCCTGGGCAGCAACCTGACAGACTCACTTTATATTTTGGATGAGCCTTCCATCGGTCTGCATCCGCGTGATACACACCGGCTGATCGGGGTTTTGAAGCATCTCCGGGATCTGGATAATACCGTTGTCGTTGTCGAACACGACGAGCAGATGATGCGCGAGGCCGATCATATCATTGACATGGGACCGCTTGCCAGTCACCAAGGCGGAGAGGTCGTAGCAGCAGGAGATTATCAGTCCATCATTTCCAATAAGCGCAGCCTGACGGGTAAATACCTGCGTGGAGATCTCGAAATCCGGCCACCTGCGCATCCCAGGAACTGGTCAAAGTCCATCCTGGTGGAAGGCGCCCGGCAACATAATCTGCGCAACCTTGATGTGCGTATCCCGTTGCAGGTGCTTTGTGTCATCTGCGGTGTGAGTGGCAGTGGGAAGACAACCCTCGTGAAACAGGTCTTGCATCCGGCCCTCCAGAAGCTGAAGACGGGTGTGGCAGAGAAGGTCGGTTTGCACAAGGGACTGAGTGGAGACCTTGAGAGCTTCTCACAAATAGAAATGGTCGATCAGAATCCGATCGGAAAGTCATCCCGCAGCAATCCGGTGACTTATGTCAAAGCCTGGGATGAAGTGCGTGACCTGTTTGCCCGGCAGCCGCTGAGCAAGATGCGTGGGTATCAGCCCAAGCATTTCTCTTTCAATGTGGATGGCGGACGTTGTGATGCCTGCAAAGGTGAAGGAGAGCAAGTGGTGGAGATGCAGTTCCTGGCGGATGTGCATCTGACCTGTGAGGCCTGCAAGGGTCGGAGATTCAGGGAGGAAGTCCTGGAGGTGAGATATATGGACCGGAATATCCATGACCTCTTGGAAATGTCGGTGGAGGATGCCATCCGGTTCTTCAAGGATGAACCCGATATCGCCAAAAAACTCCAGCCGTTGAGTGATGTGGGACTGGGATATGTGAAGCTTGGTCAATCTAGCGATACCTTGTCGGGCGGGGAGGCTCAACGCGTGAAACTCGCGTCATTCCTGGGTCGTGGCCGTGCGCAGGAAAAGATCCTGTTCATTTTCGATGAACCCACGACGGGGCTTCATTTCCATGATATCACCAAGCTGCTGACCTCTATGAACGCACTCATCGATCAGGGACACTCGGTGATCGTCATAGAACATAATATCGATGTCATCCGGTCCGCTGATTGGGTCATAGAGTTGGGGCCGGAGGCTGGTGACGGAGGCGGTCAGCTGGTTTACGCCGGTCTTGCTTCTGGCCTGAAAGCCTGTGCGGATTCTCCGACAGGGCGTTTCATGTGAATATGAAAGTCATAAAAAAGCCATCCCCTGATTTTCGAGGGATGGCTTTTTTATATAGATCAATTCAGATTTTCCTATTGTTTCAACGGAGTCTGTCCAGACTTTTGATCAATGCTTCGTCTTTACGGATACCCATGAAGGCCAGGATGAAAAACACCATCATCAGCAGGGGCATGAGTGCTCCAAATTGCCAGAGGCCCGACACAGGTGACAGGGTCTTTCGTAAGGTATCGACCTGAACAACTTCAAGTGCCAGGATGGTTGCTGCGATGAGCAAGCCCAACAGGCAGATCTTTTTTTGCAGCGGCCTGTTCTTATACAGGAATATCGATGCCACCGACAGGATCACCGACAACGTGATCAAACTCAGCAATAGCAGACTTTCAGGTGCCAGATATTGTGCAGGCTCCACGTTTTCTGACCGACGGTATTCCCAAAGGGGCAAACGGAACATCAGGGCCGAAGCACCGGCGGCGAGGAGCAGCCAAAGGGTTTGAATACGTTGTATCAAGGCTATCTATATTGATTTTCGATGGATCTGAAACCATTCAAATGGAGGAGGATCAGCCCAGTTCGGGATAGAGCGGGAATCCCTGCATGAGGGCCTTCACCTCGCCACGAACGGCCAGGATCTCCTGTTCGTTATCCGGTTGCATGATCACACGATCGATGAGACCGGCGATGATCTCCATTTCCGCTTCTTTCAATCCACGGGTGGTGACGGCCGGAACGCCAACGCGCATGCCTGAGGTGACGAAGGGGCTCTTATCGTCGAACGGCACTGCGTTTTTGTTCAGCGTGATATGAGCGCGGTCGAGTGTTTCCTGTGCTTTTTTCCCTGAAATGTTCTTATTCCGAAGATCGATCAACATCAGGTGATTGTCGGTACCACCGCTTATGAGATGATACCCGCGATTGACGAAAGCGGCAGCCATGGCCTGGGCGTTGCGCTGGACCTGCTGTTGGTAAACGAGGAATTCATCCGTGAGGATTTCGCCGAAGGCGATGGCTTTCGCTGCGATGACATGCTCCAGCGGGCCGCCCTGCATACCGGGGAATACGGCCAGATCGAGCAGGGCACTCATCGGGCGGATATTTCCCTTGGGATCCTTGATGCCGAATGGGTTTTCGAAATCGTGGCGAAGCATGATCACCCCACCGCGAGGACCGCGCAGGGTTTTGTGGGTGGTGGATGTGACGATATGGCAGTGGTCGAACGGATCGTTGAGCAACCCTTTGGCGATCAGTCCGGCGGGGTGGGCGATGTCCGCCAACACCAGCGCCCCGACCTCATCTGCCACCGCGCGGATGCGGGCGTAGTCCCAGTCGCGACTGTATGCGGAAGCTCCGCAGATGATCATCCTGGGTTTTTCGGTGCGTGCAATACGCTCAAGTTGTTCGTAATCCACCAGTCCCGTTTCGCGGTCGACACCATAGTGGAAGGCCTGATAGTATTTTCCGGTGAAGTTTGCCGGGCTTCCGTGTGTGAGGTGTCCACCCATGCTGAGGTCGAGTCCCAGGATCTTGTCACCCGGTTTCAGGCAGGCCAGGAACACGGCAGCGTTGGCCTGTGCGCCGCTGTGTGGCTGAACATTGGCCCAGCTCGCATTGAATACCTGCTTGAGCCGGTCGATCGCCAATTGTTCGATGGCATCCACCACTTCGCATCCGCCGTAGTAGCGTTTACCGGGATATCCCTCGGCATATTTGTTGGTGGCTACAGACCCCATGGCCTGCATTACCTGCAGGGATGTGAAGTTTTCTGAGGCAATGAGCTCAATACCTTCCCGCTGTCTGACGAGTTCTCTGTCGAGCAGGTCGAATAGGGCCGTATCTCTTTGCATGGATGGAATTTTGCGCAAAAATAGGCCACCCTGTCCGAACTGGCAATGAATGATTGCAGTGTGGCATCCTTTGGTCTTTCTTTTTTTCACTACTTTCACGTTCCACTCAACGACCCGCAAGCGCATGAAAGCCATCATACCCGTTGCCGGTGCCGGTACCAAGCTCAGGCCACATACCTACACCCAGCCCAAAGCGCTGATCCCATTGGCGGGCAGGACACTGCTCAGCATCATCATCGACCAGCTTCGTGAAGGGGGTATCCGTGAATTTATTTTGATCGTCGGCCATTTGGGCGACAAGATCCAGGATTTCGTTCAGCTCAACTATCCGGATCTGGATTGCAAATTCGTGCATCAGTCAGACCGCTGCGGCCTCGGTCATGCCATCTGGCTGACCCGGGAGGATGTGGGCGATGACGAGATCCTCATCGCACTTGGTGATACCATTTGCGAATATGATGTAAAGGAACTGCTGGCCATGGAAGGCTCCGTGTTGGGTGTGAAGAAGGTGGATGACCCGAGATCTTTCGGGGTGGCTGAGATCGACGATGAAGGCGGCATCACGCGGGTAGTGGAGAAGCCACAGATCCCCAAGTCGAATATGGCACTGGTGGGATTGTACAAGATCCATGACACCGGCATGTTGTTTGACTGCCTTGACTCCAACCTGCGCGCAGGAAAGACGTGCAGGGATGAATACAGCCTGACGGACGCACTTGATTGCATGATTCATCGTGGGGCATCATTCCAGCCATTCCGCGTCAACAATTGGTTCGATTGCGGAAAGAAGGAATCCCTGTTGGAGAGCAATGCCACTTTGTTGAAAAAGCTGGGTGGGGACATATCTGATGACCATGTCTTCGAAAATGTGATCATCATTCCTCCGGTGAGCATCGCCAAAGGCTGTGAGATCCGGAATACGATCATCGGGCCGAACGTAGCGATCGGTGAACGCACGGTGATCAACTACTCCATTGTAAGGGATTCGATCATTGGATCGTTTTCGAAACTCTTCGATGTGGTGTTGAACGATTCGCTCATCGGCAGTGATACGGAGATCAAGGGTGAAACCCGCACCCTCAACATCGGTGATAATACCGAGATCGATCTCGGCTGAAAAGTGCTACACATCCGGGTTCAAGGCGTTTTGTTCATCCCGGCATTCACAAAAAAAGATATCCCGCTTTCGCGGGATACCAGGGTTCAAACCAACTGAAAACCAAAAAATTTTCAGGATCTGTTATGCTTGGCGTTTTTTCTGTTGGCCAGCATTGCCGATTGAATTTCGGTGTCAATCTGCCATTCGTTCAATTTGTTTAAAATCATGTTGCGCAGGTTTAGATCTGGGTGGGCTGGCTGCTCATCTCCGGACAACTCCGGGCTCCCTTGCAGGGGCTGTTGGCCGGCAGACGGATGGGATTCCTGCCCACGGTCGGGTCGTTGCATCATTTTCACTAGGGTTTGGTACGGTATTCATAAAACGGAAGTACGTTTCCTTTATTATCAGGACGGTTGCATCAAAAAAAAATGACAAGCCCAATGGCTTGTCATTCAAACTGCAGTGTCAGAATTTTTTTTCAGATTTTTCCGACCATGTGTTCCGGCACCACCCATTCATCAAACTGTTCGGGTGTGACGTATCCGAGCCGTACCGCCATTTCCTTCAGTGTGGTACCTTCTTTGTGGGCTTTCTGTGCTATTTCGGCGGCTTTGTAGTAACCGATCTTCGTATTGAGTGAGGTGACGAGCATCAACGAGTTCTCCACATGCTTGCGGATATTCGCTTCGATGGGTTCGATGCCTGCAGCGCACTTATCGTTGAAACTCACACAACCATCTCCGATCAGTCGGGCGCTGTGCAGGAAGTTGTAGATCATCATGGGCTTGAACACGTTCAGTTCGAAATGTCCGTTCGCTCCGCCTATGTTGATGGCCACATCATTCCCAAGCACCTGAGCGGCGATCATGGTCAGCGCTTCGCATTGAGTCGGGTTCACTTTCCCGGGCATGATCGAGGATCCCGGTTCGTTGTCGGGGATGAAGATCTCTCCGATGCCGCTGCGCGGGCCTGAGGAGAGCATACGGATGTCATTGGCGATTTTCATGAGGCTTACCGCCACCGTCTTGAGTGCGCCATGCGCTTCGACGATGGCGTCATGTGCGGCCAGCGCCTCGAATTTGTTTTCCGCACTGACGAATGGCAGGCCCGTCAGGTTTGCGATATGTTTCGCAACGTTTTCCGCGTAACCATCCGGCGTGTTGATGCCGGTGCCGACCGCTGTCCCACCGAGGGCCAGTTCGCTCAGGTGCGGGAGCGTGTTTCGGATCGCACGGATGCCATGGTCAAGTTGAGATACATAACCACTGAATTCCTGGCCCAGTGTCAGGGGCGTGGCGTCCATGAAATGGGTACGTCCGATCTTGACGACCTTCATGAATGCACTGCTTTTTTCTGCCAGGGTGTTGCGCAGTTTTTCGATGCCGGGCAGGGTGGTTTTGAGGATGATCTCATAGGCGGCGATGTGCATGGCCGTCGGGAAGGTGTCATTGGATGACTGCGACTTGTTGACATCATCATTGGGATGCAGGAATTTGTCTTTGTCGGTCAGGCTGCCACCCTTCATCACATGTCCACGATAGGCGATCACCTCATTGACGTTCATATTGCTCTGGGTGCCGCTGCCGGTCTGCCAAACAACCAGGGGGAATGCATCGGCTAGTTTCCCTTCCAGGATCTCATCGCATACCAGTCCGATGAGTTCACTTTTTTCCCGGGGCAGCACACCGGCTTCCATATTGGTGATGGCGGCCGCTTTCTTGAGGAAGGCGAAGGCACGAATGATCTCCTTCGGCATGCGGTTGATGTCCTGTGCAATCCGGAAATTGTCGATACTGCGCTGGGTCTGTGCGCCAAAGTACGCGTCAACGGGCACTTTCACTTCGCCCATCGTGTCTTTTTCGATCCTGTAATCCATGATGACTGTATTTGATATTTATTTTCCCCTTCAACGTCCGGGAAAGGATGGTTTTCTTTTTTCGAGAAATGCGGTGACGCCTTCTTTCATGTCTTCGGTGCCAAAGCATCCGCGGAACATCTCTACTTCCACTGAATATCCGTCCACTCCCGGTGCGGCTGAAGCATTCACGGCGGCAATGGCCTGTGCGACGGCCACCGGAGATTTTGCGAGGATCGTCTGTAGGATATTTTTGGCTTTCTCCATCAGTGTTTCAGGAGTGGTGACATGGTTGACGAGTCCGATGCGCAGGGCCTCGGCCGCATCGATCATATTTCCGGAGAGGATCAGTTCCATCGCCCGTCCTGATCCGATCAGCCGGGGGAGTCGCTGGGTGCCGCCATAACCGGGGATGATGCCGAGGTTGACTTCCGGCTGACCGAACTTTGCGTTGTCTGATGCGATGCGGAAATGGCAACTCATGGCCAGTTCGCAACCTCCGCCGAGGGCAAACCCGTTGACGGCCGCGATGAATGGTTTGGGGCAGTTTTCGATGCGGAAAAACAGATCCTGTCCACGTTTTGCCAGCGCTGCGCCTTCCTCCGGCCCTGCCTGCATGAATTCTGAGATGTCCGCACCCGCTACAAAGGCCTTGGGCCCGGCACCCGTGAGTATGATGGCTTTCACGTGTTGATTCGACAATACGTGGTCCATCAATTTGTCCATATCCGCCAGCACCGATCTGTTAAGTGCGTTCAGCTGATCCGGTCGATTGACGGTTACGGTGAGTAAACCTTCTTCCAGCTCCGTCAGCAGCGTATCGTAAGTCATGGCTTTGGTTATGCGTGATCGTTGGGTGTTATTCTTCATTCCGGTCTCTTCAGGGCGACCTGTTCCCGGATGTATGCGGCGATTCCGGCCATCGGGGTGCCTGGTTCGAACAGCATGCCTACGCCCATGTCCATCAGTGTTTTCATATCTTCCTGCGGGATGATGCCACCACCGGTGAGTAGCACGTCATCCAGTCCTTTTTCGCGCATAAGGGAAATGATGCGGGGGAATACGGTCATGTGGGCACCGGAAAGAATGCTGATGCCGATGGCATCGACATCCTCCTGCAGGGCGGTGTTGACCACCATCTCCGGTGTCTGTCGCAGACCGGTGTAGATGACCTCCATACCTGCGTCACGCAGGGCGCTGGCGATGACCTTGGCGCCGCGGTCGTGACCGTCGAGACCGACTTTTGCAATCAGGACGCGGATGGGCCTATCCATGAGTCTAGTTTGGGTGCGAAATTAATATAAAGCGCGATGGCCTGGCATGATGATGGTCATTACGCTTTGCTCAGCTCCGCCAATACGGCTTCGATCCTGGCGATCGTCTGGTTTCGTCCGACGAGTGCCGCAATTTCAAATACCGGTGGTCCGAACTTCCCGCCTACCAGCATGACCCGGAAAGGTAGTTGCAGTTCTCCGGGTTTGATGCCTCCTGTGGCCGCGGCCTGTTTGAAATCGGCTTCAATACTCGCTGTGTTCCAGGTTTCCAAGGCTGCCAATCCTGCTGTCCATTGTGTGAACCAGGCTTGTTTTTCCGGCGTCCACTTTGGTTTTAACGCATCAAGGTCCCAGGTGGTTGGGGCCTGGAAGAAATAGGCCGTCTGTTCCACGAAATCCGTGAGCAGGGTGCATCGCTCCTTGACCATCGGGATCAGTTGTTTGAGGATCTCAGGATCCGGTTCGATGCCGGCTGCCTGTAGCCATGCGGTCACATCCGGCAGCAGGCGTTCCGTGTCGGAACGTTTGATCCATTCCTGGTTGAACCACTTCGCCTTTTCGAAATCGAATTTTGCTCCGCCCTTGTGGATCCGGTCCATCGAGAAGCTGTTGCAAAGTTCGTCGATCGACATGATTTCACGACCGCTGCCGTCATTCCATCCCAGCAGGGCGAGGAGGTTGACAAAGGCTTCGGGCATGAATCCCATTTCCCGGAATCCGCGGGTCAGTTCTCCGCTTTT
>JACCEC012159827.1_pt1 | contig 14081 bp, 8 predicted proteins | sample 7450121 | NCBI WGS metagenome assembly JACCEC01 (sample SAMN15323455, study PRJNA562643) | freshwater metagenome | isolation source: river surface water | place: USA:Blue River Watershed | collected 2017-08-18 | reverse complement strand
CTGTCGCTAGAGGGGATGGGCAAACCCACTCCTCCCCGTGCAAAATCACGCCCTTGGCAGGAACCTGTCCTAGATACGGGGTGACGTCCAGTTCAGCTCCAAAATAATCAAGCTTCATCCCAAACCGAAGCCGGGCAAGAACCTTGAATCGGCCAGACAGGCGGTCGAGCGCAGGGACTACAAACACGTTGGAGATACGGGGGACAAACACGGGGATTTCCACCACGGTTGAAGCAGTCGAGGTAGATACACTGAGTCTGGCCACCCCTCCTGCTTTCCCCTGAACTGGCTGGATATGGGCGCATGATTGAACCAAGAGAGCTCCTCGCGTCAGAGGGTGACACTGAATGTCTTGGATGGCGGTGAAGACCCCTGGACTATTCCATACCCCCACTGCGTCGATCCGAATTCGTTGCTGTGGTGCGCCAGATTGCAAGGCCCGCCAATCGATCAGCGCAGGAGAGGAGGCACGCGCCACGAGTGTGTGCACAGACCGGTGGTGTATCAGGACCACCAAACGCCCATCGCCCCTGCACGCATACCCTTGCCCACTCACCAGCAATGAATGCGTGCTTCCGCCTTCCAGCTTTACCCGAAAACTGTCAGCGATGGAGCGCAGTGCCAATACCACCCCTGCTCTTGCGCTGCTCACACGAAAGGTCAGGATACCCAGCAGTGGCGAGCTGGATTTTGTGCAATCCCCCTCCACTGACAGCACCCTGTCGTGGCTCAGGCTGAACGAGGCCGACATCTCGCTGTGGAAGGAAACAAACTCGAATCCATCCATAACACGCACTTTGAAGTCCACGCTGACTAATTTGCTCGGGAGGTTCACGAGTCTGATCGAGGCTCTTACCAGATCATCGGGGAAATATCTCATGCCAGGGGCATCCAGCTCCATCAAAGCCATCCAAGAAGTTGATGGGGCACACCTGGCTTCGCGTTCCACCCTCAGAGCCTGCTCGCCTCGAAGACTGACACCCGCTGACCACGACACGGCAATGCGAGCAATCACATCCATGGTAGGGCAAAACTCGCGGGTTTCACACGTCCCTATGAGTGTCTCAGACTCGTTCACCACCCGCCCTGGCTTCTTCCCACACTGTGTCCAGAAAAGCAGGTCCTTGCCCTCGGGGGCCACGAGAGCCATCGTGATTTCCGCGCCTTCAAAGCCTGGTTCATATCCCCCGTGCTCATCCTGCACGACAAAGCTGATGGACAGACCATCCCTTTCACAGAGCGCCAGATTGATAGCAGGCCCGTGCGGCAGCACCCGCAGGCTCGATGCCTTGCGGGGCAGCCGGTGCGCTGTGACCCATTCACGCCTCAGTTCCGGCCTGCCCATTACGTTGAGTGTGTGGAGACATCTGACGTTCCGGTGCAATAAAGGGTTGACGGGAAGTCTCAACTGGGCAGGAGGGCCTGCGAGAAACCGATTGACGCCCACCCCAAGGCACATGTCATCGTCCTGCTCCCCCCGCACAGTCATAAAAAAGGAGTCCAACGATTTCTGGTCTTGAATCAATCCATTACACATCTCCCGCGCCGTAGGGGTCTCCCCACATTTCGAGCATTCAGCATCCCCCGCACTGCTGAACTCGGTGGTGGAGCATGATCCGCAAGCAGTGGCACCAGTAGCTGACTGGTAAGTACCAGCAGCGCAAGCAGCACATGCGCTGGAGCCTGGCACTGCAGCAAAGGTCCCCAACGGACATGGGAAACACAAGTCTTGGGAAAAGAGCCCTTGAATCTGCGAGTAAGAACCTGCTGGGCACGGCATACATTCATCATTGAGAAGGAACGCTCCTGCAGGACAGTCCAGTGCCTTCAGCCAGTACAGAGGCTCAACATCAGAGGACAGCCCCCCACCCACCTGATCTATCCTGACATACCCGTACGAGAAGCTAGCATTGCAGAAAGTATTCTTCATCTGAATCATATTGGGGCCAGGAGTAAACACCACAAAGTAAACACCCCTTGCATCTTCTGCAGTATCATTGGAAGGATGGTCAGTAAGAATTCCAGCTCGATCTGGCAAGCCCAAATGGCACACTGTTCCACGCGGGCAGGGGATCACACCGCTGCACCCGTTTCCCGTCAGCACGGGAAGAAATCCAGGTTGTGCCAGGACATGAGTTCCATTGCAAATCAGATGCTCGTCGACACATTCCACGGGATCAACCGAACCCTCTGCGCAGAACGTCCCATTCTTACAGTCAAGACATTGCGAGCGATCCATGGAGGGTACAGACCCCAGAGGGCAGGTAACACACTGATCCACCGATGAAGCCCCCGTAGAGCTGGAGAAATATCCAGGCGGACAAAGGCTACAAGCGTCTGCCAGCTGTGCCCCGGATATGGTAGAATAGGTTCCAGAACGGCATGGGACACACACTTCTTCTTGCTGTGAGCCGCGCAGGGCCCCGTAAGTGCCTGGTCGACACTGGACACATGCAGACTGCCCTGGGCTGGGCTGGTATGTACCCAACGAGCAAAGCTCACAGGCAGTCTGCCCCACAATCTGCGAAAAACTGCCGTGAGGGCATTCATCACACGACGACGATCCGGGGCTCGATGCGTATGCCCCCGCAGCGCAGTGTTTACATTCGCTGAGCCAGATTCCTCCTGAATTGGCCAGCAAAGTTCCAGCGGGGCAGGAAGCGCAGGCGGTTCCCCCAGGCTGGCTCTGGTATGCCCCACTGTAGCAAGCGATACACGTTGTCATGCTGTCATACTTCTGATAGGTCCCTGCCTGACACACACGACACGAGGAGCCCCCTACACGATCCTGCATCGTCCCCGCCCGGCATAAAGAGCAGACCGTGGCAGCGGGCACGTCCTGAAACATGCCAGCAGAGCACAGCAAACAAACAGTCGCTCCTTCCATGGAGGCGTACGATCCAGCAACGCATGCATGGCATACGGAAGCACCAGAAGGGCCCCCTGAATAAAAAAACCCAGGCTGGCAAAGATCACACACTGTGGCCCCAACAGAGCTTTGGTACAGCCCCGCAGAACAGGATACACACGAGCTGCTTCCCCCGACAAACTGGAATGTTCCTTGGGCACAGGACAGGCTACTGCTCTGCCCAGGCCTTGCAACGAAAGCACCCATACCACTTAGGATGCATTGACTCATCCCAGCACGATCGGCATACGAACCCAGCATGCACGCAAAACAACTAGTCGCCCCTGCTTGCATGGAGTACATGCCAGGAGGACACAAAGCACACGTCCCATTGGCGAGAAGAAAGGCTCCTGGAAAACAAGTTGGCCCAGAAAGACAAGGAGTGCAACTGAGAGAAACAAGAACCCACAAGAAAAAACACATTTCATGCACGTGCATGATAGGAACCACAGTCCCCGTCTCCGCGCGGCGAGTTTAATACGCTCACAAACGAGCAAAATATATTTATTTCCGTTGAAATGAACATGCGAGAAGTGTCTGCAAAACAATAATAAATGGGACCCGATGAGATGTTTTCACTGTTCGCTGGATTCTTCCTCGCCACCTTCCTCATATGGCTCACTGGATTCCTCGTCCGTGAAAAGAAAAAGAGTGTGCACAAAGATAAGAAGCCCAAAAACAATCCAAACGCAAACTGCCCACAACGGCAGGAGTCTCCAAACTGGAATGTCTCCACCTTCTTTCATCTTCGATCGCGCTGATGTTGGCTCGTATTCACACGAGCACCCCGCTCGCCGACAACAATCCAGATTCAGGAGATATAGCCCACCCGCCTTTTTCTTACTCTGAATAGGGATGAATATCCTTGAGTTTTCATGCAAAACTGACGATTTGAATAAATTGATCTGAATATACATGAATAAAGGTGAATATTCCTGAAGTAGTCTGAATAAAGTAAAAAACACCTGGCATATTTTGAATATAGTAAGCATAAAATCGTCAGCACCTCCAAAACCCCCCTATAAAACCCACGACCACCCCATCTGCATTTTCTTTTCGAGAGTATGTCGGAGGACGGACTATCATGGGTGGAGGACGATGACATTGGTAATCGAATGCTTTCTTGAGCCATCGAATAGGAAACCGACTAACACTGGCGCGCACGACAGATGCCATGCAACAGGACGTGGAAATGTCCCCCGATCATCCAGTTTCACACGACGTTGATATCGAAGAAGAGTCTCAAGGCGGGGGCGACTTCCAGCGATCCTTTCCCAACACACGGCCTCATCCGAGATCATCCCAGAGAAGGATGATCCCTGGCAAACTCACGGAGTACTGGAACGACAACGTGCCAGATCAGCTCAAGACCTTTCCGATCCCTGCCGACAGCATCTATCGCGGGGAATGCATGGTTCCGGACCCAGACCACACGCGGCGCATGTATGCCCGATCCAAATGCATGAAACTGCTGCACCCAGACGACCCTTGCCTGCTGTCGGATCCCACCCAGTCCACCCCCCTGTGTTTCCTGCAAAAGACAGGGGCCGAGCTACCCCTGCACATTCAGAAGTGCATCTTTCTCTTCACCTCACTCCTGAATCACGCGACTCCAGATATTACGCATTTCACGGCCCCATGCACCACGGTGGGAGTGCATTACGATCAGGCTGATCCGCGGGTGATCCGAGGACTGGTCAGCACGGGGGAAGGGTTAGGAGTGCAGGAGACAGCCCTGCACCTAGATGAGATGCGCGACGATTTCATCGACATCAACGAGATCCTTGCGGACAGGGACATGGAGCAGAACGGGGAAATCCACGTCCCTGTAGCGCCCCTGACCATGCACGTCGGGTTTCCATGCGCGACCTTCCGCGTGGATGACGAGGAGAAGCGCGAGGTCTTCTGCGCCCTGCTGGTCACCCCCGCCGCCAACTTCTCCATCATGTCGTACATGCACGACAAGCTGCTGCTGCGCCCGAAGCAAGGATGCCAGAAATACGAGCAACTGCTGGAGCTGTACCTGGAGGCCAACAGTTTTTTCAAGGAGATCATGCGGTACGAGATCTACGAGAACCTGGGCGTCGACGAGCGCAAGTTTAGGAATCCGGACGACTACCAGAAGATGGCGGGCGCAGCTCTGGGGCATTCCACAGTGCTTTCCCCGTTCCAAATACCGTTCAAGGTTTACAACCAGATCAAGAAGGACTACCCGGGAGTCGACCCCGCGTCCATCAGGATCATGGGGATGCCGAAGATGACGTTCCGACAGACGGACCAGACGACCCTGGACTACCTGCAAGCCATGAACGCCTCGATCAACGCGGATCAGGCGCGGCAGGTGCAGCTGATGGAGGGGATCAGGAGGTACGATTTATCCAAGGACAAGGACTCGCTGCCTGATCTCAAACTCCCGTGCGTGGGGGGATGGCCGCTCGAGGTGGACGAGAGCATGAACGTGACTGCGTACGGCCTCCCGCCAATCCCGCTGATGCACACGTTCGACCCGCAAGGAGCCAGAGGGAATTTCGCTGTGTTCACAACAAGCATAGGAGACGCAGACAAGTCGCTCCCTGATTACACCCGACTCCTGCTCACGGCATTCCTGGTCCACAGCTCGCCTGTCAGCCAGCGCCCGCAGATCGAGCACATGCTCAAGGACTCACGAATCGCGAATCCCTTGGAATGTCTTCGCAAGTACTTCGGGTAAGGCCCTTCCTTTTCCCCCGTTCTACCATCATTCTTAGCGTCATATTATTGTTGTTGGGCAGGAGCGACGCCGATCCTTTCAGCTCTCTCATCATCGCAAACCGAAACAGGGTCTGGTACGACGCAGTGATGCTCGATATCAAGAACAGGAGGTCGCAGGGCGTGTCCATTCCGACGGTGGTCACTGTCCTGGAGGACTACATGCGAAGCACGGTCAGGAATCTGAGAAGCATGATCACGTGCAAGGTGTTTAGGAGCAACACCGTCTCCCAGATGCTCATGCTCCACGATCAGACCGACTGGATGGACGTGTGTGTTCACGCGAAGGACTCGATCAGGAACGTCATGGCGTCGAAAAGCAGTCACATGACCGTCTTCCGGCGATCCGACCCCTTTTCCAGATCGTACCACCTGTTCATGAAGCTCTGGGAGGGGATGAACAGGTTTTTTTTCCTGAATGCGGGCAACCTGGTCTGCGCCGTGGAGGTCATGCTGTCCCAGCTCATGTTCAAGTTTGCCCACACCAACGACACGTGGGTGTTCTTCTACGCCACCGTGCTGGTCATGGCAGGCAACGGGCACTTTTCCACGCACACGCAGGACGGGCCCGTCCCCGACCGAAAGAAGCCCAACACCACCGGGATGGACTTCACGCTGGCCAGACTGGCGGACATCTGGGACGCGTTCTACGAGCGGTACATGATTCCCAAGAAGGATCGCTTCCACCAGATGCAGAACTGCATGCGCTTCACCCCGACCGTCTGGGAAAACCTCGTGTGCGCTACATCCATGGCGGGCCGCATCCTGACTGTGCCGCCGCCCGACTGCAACTTCCAGATCATGTCCATCACGGAGATCAGGGATGCCCTCAAGTCTCTGATCCAGTTCGGCCCCCCGCGAGGCGAGGAAGGCAAGGTCAAGACCTTCAACAGCGCCGAGCAGGCCGACAAGACAAGGGTGACCACGGTGAAACAGAAGCTCACGAACAACAACATCGCGGTGATTGCGTCGAACCTCACATCGAGGAACAAGGATGATGCTGAGGAGGGCAGGACCCTGGATGCCGTCAGCGCTATCATCCCCCCTGGGATCGGGCCGCCTACACTCAAGAAGCGCAAGATGTGTTTTGCCGACTCCGATCCGAGCGCCAGCAACGCTAGACACCAGGTGCTCGACGGGGAGTTCAAGGACTCCGTGGTGAACTGCATTGCCTTTTCCCAGAACTTCGCGGGCCTGTTTTTCGGACTCATCAACCACATTGGGGCCATGACCATAGAGTGCAACAAGACGTCCCTGGCCTACTACGACTGGCTGTGTCATTACATCAGACAGTTCTTTGCTGGGGGGATGGATACGTTCGCGGTAGAGGCCTTCAGCCGCATGAAAGAAGGGTACAAGTCCAGAGGGGTGGTGCTTTCGGTCTGGCTCAAGGTCATCCACGCCATGTCCATGGGGAAAACAGCGGATCAGACCATCAGGCAGGTCTGGTTGGACATCCACAACGACGCCCTTCCCATCGTCGCGGTCCCCTCCGTCTGTTGCACCTTGCTCTACAGGTCCGTTCACATGGGGAGTCTGCTCATGATAGCTACCATGGCCAAAGTCCTGAAGGTCCCGTACATCGAATGGAAGCACCTTAATCGCTTTTTCGAGGACTCTCGTCGGCCTGCGCCAGATGCTGCAAACTCACAGTACCTGGAGGATTACGAAGCCATCAGGTCGTTCCTGGCTGAATGCCTCGACAACAATCAGTTCTGCCCAAACGACGACGGGCAGATGGACCCCCACCAGAACATTTCCTGCTACATCACCACCCCGGGCACCCCAGAGCACACACCGACGTCCAAGACCAGCATCATGCGGTACATTCCCGGAAGGAAGGACGAGGACGCCGACCTGACCAACCGACTGGCCGAGCGCATCTTCAGTCAGCACGGCCGCCACCTGGCCTCGCAGTGCCACATGGGCCCAGAGCGTCACGTGTACATGTACGCGCTCCGGTTCCTGCTGGAGCGCTTTGCCCCCGACCTGCGCGGACTGATCAGCCACAAGATGTTCTGCGGTCGCCAGCACCTCGAGGGGCTGGGCCTACTCGGCATGGCGGGGGGCATGCGGGATTACGAGGAGTCCGACGCCCAGCCGTTCGCCAAGCAGTTCAACTTCAGGGTAGGGAACGAAACACGGAGCAGCGCCATCGGCCTCAACGTCTGGCTGCTGCTCGTGGTCGTAAGCCTGATGGAAGGCACCGAAGTGCATCCCAACGTGAGCCAGAACGTGTCAAACAACTTTATGAAGCATCTGCTGGAGTTCGCGCCCCCCGGCAGCACTCCTGGCAACATCTGCCCAGTCCGCTGCTTTCACGTGCACACCACGACCCCTGTGCGCCTGATCGTCTCTGACAAGGCCAGGCCGAACCACTTCTGGCGCCCGGAGGATGCCTCCTTCGTGCTCACCGGCGCACTGCCGATCGCTCAGGCCATGGGGGAGTGGATGCCAGAGGACCTTTTGCCCAACCCGTCTCTCTGGGATATCGCCAATCGAGACCTGTTCTGCAAGCTGATGGAGGTCCCCGCCACGGCATTCACGGTACGCCTGCATGAGCTTGCATGTCGCCCTGGGTAGTCCTGACCCCTGCGTTTGAGCCGCAGACCCCGCCGAACCTGATGCCCAACACGTTCTACTCGTACCACATCCCAAAATTTTCCGACGCTGCGCATGAGTCGGAGGGGGATTACGGCACCATCATTATACACACCAACGCAAGCACGGTGGAGATCTCGCGCTACGGCAAGGATAAGCGTGACAAGGGCGCGGTGACGCAGGATTTCGACGACTGGGACGACTACCTCCGGCGCGAGAACATGGTGGTGACCCCGCTCATCACGCGGGGCGGGGCCTGTGTGGTGGTAGAGCTGGGCGGAGGGGAGGAGAAAAGCAAGACCCTGGGCTGTCTGATCAAGTACCAGGAGTTCGACTCGCTCTTCAACCCCAACACTTGCAGCTACCAGGCTCTGGTGACTCCCGAGTTGGAGGTCGCGCAGATATTTTTCCTCGACATGTTTCAGGACTGCATGGTGCCCATCGGGGAGGTCATGTATCTCAAGATCAGCGTCTTGCCAGAGGAGGGATTTCGAGCTCAAGGTGCTGGCGACAAGCTTCTATACACCCGACTCGCGCCCCCTAATGTGCGCGACCCGGAGGAAGGCAAGCTGTACGTGACTGGGCTCTACCAGCCCTTGAATCGCAGAGGGTCCGTGGAGGTAAGCGCGAGCCCCATCACTTTCGCTGTCAACCCTTGGGACATCCAGCTGGCCTCGGAATACGCCGGGGATCATTCCAGGATCCTCAAGCGCCTCCGCTAGCAGCCGTGGACTGATCTCGACTGACGTATCAACGATCTACCTCGTTCACACATCCTTGCTTCAATGATTCAGGGTTATTTAAAAGAGGCGCACTCACACCAGGGACAGTGTTCCTGTGTTGTGTTGATGCAGCCCAGTGACCCCCCGTCACCCGTCGAGCATGACGATGAGGATGAAAAGGCCATCATCCAGGCCAAAAGACGGAATGAAGCGTATGATCTCGAGTTCAACCTAAAAGCTAAGCAGATAGGGACAGCAGCCCTGATACTGACGATCCTGGTGTGCTGCATGCTCTGGTGTGAACCCTGCCTGCTAGGCGTCATAGCGTTTTCAGCATGTTACTGCATGAGAGAGCCGATACTGGTAGTGATTTTCTTTGTCTCCATAGGAATGTTCCTTGCCTCGCACATGCCCACCACCAAGACCATATGGCAAATCACAGGCACCATATACGAGATGGAAAGAACACAGACCTAGAAAATAGAGCGCGTATTTATGCAGGGGGATCTGACACAGGGCTTGCCAAAAGCCGAATGGAAGGCATGTTTCATCAGAGCCTGGACGAAGAGGGAAACCAGCCAGAGGGAGTACCTTGCCTCATCCTCCGCACCACCTGCAGGACAGGTTGTATCATACAGATCCAAGAAACAGGAGCCACTGTTGAGATAGAACTCAACACACCACTGGATTTATCTAGAGCCTGCCTCATCTGTGCTACCCATCCAGTATCAGCAACTATAAAACTGGGGCATCTAAAAGGCCATGTCTTCAAAGACTGTGAACTGCTGGAAGTGAACTGGCCTAAACAACAGGAGTTTGCTCCCCCAATGCGTTTCCAGAGGAAAAAAAGGCTGACGAGAACAGAGGGGGGGAATCCAATGCAAGGCATCGTGTATGGCATGTAAAAAAAAGAAGCGTGTTTCTTTGCAGACACAAGGCGATAACGAAATGAAGACGTATTTTCCATGAAAAAGCCATCGCGCGAGATTGCAGGGGTGATGAGGGGGCTTCGAGAGGCTGCCAAACAGGTGATGGCCTCACTGGGCAAAGGCCATTCCGAGCGCGTATATCACAGGGCCCTGATCACTCTGCTGAACAAGAAAGGGGTTGCTCACCGCTCGGAGGTCCTGACTCCTATTTATTTTCTGGGTGAGGTCGTAGGGGTCGGGCGGTGCGATTTAGTAATCAAGAATCTCGTGATAGAGTTGAAAGCCGGAAATCGATGCCCAGTGAATTTCTCACCACAGCTACGCAAATACATGATCAATATGGGCGCGACGGAGCACAGGCGATTCCACGGCATCATAATCAACTTTAATCAGCGGTCTGGAATCGTGGAGATGCACAGGGACTGCCCTCCAGCAAAAAAAATGCCAGTGAAAGCGGTGGCAGGCGCAAGAGGGAGCAGAAAAAGGGCGTGAGTAAAGTTTAGTTGTCGTCCACGCCCCCTATTTGGTGCTGATGCCGTGAACCTTACATTTCTGTCGAGCGCCCTTCACCACCAGCGACACCTCATTCAGTTTCTTGCGTCGCGACTGTATTTTCCCTGTGGTCTTTGACTGCTCCATTTCCACTGTATAGCCCAATGAAAGGTCTTTACAAATCCCCGCGCGCACAAATTCCGCCCCGATCGAGCCCTCAAGGACGCGCTCGTTGATTTCTAAAACGCATTCCAAAGTTCCCCTGTTTTCCCAGGCCGAAACAACCCTGCCCAGCGAAATACCCGAATGCTCCAGCTTCACAGGGATGCCGCCCCCTGCGAGATTGGCCTGATTGACCTGCTCCACCATGCTTGTAATATCGGAGCTATTGAGATACACCCCCCTGTACGAATCCTTCAATCCCTCCGGGTTAGCTGTCCCCCACACGAGGGTGGACGAGCACGACATACGAAGGACAAACCGAGACGGGCCAGAGTCCCGAAAGATTCTTTTATATTAATCACGCCATCAGAAGGTATTATAACAGCGAACGCCCCACCCTCACGATACATGACACCCTCCAAAACAACCTCAACAGCCCTGCATCTTACGGGAAAACTGTGGGCGGTGGTGCTCTGCTGCCTGTTGATAGCAGAAATTCAAGGAGTCTCAGAGGAGCTCACAGTCTTTAGTTTATTTACATTCTGCATCGCGCTCCTTTAGGCAAAGGACACGAGGAAATCGCGCAGCAGAGTGTTGCTCTGCCGCAGCAGGTATTCCCTGGTCCCCTGGAATCCCCCGTCCGTGTTCAAAAAGATGATGCTCAGGATAATGAACCGGCAGACCAGATCCCAATTCCAGACAAACATGTGCGTGTTCAGGAGCAGCCAGGAGGAGCCCTTGCTCTTGCTGTACCACACCTGGCAGTACACATGCAGGGCCATCCGGATAGCTTCAGGGACGAGAAAGCCGAAAATTGTCAGCCGGTTGAACAGGTCGAAGCTTGAGACTGCCACGTTTCCATTAAAGAACAAATAAAGGATGGCGATGTACAGATAGATAGCAGCGATCTGAGTCGATAGGGCCATAACCCTGACACTCAGATGAGGGTCGCTATGTCTGTCAGGGTCCCCAAGGGAAAGGAAGACAGGCTTAATCTTGAATTTGCTCTCGTTGACAGACTGCTCGAGAGAAAAGTTGTTCATGAAGCACTCGTACATGAATCGCGCAATCATCATGTTGAGCAGACGATAGGCTCCGATGAGCACAAAGATATTCCAGGCCTGGTCTGTGGTCAACTGCTGAGTGGCCCCCGCCACACCAAGAAAGATGACAGCATCTGCAATATACCCATCCGCCCATGTTGACAGAAGAGGAGGGGTGTAGTACTTGGCTACTTCTGGGTCTGTGACTACATAGCTTCTGGAGGCGCCTGGCATTATGCTACCCAGCTCCCCTCGCCCACCAGAAGGATCCAACAATGGAGCGTCATCCTTGCTAAAGAAACGTTTGTATGCCCTGTGTTTGACTATCTTATGATAACCAGTGCCCTCCAGGGCATGGGCCAAGAACTCCCACTGATTGTGCGTGAACAGCTCGCTGCCAAAGTAAACCAAGACCAAGGCCAGAAGCCCCAGGGTGACCAGGGTAGTGGATACAGTCGTAGGAAGACCCCCGTTACTCTCAAAGCTGCCAGTCTCCCGAAAGGCAATCAGCAAGCAGATGACAAGAAGGCCAAGGTTCCAAATCCATGCTGTCCATGCCCAGAACAGCCCAAGCCGCATGAAATACGTCGGTTCTCCATTGCGAACTGGACCATCCTCCCTCCAACTCATGGAATACACCGCGAAACTGGTCATGACAGCGAAGCCGATGGCCAGGAAGAGCGCCCAGTTGTACGATCCCAAGAAGGCTGGGGTGTCCACGTCAAGCTGGTACTCAGCGAAGGGCCACTGGGCTTTCGCCAGGCAGGACCGGAAAACATTCCGGCTGGCGCGGGTCGAGATGGAATTCCTGAGCGCCGGCTGCCAGTTCAAACACGTGATGTAATCCTCGCTGGTCATGTAATGCGAATAATTCGACACGGTGGGGAAAACATTGCAGGCAGACAGGGCTGTCTTGACGGGGTTCGGGGTGCTGTTGGTCATGCATGCGTAGTAGTCTGTAAAGGTTCCAGAATCAAAGAAATTACACGTGGTGTCCGCCATTCGGGCAGAATACATGCACTCGTAGAAATGAGTGAACCCGTAGCCAGTGTAGGACGTGCCATCAATCAGTGGGTACTGCTTCGTAGGGTCCTTGAAAAGGGTGCGCTCCGTAGCCACAGGCCACCCGACATTGGATTCGACTCTCCGTGTACTCAGGAAGGTGCTGGTGATGAATAGCATGGACTGGCAACTATCCGGGGAGCAAGTACCACCAAGCCCGTAAACAATAAAGGTCACAGAAAGGGCGAGGGCGGCCACCGAACATACAGTGTGAACACCCACAAGGCCCATATGCAATGTTTCGCCAATAGTTGCTGACTCGTGTTGAACCACCCGTGTGTTTGAAAGCATACCCTATGCCCAAGCTCGAGAGCAAGCCTAAATAGTGGATCATGCCCACAGATTTTGGAAGCCTTTAAACGCCCTTGCTCTTTTCCCCAATCATTTCGACAGGGACGGGGATGTACTGGCGCCTGGTCCTCGCATCCGGCCGATTATAAACACTCCTGCTCATCAAGTGCTCTGGAGGGGCAGAGGGCTGAGCCGCAGGGGCAGTCGGTTTGGGCGCCTTGGCCTGTGCCGCCTCGATCGCACCCGCCACTGCCGGGGGGACAGCCAGAAGCAGGGAGATCAGCGCCGGGATAGTCAGCATCCCCCTGAACGACAAGGCGACGCAGGCACCCGCTACAAAAACCGGGGTGAACCCCACCACAAAGTAGCGGACGAACTTGCGTTGCCCCAGGCTGGGCATGGGAAATCCTTCCAGCGCGAGGAGGACCAGGGAGCCTTCGAAAAACACCAGGAAGCCCGAGTTTATCTCCCACAACGGCTCCGAGAACAGGTAGAGGTAGCGGAACTGCTTGATCATACCCGTGCTCGGCGGCCATGCGCTCAATCCCTTGGCAGTCCCATCAAACACGACAAAGTACCTGAACGCGACCATGGCCATCAGGGCGAGTCCCCACGCCGATCCGGGCCAGACCGACCTCTGCTCACCCTCGCCCCCGCTTGTCATCCCCGCCGCTGCTATGAACAGATGCACCACCAGAAACCCGAGGATGACCCCGCCCTGCGCAAGATAGAGCGGGGCGTCTGAGAAGAAAAAGATTCGATTCATCCGGTGCAGCGAGCAGTTGGTCCCGTTGAGCCCGGACAGCTTGAACGGGGTCGAGCCGACCGCGGGAACGCTCTCGACTGTCTCGAAAATGCATGCGGCGCTCGTGACAAGCAGGACCACCACCGCGCTGAAGTAGGCGGACCTCAGGGCGCGCATGTCGGGAAAGCATCCCACCAACACGAGATTGCACGTGCTCAAGAGCAGCATCCCGTAATAGATGTAAGCGCTGAGCAAGCTGAACCCCCAGATCTCCTGGGTGGTGAGCCAGACCCAGCCGAAGATACTCATAATCCACGCCTCGGAGGCGTAGAGAAGTCCCATGATTGCATGCGAAAGCCAAACCAGCATATATATGAG
>JACCEC010484936.1_pt1 | contig 14081 bp, 19 predicted proteins | sample 7450121 | NCBI WGS metagenome assembly JACCEC01 (sample SAMN15323455, study PRJNA562643) | freshwater metagenome | isolation source: river surface water | place: USA:Blue River Watershed | collected 2017-08-18 | reverse complement strand
CTTGGTATTGCTTGATGGTGAAGCAAGTCTTTGGCTTCCGTCCTAAGGGCTTCCGGATGGTCTGTGTTGAGAAGGCCAGCCCACAGGCCACAGCCATCTTTGAAGTCAGTGCTGAGCTCCAGGCTGACGGTGGAGTGCTGATGCAACAGGCCATTGAGGCTTATGCAGCTGCCATTGAATTCAATAGCTTCCCCCTTTATCCCAAGGAAGTCCAGACCCTCAAGCCCTGGAAGTCTGCCAGCACCGGAAGCACTGATGCCATCTCCTTTGCCTAAGATGTTCAGCCCTCTCTTCATCTGCCTCACCCTCCACACAGGCAGGACAATCTGGGTGAACGCAGACCACATCGTGTCCTTCTCCAGAGCTGGTGCTGACCATTCCAACACCTATCTTCATTGCGTAGATGATGCCCCAGGTGAAGTCCGGCTGGTCAGTGAGACTCCGGATGAGATCATTGAACGCATCCAAGAAGCCACAGATTTTCCCAATAACTAAACCAATGAGCAATTACGCAAACAAGCCCAAGCTGGTCACCATCAGCCAGCCTGGTGATTACATAGTCCGCATCTGCAAGATTAGGGATGAAGACTGCACCCAGACCCAGGCCGGAGCACCTAAGATCAAGGTGCTGATGACCACCCAGGACGGCCAGAAAATCAACGATACCTTCTTCGGAAGCACTGATGGCGCAATCCGCAGAGCTTATGCTTTCGTGGCCACTGCCTTGAACATCGTGCCGGATGAGAAGGGCAAGCAGCCCTTTGACAGCACCCTGCGCCTTCCTGGTAAGTCCGCAGAAGAGCTGCGGAAATTCCTCAGCCTGGCTGAAGGCAAATTCATCAAGGTCACTGTGGTCAGAGAGGATGTCACCTTCAGCTCCGGTGAGCTCAAGACCATCAGCAAGGTCACCAAGTTTCATCCCATCCAACAGGAAGCACCTAACTTCTGATTGATAAACGAAAGGGCACTTGACCAGGCTGTGATCCACCCACAGCTCTGTCAGCCCACCATTCTGACCCACAATGACAAACCCCACATTGGCACAGCACCCCTGTGACCTTGATGCTGAAAGGGCTGTCCTGGCTTCCATCCTTGTGGATGGGCAGCTGGGCAATCCCTCATTCAAGTCCTGCGCAGAGGCCAGGCTTGAGGCCAAAGCCTTCTATGAACCAAAGCACCAGAGCATCTTCTATGCCCTGGCTGAGCTGGTCAATGCTGGCCAAGTGCCGGATGAGATCACCCTGGCCAATCACCTTAGGTCTTCCCATCAGCTGGAGACTGCTGGTGGCCTGGCCTACATCAATGAGCTGACATCTTCCCTCTTCGCCCCCTCCCCTAACCTATCCCATCACACCAGGATCATCCAGGAGAAGCACCAGGCCAGGCAGCTGATCTACATTGCCAGGGACTTGAGCGCAAAGGCACTCTCTGGGGCTTTCACTCCTGCTGAGCTTTCTCAGTCCTTCCAGGCACAGGCCAAGGGCATCCTGGATGCCACCAAGAAGCAGGACAGCACCCAGAGGATGCCCCTGGCTGAGCTGCAAGCCTTTGACCGGGATAATGACCCCAATTGCCTGGTGGGGCGCAGATGGCTCTGCAAGGGTGGTTCACTGCTCTTCTCCGGCCAGGCTGGGACAGGCAAGAGCAGCTTGCTCACCCAGCTGGCAGTCTCCTGGGCATTGGGGAAAGACCTGTGGGGAATGAAACCCATCCGGCCAATGCGCATTGTGATGCTGGGCAGTGAGAATGACCTGGGTGACATTGCAGAGCAGTGGACAGGTGTCACAGGCGCAATGTGGCTGACCCAGGCTGAACAGCTCACCCTGGAAGAGAATGTGGTGATCTATCGTGAAGCTGTGAAGACAGGTGAGGCTTTCGGCCAGCTGATTGAAGAGCTGGTGACCAGGCACAATGCGGACTTCTTGATGGTTGATCCTCTCCTGGGCTTTGCTGGTGGGGATGTGTCCAAGCAGGAATTCTGTTCCCACTTCCTCCGGCACATCCTCCAGCCTGTCTTGATGCGCACAGGCTGCTGCCTAATCGCTGCCCACCACCAGAATAAGCCACCCAAGAAGAAGGAAGACAATGTGCAGAGCACCTATGACTTCACAGGGAGCTCAGAGCTTGCCAATTGGTTTAGGAGCACGGCCATCCTCCGGAGGGAGCACCAGGAGCATCCGCACTTCATCCTCAAGCTGGGCAAGAGAGGCAACCGAGCTGGGATGCGGGATGAGCGTGGCCAATTCACTGAGTCCCTGCGCATCCGGCACAGCAAGACCAGAGGCCAGATCAAGTGGGAAATCAATGACCAGCCACCCCTGGAGGAAGATGATGTCTGACCAGATCATTTTTCTTCAGTCTGTCACCTGGCACAGACCTATTACCCTAAAGGGTAATAAGTGGGGTATTACCCCACCCCCTTTTAACGCTACGCTAAGGGGGCAGGGATTAACCCCACTTGCCCACCCCCTTTCCCCCTGGAGGAAGCAAGGCAATGGATAAGAGAGCTAAGGCCAAGTTTAAGCTGCTCCAGCATTGGAAGAAGCAATGGAAGACCAGGCCAGGGCTGATGAAGGCCAATCTGGATGCCCTAATTGCCTCCAGGAAGGCTTTGAAGGCCAGGAAGGTCAAAAGGGTCAGCCAAGTCATCCAAAGGCTTCCTGGGGCATTTAAGGCCACAGAGAGCAAGCAGCTGATGATCCAAGCCCTGGAGCTGGAAGGACTGACACCCAGCCCAGCCAGGCTGAAGAGGCTGAGGGTGTATGCTGTCCGTTATGGGCTGCTGGCTTATGATCCAGGGCAGAAAGCCTGGGTTAAGTTAGCAGATTGACCTTGTTAAGAAGTTATGCACAGATGTTCACAGTGGCATCTGACCCCAATAAACGGAAGACAATGCAACACCTTCAGCACCTTAGGGAAGGGAGGAAGGAAGAAGCTGAGTTTGATGAGTATTGGGACAAGCTGAGCAAGGCAGAGCAAGCGCAGCTGAGAGCTTTAGACCCACCCATCATCCCTTACAGGGAAATGCCACTGCCCAGATACAGCTTTCCGGTGTATGCAAACGATAGCAAATTTGCATCAGCAGACCCCAGGAAGGAAACAGAGCCAGCAGACTTTGATGGCTGGATGACCAGGGAGAGGGTGCAGGAGATCGTGGGTGACCTTCTCACATTGCTTGGATCATCCACTGATAAATCTGTGCAGCACCACTTCGACATCATCAGAATAGTGATGCAGACCACAGATGCACCCACCCAGGTGGACTTGGCGGCCAGGATGGGCTTAACCAAGCAAGCTGTCTGTGTCCGGGTGAAGAAGATGGCAGCTAAGGCTGCGCTGCTGAGTCCTGGCATCCTCACCAGGATGAAATTCACTGATCAGTCTGAAGAAAAATCTGATAATCCATTCCAACATTCCGTGCAGAAAAATAAAATTATCGAAAAATCTACCAGGAAGAGGGGTGGCGTAAGAAATCTATTACCCACCCCCCCTTTTAGGCGTGGGCAATCCACCACCGCCAAAAAACACCGGATTTTGAAGGATGATGGATTGGAAGGCATCCAGGGGGCTAAGCAATGACCCAGGCTGAGCTGGCCAAGGCACTTGGACTGAGCAAGGGCTATGTGGCCAAGCTCTGCCAGGAAGGTCTGCCTAAGACGATGCCAGAGGCCAAGGCTTGGATGGATCAAAGGAAGGCTGGCCGTCACCGGAAGCTTCCACCTGTGAAGCCTTCCCCGGAAGTCCAAGCCCCAGCTGGCCTGGAAGGACTCACAGCTGGGTCACTGAGTTATGCCCTGGCGCAGCACAGACGATTGGTGGACAGAGCCAGAGAAGTCTATGCAGCTGCAATCGAGGGAAACGATCCAGCGCAGAGCAAGCTCCAGACAGCTTACAATCAAAGCCTCAAGACCCTGGTTCAGCTGGAGGAAGAAGAGAAGCGCAGAGCCATTGAAGCCAGGGATTACATCAAGCTTTCTGAAGCCCAGGACATCATCACCAGGTGGACAGCCAAGGTGGTGCAGAGATTGGACAAGCTGCCTCTGGACTGCGCAGAGTCCTGCAATCCGGACAGACCAGAAACCGCAATCAAAGCCCTGGAGAAGTGGACATTGCAAGCAAGGGCAGAGCTTTCCCAAAAGACCTTATGAGCAAGCCCATCAAGTTTGTGGCCTGTGGTGATAACCACGGAGACAGGCACGATCCAGAAGCAGTCTCTGCACTGCTTGAATATTGCAAGCTGTTCAAGCCGGATGTCCGCATCCACCTGGGTGATGCTTTCGATCTCCGGAGTCTCCGCAGCCAGGCCAAGGATAGGGAAGCCAATGAGAGCTTGAAGGAAGACCTGGAGGAAGGTGTTAAATTCATCCGCAAGTTTTCACCGGATGTCTGGCTGTGGGGAAACCACGAAGCCAGGCTTGATCACACCATTGCTTCTTCCGGTGATGCTAAAGAAGTGGATTACTGCCAGGACATCAAGGATCAGCTGATGCGGGAAGCCAGGAAGTCTGGGTGCACCAAGGTGCTTCCATATCACGCAGATTTGGGAATTTTTGAGCTGGGCAGAGTGGCCTTTGCGCACGGATATTCCCACAGCCAGAGAGCTGTGCAGGAACAAGGGGCGCACTATGCCACCAGGGGTGGTGGCTTTGTCTGTGGCCACATCCACAGGCTTGAGATGGTGGCACTCCAGAAGTGGGGTGGTGGGGCTGCTTACTCAGCCGGATGTCTCTGCCAGAAAGAGGCAATGACCTATGCCAGCCATAGGCTGGGATCAGCCAGGTGGGGCAGTGGGTTTGCAGCCGGGTGGATTGATGGCCAGGATTGGAAGGTGACACTGATCCACAAGGTGGGGCGCAAGTGGGTCTTCCAGACAGACCTAAAGCTTTATGACCCTGCCAAATGAAGAGCAGACTCGCACAGATTGCTGAAGGTCTGGCAGAGCACCGGAAGCACTCAGACTTTGGATGCCCACCAGGATGGCTGAGCATCCGTCATCTAAAGACGCACTTCAAATTTGTCTGCCTGTATTCTGCCAGCAGCAAGGCCAAGCAGCTCTATGACCGGGGACTGCTTGAGCGCAAGGGATACAAGGTGAAGGCAGAGGATGGCAAGGTGGCTTGGGCTTATGCTTACAGACCCAAGAAGCCCTGCCGGGATATGGATGAAGTGATGATTGCGGCCAGGCACATTGGCCAGGAGACAGTGCCCAAGGGCTGGGTGAGCGCATCTGAATTCAGTGACCTGGCCAACATCAGCAGATCAGCAGTCTTCCAGATGGTGCAGAGGCACAAGCTGGAAACCAGGCTTTACAGGATTAGGAATGGTCTGAATGGAGGGATCAAAGCTGTCTGCCATTTCAATCTGGCCAGGCTTAAGAAGCTCCACCATCTGAGGCAGCAATGACCACTGACAATCAAGAGAGTCTGCTGGACGCAGCCAGGGAAGTCATCCGGCCAAGCTACACAGGTGACCCTGTGGCCTGGGCTGAGGCCAATGTGCTTGATGTGCCGGACAGCCCAATAAGGGGAAAGCTCAGCCTAAACCGGACACCCTGGATTGCTGAGGCACTGCGCATTGCCACTGACCCAGAGACTAAGCTGCTGACCATCCTGGCTTGCACCCAGGCTGGCAAGTCACTCCTGGCAAGACTCTACACCCTTTGGCAGATTGCCAATGCCCCTGCACCAATGATGCTGCTCCAGGCCAATGACCCAGAGGCAAAGGACTTCTTCCTGCGTTATGTGCGGCCACTGATCCAGCAGACACCATCAGTCAAAGCCCTGCTGTCTGAGACAGACAATGACAAGAGCACAGTGGCTGACTTCTCCAATGGGGCTGTGGTCTATTGCAGGGGTGCTTGGAATGAGAGCAATTTGCAGAGACTTTCCCTGCGCACAGTCATCATTGACGAAGCCTGGCTTGTGCCCAGGGGACACATTGCTGAAGCCTCAGCTCGCACTCAGTCCTTCAGCTGGATGGGCAGGGTGATTGTAATGAGCCAGGGAGGGGATGAGGGAAGTGAGTTTCATCTGATGCACTCCGGCACAAACCAGATGCAGTGGAATTTCAGCTGTGTCAGCTGTGGCGCAGTCCAGCCCTGGGATTGGCAGCAGATCAGATTTCCGGAACAGGCCAAGGTCAATGGGGTCTGGGACTTCAAGGTGGTGGAGAATGAAACCACTTATGAATGTGCGCACTGCAAGACCAGGATGAAGGACACCCCTGGGGTGAGAGCTGAGGCCAATCGGATTGACCGGGGTGCTAAGTTTGTGGCCACCACCAGCAGCAGCTCCTGGGGATCAGTGGGCTTGCATTGGAATTGCCTCTGCAATTCTTCCTGGGGCAAGGAGGGTGTGAAGCTCCTTAAGGCCAAGGAAGCCTATGAGCTTTATGCTGATAGCTCTCTGAGGCGCACATTTTTCCAGAAGAGATTGGCCAAGGCTTGGGCTGAAGACTCCGGTGAGATTGCATCACAGGCACAGGCTGGGGACTATGACCTGGGTGATGCTTGGGACAAGGAAGCCTGGATCACCCCAGAGGCCAGGGTGGTGGATGTCTCCAGCACCACCATCCCGCCTGGGTCAGTGCCCTTCCGGACTATGGCAGTGGATGTGCAGCGTGGCCACTTCTGGGCTGAAGTCCGGAGCTGGGCGAAGTCCGGCCATAGCAGACTGCGCTGGTGGGGTAGGCTGGACACCTGGGAGCAGCTGGATGACCTGGCCAAGCAGCACCAGGTGAGCAAGGCACTCTGTGGGGTGGACTGTGGTGACCAGACCCAGGAGGTCTATGCCAGGACAGCAGCCAGGCAGTGGAAGAGCTTGAGGGGCAGTCACCTAATTGAATTCACTGTGCAGGATGTAGGGGGCAAGACCACCAAGCGTTTCTATTCAGACAAGCAAGCTGTGTTCATCCCAGGCCAGAGGCACAGAGCTGAGATGATCCTGTGGAGCAATCTCCAGACCAAGGACTTGCTGGCTGGTCTGCAAAAGAGGAAGCTGCACAGCTATGCCAGGAATGTTCCCCAGGACTACATTGCCCAGCTGACATCTGAAATCCGCATCAGAGACAGCCGCAGTGGGAAACCCACCTGGGTGCTTCCGGCCAGCAAGACCTGTGGCAATCACTCCTGGGACTGCGCCTTGATGGGACTGATCCTGGCTGTGCGCTGGGGCATCATTGGCAGGGAAGCCACTGAAGCAGTGACCACTGACGATGCCCAGGAGAGGAAACCAGATTGACAGACTTCATCCTGCTGGCACATTCCCTGGCAAGCTGCTTCCCGGCCAAGCATAGTGATGTCAGCTCCGGGTCGTTGTTCATTGCGGGTGGAAGACCGGGAAGCAGCCCAATTGACTTCTGGTGCAATCTCAAATGGCACAGGGTCTTTTTATTGGGCTAAGTGAAGCAGAGCTGCTGGCAATCAAAGCCAAGGCAGTCAGCTTGATCACAGCCGGGGTGACCACCACAAGTTATTCTGACAGTGGCACATCTGTTGGCAAAGCCATCACAATGCCAGCCAAGGATATGCTGGCAGAAGCCCTGTATGCCCTTCAGCTTCTCAATCCCCAGGTCTATGGCCAGAGGATCACAGTGCTCCGGACTGATTGGAGCAATCTGAAGGACTAACATTCTATGCCAAAAGAAAAGCCCATCAAGCAGCCCAAGCCTGGTGCTGATGCTCCTAAGCTCAGCAAGAAGGCTGGCGCAACGCAGTTTCAGTCTGTGTCCCACTCCAGCAATCGTGCTGTGATCTATGGGACAGCTGTGGACTTCTCTTCCGATTACACCCCAGCCGACCGCATTGAGATGATCAAGCGGTTGCGCTATGGTGAGCGCAATTGCGGACTCATCCGGCAAATCCTAAATGACTATGTGACTTATGTGGTGGGTGACTCCATCACAGCCCAGAGCCATTGCAGTGATGAGAAGAAGGCTGCGCTCTATGAAGATTATTTCATTGAGGCTTGTAAGTCTCTCTCACTCTGTGGCCGTTTCAGCTTTGCGGAAATCCAGCGCATCATCACCAGGGGTGCACTGCGGGATGGTGACAGCTTTGCCCTGCTGGTGAATGATCCCCAGGATGGTAAGCCCAAGCTGCAATTGGTAGAAGGTCACCGGGTGGGAAATCCGGAAGGCCAGGAAGTCCCCAAGGGGATGCTTGATGGTGTGACCTTTGACAGCAATGGCCGCATCAAGTCTTACAATATTCTTCAGAGTGATAAGAGCAGCCGCACTGTCCCAGCCTCTGCTGTCTGCCAGGTCTGTGAATATGATTATTCTTCCGGCAGCCGTGGCCTTCCCCTGCTGCAACACAGCTGGACGGATATTCAATCAGAGGATGAGCTGCTTAAGCTGGAGCTTTTGGCTGTGCGCCAGGACACGGATGTGACCAGGGTGCTCAAGAAAAATGGCGGTTTCATTCCGTCTGATCTGGCAAGTGAGCTCTCTGGCAGTGGCACAGGAAGCCTGGAAGCAGTGGCCAGCCGGATGGGTGGAAAGCTTGTGGCTCTTGAGCCAGGTGAAGACCTTATCAGCCTGGACTCAAAAAGACCCAATGGAAATTTTGTGAAATTCCTTGAGGCTGTCCAGAGGGACATTGCCAGAGGAACAGGTCTGCCCTATGAATTCAGTGGTGATCCCACTGCCGCAGGGGGCAGCGCAATGAGGCTGATCAGTGCTAAGGCTGACAGAAGCTTCAGCCGCTGGCAGGCCATCATCATCCAGAGGCTGTGCATCCCCACCTGGAATTGGGTGATTGGCAGTGCCATTGCCAATGGTGATCTGCCGGACTCTCCGGATTGGTTCAAGGTCAGCTGGACTACACCCAAGAAGCTCACTGTTGATGCTGGCCGTGATGCTGCCCAGGAGCGTGCTGATATCGAGCTGGGCTTGCTGTCTCTCTCTGAAGCCTATTCAGCCAGGGGCTTGGACTTTAAACAGGAAGCCCAGAAGCGAGCGCAGGACTTCAAATTCATTATGGCCTTGGCTGAGAAGGAAGGCATCCCCCTCTGGACACTCTACAAGCCAGGCTTCAATTGGTTGCAGGAAGGTGAAGGCAAGCCCACTGCCACTGAAATCCAGATGGAGCAGATGCAGAATGGCACTGCTGCTGACCAGCCCCCTGCCTAATTTCTTATGCGTAATCTTATCAAAGCCATCAATGGCAACCGCCCCTTTCTGGTGGATTACCGGATTGCCAAGGATCACCTTGAGCTCAAGGGCAAGCAGGGCTTCACTGATCTGCTCAGCCAGATTTTCGGTGAGACTCCCAAGCCCTATCTGACCCAGGGTGGCACATTTGTCATTCCGATTGTGGGGATGATTGGCAAGGGGCTTAGTCCCCTGGATGCAATCGGAGCTGCTGATGTGGAGAAGATTGATGACCAGATTGATGAAGCCCTGGCTGCCAATCCCAAGCGCATCCTGTTCCACATCAATTCTGATGGTGGCACTGTGGATGGCGTTGATGAGCTGGCAGACAAAATCCGCAGCCTTCCTGTGGACACCATTGCCTTCAGCTCTGGCTCTATGAATTCAGCCGCCTATTGGATTGGCTCTGCTGCCAATCGGGTGGTGGTCAGCCCCAGCAGCTCGATTGGCTCTGTGGGTGTTTATCTCACTCTCCTGGATCAGTCTGCCCAGGCCAAGGCCAATGGCCTGGAAGTTAAGGTTTTCAAGTCCGGCCAATTCAAGGGCATTGGCATCCCAGGCACAAGCACCACACCGGAGCAGGACGATTATCTGCAAAGGGAAGTGGATGCCCTGGCTGAGACATTCAAAGCCTCTGTGAAGATGAAGCGCAAGCTGGTGCAGGACTCTGATCTGCAAGGTCAGTCTATGCCAGGCAAGGTGGCTGCGCAGAAGGGCTTTGCCACAGGTCTGGCCAACAGCCTCAAGGACTTGCTTGCGCAGCTGGAAGGCAAGGATGCCATCAAGCTCAAGGTCTGATTATGCCCATTGATGTCCCAGCCTTCATCAAGGCCAATGCCCAGAGGGGTCTTGATTACAACCGGGAAGGCAAGGGTGGTGAAGGTCTGACAGAGAAGACCCTGGATGAAGCCAGGGAATTTGCCCAGGGCTTCACCACTGAAAGCAAAGTCCGCAGGATGCCAGCCTGGTTTGCCAGGCACAAGCCAGACCTGGATGCTCCGGCCAACAAGCCAGGCAGTGAGGACTTCCCTGGAGCTGGTGCGGTTGCCTGGCTGATATGGGGTGGCTCTGTCTCTGGCAATGAAATGGATGCAGCTGAATGGGCGCAAAGGCAGATTGATAAGCTGGACGCAGAGGCCAGGGCATTTGACTCCGGTTGCACTGATAAGATGTCGCAAGAATTCCTTACACCGGAAGCCCAGCTGGAAAACCAGCTGAAGGCTGTTGCCTGTCTCCAGGCTGAAAAGTCTGAGCTCCAGACATCCTTTGAAGCCCTGGCCTCTGAGAAGATTGCCCTGGCTGCTGACTTCCAGGCCAAGCTTGATGAGGCCAGCACCAAGGTCACAGACCTTCAAGGCACAATTGCTTCCCTCCAGGCTGAGAGGGAAGAGCTTTCCAAGCAGCTCAATGCTGCCCTGGCCAATCAGATCACAGCCAGCAAGGAAGCTGCCAAGGTGGTGGCTTCTCTTGGCATCAAGCCTGTGGCTGTCAGCCCTGGTGATGAAGTCCAGGCCATTGACCCTGTGGCCATCCGGCAGGAGTTTCTGAAGATGAAGCCTGGCCTTGAGAAGCAAGCCTTCTTCAAGCAGCACCAGGCCATCCTCACTGCTACCAAATAATTTTCCCAATCCCTAATCCCTAAATAATATGTCGAACACAATTGCGGCTGCGCCCGCTGTCCTGGCTGAACAGGTGCTTGCTGGCCTTCGTGGTAAGCTTGGCGTCCTTTCTGCCTTCTCCACAAACCTCACCCCCACAGCTGTGGGCAAGACGATGCAGGTCAGCCTCATCTCTGGTGGTGAAGCCAAGGAATTCTCCAAGTCTGCTGGTGGCTACACAGAAGCTGACTCGGCCAATATCACGGCCAAGACAGTCACTCTGAAACACCTCCACAGCACCAAGGACTTTGATCCCACTGAGCTTGCTGAATATGGTGAAGCCTACCTGGTCAATGCTTTCGTCCCGGAAGCCATCAATCAGCTGGTGAAGAAGGTTCACAATGAAATTGGCTCGCTCTTCACTGTTGCCAACTTCTCTGCTGGTGAAGTCATCACTGCGGCCAATTTCAATTACGGCCAGGTCGTTGATCTCAACACAGACCTCAACATTGCCAAGGCTGCTGACACCCGTGCCCTCCTGGTGAATAGCATCTATGCTGGTGCTCTCCGCAAGGATGCCACCCTGGTCACACCCTTCTCCGGCAATGGTGATCAGTCTCTTGTTCGCCAGGGCATCATTGGCTCGGTTGCCAATTTCGGTGTCTATGAATTCACTGATCTTCCGACTAACTCGGAAGGACTCGCTGCTGTGGCTCTCGGCCAGGATGCGATCTGCGTGGCGATGGCTCTGCCCAATGCTTCTATGTTCCCCGGTGAAGTCTCCTCTGCGGTTGATGCCTCTGGCCTCTCCGTCCAGGTGCTCAAGTCCCAGGGCACAGATGGCATTGTCCGTCTGACGGCCACAGTGCGATTTGGGGTCGGAGTCGGCCGTTCGACTTCTGCCAAGCGGGTGGCTTCTGCCTAAGCAGACGCAGCTCAGCTGATCACAGAGGCCACCAGCAATGGTGGCCTCTTTTGTTTGCTGGTGGTATCCAGGGCAGGGGTGACCAGGCCAAGGGCTTCCTGGGGCAAACCAGACCCCATTGACGGCCATTGCAATAATGATGGATGCTGACCTTTCTGCTATGATGCTGGCTGATGCCCAGGCAATGTGCGCTGAGGCTGGGGTGACTGTGACGATTGGTGGCACTGCTTACCCTGCAATGGTCAGTGATCCCACCCTTGCACCCACCCTTGAGGCTGGTGGTCTGATGGAGCGCATCAGCACCCTGGTCAAGCTGCCCACCACCCCTGCTGTCCTGGCCATCAAGTCCAGCTGCCAGCCTGGGAAGAAGCTCACCTTTGATGGCCGGGTGTTCCGCATCACTGCCTTCACCAGCAAGCCTGGCTCTGCCTGGTATCAGCTCCAATGCCAGGATGCTGACCAGCACTGATGGCCTCTGACATCCAGATCAGAGTCCGCAGGGATTTGCAGCAGAAGACTGTCAAAGCCTTTCAAGACCTTGGCGCATTTACCAAGCAGCTGACCATTGATCTCTGCAAGGAAGAGGCTGCACTGACAGCAAGAGAGGCCATCAATATGTCACCACCCCTGGATGGTGGTAATGGCCAGGCAGGAAGTGGTGGTGGCAAAGGTGATAAGCCTATTGCTAAGAAGTGGGGTGAAATGGCTGTGATGTATGATGTGCTGACTGTGGTCACAGAGGACAGCAAAAGCCTGGCCGTGGCCATCAGCTCATCCCGGAACAATCGTGCCAAGTTTGACAAGTGGAGGATGGGCAAGCCACCCAAGTCTGCTGGCATCGTCAGCAAAATCTGGGCTGATAAGAATGGAGACAGGGCTTTCAAAAAAGCCCAAGCTCTGTTCCAGAATTGGGGTAAGCGCAGACTTAACTTCATTGATAACACCCAGACCCTCCAGGCCAGGCACGATCAAGCAAGGAAGCTTTACAGGGGGCGCATCCGCAAGAATGGCGGGAAGGATGCCCAGGGTAAGCTGAAGGGTCAGCCCTTCACCTTTGCCCCCTTCAAGATCATCAAGGACTACATCAAGCAGAGGCAGCAGAGAGTGGGCTGGATGAAGGCCGGATGGGTCTATGCCATCAACAAGATTGGCAAGCCTGTCATCAATGGGATGGAGCAGACCAGGGGGATGCGCAAGCTGCCAGCCTGGGTGACCAGGCACAATGCCACCCACGGAAAGGTGGGCATCAACATCAGTGAGGGTGCTGGGGATAACAATGTGTTGATCAGTGTCCGGAATGACCTGGGCAACATTTTCGGGGTAGGTTATCTGGCTGGCACTAAGATGTATGTAATTGCAGCTCGCCAGGGTAAGCTTCAGCGCAGACTAAATCACTTTATGCGCCTTGCCATTGAGAAGGCCAACAAAGGGCAGACACCCACCTAATTTCCTATGACTGTAAAATCACCGATTAACATCACAGAAGAGGCACTGAAGACTGCCCTTCAGTCCGTCACCAGCCTGGCTGCTTACAGCATCACCAATGGCCAATCTGATGGGGAGCTTGTCCTGCCCAGCATTGTGGTCAGCTGTGAGTCTGCCAGCTTTCCACAGGGTCTTGCCCAGGGCTTGGGCAATTATCTCTGCCGGGTGAGCGTTGGAGTCTTCACCAATGTGGATGACCAGACCCAGGAGGATCACCAGACAGCTGTCCAGGATGTGACCGGGAAGCTGGATGACCTGGCTGCAATCAAGGCCAGCTTCACAGCCATCCAGGGTGGCAGCTGCTATGACTGCACAATGACTGATCTGACTCCTGGCCGGGGAGACAGGTGCTTTATGACCAGCCTTTCCTATGATGTGCTGATGGTGCTCCCCTCCGTTTGACTTGGGGTGCATAGTTAAAGACCAATAAAACCAATGGCCATCACTAAAGGAACAGCTCACATTTATGGCATTTCTGGTTCGGTGACCGGACTCACAGTGCAGTCTTATTCTGTGGGCAAGTCCTTTGCCAATGCTGATGAAGTCACTGACAAGAATGGCCTGGTGATTGGTGTCCGTTATTCTGATGAGCGCACAAGCCTCACTGTCGAAGGTCTTGTCCCCTCTGGCTACACAGCCAGCATTGGTGACAATCTCTCCTTCACAGGCAATGGCATTGCCTTCTCTGGCCACATCACAGCCATTGAAGAGCGTGGTGAAGCCAAGGGCTTTATGCGCATCAGCATCACAGGCCAGGACTTTGAAGGCATCAGTGCCTAAGGTCTGATTGACCTGGGTGATGATCCTGGTTAAGCCTGTGCAATGGCTGACCAGCGTTTCTTCAATGCTTTCCTAACTCCGGCCAGCACCACCATCTGTGGCCGCAAGCTCAAGCCTTTCTGCTTGAAGCACAGGCTTTTCCT
>JACCEC010925787.1_pt1 | contig 14082 bp, 11 predicted proteins | sample 7450121 | NCBI WGS metagenome assembly JACCEC01 (sample SAMN15323455, study PRJNA562643) | freshwater metagenome | isolation source: river surface water | place: USA:Blue River Watershed | collected 2017-08-18 | reverse complement strand
CTTAACGTCGCTCTGTTTATCTTTACTCATAGCTTAATTCTTTCAAATGCTTTAAATCTGGCGATTAGCCACGCTTGCCGAGTACTTTGTCGATCAATCCATAATTAACCGCTTCATCGGCCGACATAAAGTTGTCACGATCCGTATCACGCTCGATACGCTCGACGTCCTGACCGGTATGCTCAGCCAACATATTGTTGAGTTTAGAACGCAACGAGAGAATCTCTTTGGCATGAATTGCGATGTCTGAGGCCTGGCCCTGGAAACCACCCAGTGGCTGGTGAATCATGACGCGCGAATTAGGCAGGGAGAAACGCTTGCCCTTGGCACCTGCCGTCAGCAGAAAAGCCCCCATCGAAGCCGCCTGCCCCAGACAAAGCGTCGAGACATCCGGCTTTACAAATTGCATGGTGTCGTAAATCGACAGCCCCGCCGTGACGGAACCACCAGGTGAGTTGATGTAGAGGTGAATGTCTTTATCCGGGTTCTCGGCTTCCAAGAACAGCAGCTGAGCAACGATCAGATTGGCGCTCATGTCATTAACCGGACCGACCAAAAAGACCACGCGCTCTTTCAGCAGGCGGGAGTAAATATCAAACGCGCGTTCACCCCGACCGCTCTGCTCCACGACCATGGGCACCAAACCAATCGCTTGGGGGTCCGGATGGGTCTGTACCAGGGTATCGACGAGTCCATTATGGGTAAACATGTGTGCTCCAGAGGGGTATTTCGGTTTATTGAGTGTAATCATGCCGCAAAAGCGGCTCTTTTTGCTGGATTCAGGCAGCTTTTGCCAATTTTTTCCTGGAAAATGCGTCGGAATAAAACAGGAACAGCCTGAATCAATGACTTAGCTGGGGGTCAACGTCTAAAAACGCAACCGGCCGGGCGAACCCGGCCGGTTAAACGATCAAGCAATAACTAAAAAACGTGGCTTACAGTCCCTGCTGACCCATGATTTCGTCGAAATCAATGGCCTTTTCAGTAACCTTGGCACGGGCCAGAACCCAAGCCACGACGTTTTCTTCCAGTACTTCCGATTCGATACCGGCCAGGCGCTGACGATCCTGCTTGTACCACTGCACCACTTCAGCCGGATGCTGATAAGTCTCAGCCATCTCGGCAATGCGAGCATCGATCTGTTCTTGAGTGGCAACCAGGTTTTCTGTTTCTACCAGTTGCGCCAGAATCAGGCCCATACGCACGCGTGGCAGCGCACGGTCGGTAAACCATTCCGGCTGCATCGGGATATCACCCTTCATGCCACGCTGCTTCATTTCTTCACGCGTATTCTGCATCAGACGATAGGTTTCCTGCTCGACCATGGCTTTCGGCACAGCGATCGGGTTCAGAGTATCCAGCTTCTCCATGACAGCTTCACGGACACGCTGGTGGATGCGCTTCTTCACTTCGCCCTTGAGGTTCTTTTCAACTTCTGCGCGCAGATCATCGGCCTTACCGCTTTCAACGCCCATGGCCTTAACAAAAGCTTCGTCCAACTCTGGAATCACCGGACCCTGAACTTGCTTGACGTTCAGATCAAACTGCACCGTCTGGCCAGCCAGATCGGTATTGCCGTATTCGGCCGGGAACGTCAGATCAAAGGTCTTGGCGGTACCGGCGGTACAACCCTCAATGGCGGCTTCGAACTCAGGCAGCAACGTGCCCTTGCCCAGCACCATCGGATAATCTTTGGCTTCGCCACCGGCAAAGGCAACGCCATCTTTTTTACCCAGGAAGTCGATGACCACACGGTCTTCCTTCTGAGCAGCACGGTCAACGTTTTCGTAGCCAACACGCTGCTTACGCAGAATTTCCAACGTCTTATCAACGTCGGCAGCAGTGACTTCATGCACCGGGCGCTCGATTTCAGCCGATGCGACATCGGCCAAGGTGAATTCGGGATACAACTCAAATGTCGCTGTAAATGTCAGCGTTTCGCCCAGCAGGTCGCCCTTAGGCTCAATGCGCGGATAACCAGCCACCTTGAGGTTTTGCTGGGTGATCGCTTCACCAAAGGCACGGCCAACGATTTCGTTCAGCGCTTCTTCATGAGCCTGCATACCATGATGCTGCTTAACCACTTTAGCGGGGACCTTACCCGGACGGAAGCCGGCAATCTTTAGGGTCTTGCCCATGCGCGCCAGGCGGGCGTCGGTTGCGGCTTCAACTTCCTTGGCGGCAACGGTCAGTTCGATCGTACGCGCCAACGGCGAGGTTTCTACTGATGCGGCTGGTGCTTCCTGGACGGTTTCGGGGGTGCTCATGAATTCGTTCCTAATGAATAAAGGCTGGACTTGCAAAACCAGTGATTATATCCGAAGGCGCTCTCCCAGTGTATGGTGCAACTTGTCTCTGACCATTCCGCTAGAACTTAAGCTTTCCCTAATAAATAAGCGATCTTTCAACGGTATGCTCAGCAAAACCTGACCAGAGACTCTCAAGGAGACTTTTATGAAACGTTTAGCCCTTTTTGCAGCAGCATTAGCGGTTGGCCTAACGATGGCTGTTGGTAACGCAGAAGCAGCGCGTGTCGGCGGCGGCAAGTCGTTTGGTATGCAGCGTCAGATGGCACCTGTTAGCAAGCCTGCCACAACGGCATCGCCACAAACCGCTGCGCCAGCCTCGGCGGCAACGGCCAAAGCACCGGCAGCTGCAACGCCAGCCGCTCAGCCCAAGCGTTCATGGATGGGCCCACTCGCGGGTCTGGCAGCTGGATTAGGTCTGGCGGCTTTGGCTAGCCACTTTGGTTTTGGCGAAGAGTTGGCCAACATGATGATGTTTGCCTTGATCGCTTTTGCCGTCATGGCTGTGATCGGGTACTTCCTGCGCAAGCGTGCCACCAATCAACAAGCCAGCATGGCTGGCGCCGGCGCACCCTACAACGCACCAGCCTCCATGTACCAAGCCAATGAAAGCAGTGGTGGCAACAACGCAACCGCCAGCAAGATTCCCGCGAATTTTGATGCCGATGGCTTTATTCGTAACGCCAAGGTGGGTTTTATCCGCCTTCAGGCTGCGCACGATGCCGGCGATCTGGCGGACATTCGTGAATTCACCTCCCCCGAGATGTTTGCCGAAATCCGTATGGATCTGGAGCAGCGGCAAGGTACTACGCAGAAAACAGACATCGTGTCGCTGAATGCCGAAATTCTTGATGTCGAACACGAGGCACAACGTTATGTTGTTAGCGTCCGCTTTAACGGCATGCTGCGCGAAGAAGCCAACGCGGCACCGGTAGCTATTGACGAAATCTGGCATTTGACCAAACCGATCAGCGGTCAAGGCGGCTGGGTACTGGCTGGCATCCAACAGATTCAATAAGCGCCGAAGTTTCCCCCCGGCCCCGACCGGTTAACCCCTGACAAGCGATTGCCAGGGGTTTTTTATTGCGGGTGTTTTTTTGCGGGATGCTTACGCACCGTATAACGGCGTAGCGCCTGCTGCTGAAGCACTACCTGTTTTCTGACATCTTGATCTAATGCATACTCGTAGCCGGGTGGGTATTTGGCCCAGGGGTAACCAGCGGCGCCGAGCTTATGGCCATACTGATAAAGTGCAGTCATGTACTTGCGATCAAACTCTTCGCTATGCGGCGCATTAAAATCCGGGCCAATATAAGCCAGATTAAAGCCCACATGATCACGTTGGGCCGTTTGGTAAATACGATAGAGATCGCCATAGCCCTGAGCCTGAATCAGTTGATTCACCGCCCGCCCCAGTATGCTCAACGTGTTGCGTTGAATCTCTTTCCATTCCGAATCCAATCGGGCGTTGCGGATAATGTATTCCTGACGTTTCCGCACTGAGCTCACAATGCCACGCCGCCTTGCCTCAGCACCTAATGCCGCCGGGTAGAGAAAAACCTCGACACTGGCGCCACCGTCCACGTGCATTTCCTGATACGACTTGCCCTCTGCCTCGACGTCAATCATCACAGGAGGAAAAGCACCAGGAATGGCCGCAGAGGCCAGCAAGATCTTGCGAAATAGTTTGAGTGACTCGGGCGTACCCACCGCAGCGAGTTTACCCATATTCCAGATCGCCGGTGTACCTGCATCCAGATTGGTCGTGGCTACCAATAACCAGCGATTATGTATCTGGTATTCGTAGGCAATTTTTTCCAGCAATTGCTCATCCACGTATTCTGAGATCAGCCGATACAGCGGCGTGGTATCGGCCAGCGAATCACCGAAGAGCGCCCCCATCAAGCCCAGGTTGATAAAAATATCGTCTGCCTTGATTTCGGTATAGACCCGTTTGAGCACATAGTCATAGTCTGGCCCCAGATACGCAAAAGGCGCAATCAGCGCGCCGGTGCTGACCCCGGTTACCAGATTAAATACCGGGCGATCACCGCGCTCGGTCCAGCCTGTCAGCAGTCCCGCACCAAAGGCACCGTTATCACCCCCACCGGAAATAGACAAATAGGCAGAGACGGACTGCGTATCCTGAAAACCGTCTTTGGCTATGCCCGATTGGATGTCTTTGAGCATGGCATTAATACCGTGTTCAGAAAAGCCCTGATAACGAATACCCGGCATGCCAATCACCTGCTCTTTGCCGTGTAACGATTGCGGGACGGCACTTTGGCGGCTGAGGGTGGTACACGCACTCAGGCTGAGCAACAATAGGCTCATGAAGAGGCGGTTAACGTTTATTGTAGGCATAACACATCTAAGTGACTCAATTTTCAACGGCGGCTGCCATCCGTACCTGATTACCGCCACAGGCCTTAGCTTGATACATCATCTTGTCGGCGGTCGAGAAAACATGCTTTCGATTGACGGGCGCTTTGAACACCGCGACGCCAATACTGGCGACACACTGATATCGAAGCGTATGCGCGTGATGGTCTTGCTCCGTTACGTGAATGGCATAGGCTTCTGACAGCTTGATGCGAATATCTTCGGCAATTTTATGGGCACTGCTGCGTGCTTGATCTTCGTCAGCCCCTAAGTCACTCAGCAATATCACAAATTCATCACCGCCAAAGCGCGCCACGGTATCGGACGCACGAACACCGTGCTGAATCCGCCGCGCCACATCACGCAACAACTTATCTCCGGCGGCGTGTCCGTGTGCATCATTGAGGGCCTTAAAACGATCCAGATCAAACACCATAATTGCTGCATAGTGACCACTGCGCTGCAGCTGAAGCAGCAATTGCGCCAGCCGGTCATCAAGCAGACGTCGATTAGCCAGGCCGGTCAGCGGGTCATAAAATGCTAACTCTCGGATCTGCGCCTCGAGTTCTTTACGATGCGTTATCAGCGAGAGCGTCCCGATAATACGTTTGACGTGCCCTTCTTCGTCATAATTAACAGACGTGGCCCGACACAGCATCCATTCGTAACTGCCGGATTGCGTCAGCACCCGGTGCTCATTTTCGAAATTGCTTTGCCGACCTTCGCGCACCGAGTCGATCACTGCTCTGAGCGCATCAATATCATCGGGATGAACCCGCTGTAGCCAGTCGTCAAGATGATTGCCCATATCGTGATGAGAAAACCCCAGCAAGCGCTGAAACGCATCCGAGTAAAACAGGGTGCTCTGCTCAACGTCCATATCCCACAAGCCATCGCCTGAGCCCTCAATGGCGTACTTCCAGCGAAACTCACTTTCTTTGAGCAGAGCCTCACGCAATCTGAGTTCTTCAGTCAGCTGACGCGTTGTTACCAACGCAGCGGAGCGCATCTGAAGTAACAGAATCGCCCAAAAAATTAATCCGGATACCAGTATGCCGCCGGCGAGAATAATCCAGGCCGGGCCATAATTAATGACTTCTTTTGCCGCGCCGGTAAAGACAAGTCGCCACTCGCGACCATAGATCTTCATGGTCTGTAGGGTATACAGCAATTCCTGCGGATCAGCGTTGCGCTGGGGCATGCTGTCGTACAGCAGATTCTCTGCGCTGATAGCCGAATCGTAAACTTCCAGGTTAATCGGCATATCGGCTTGTGCTGCATCGCCTAAAATACCCATCAGAAGGTTATTCATCCGGTACGGGCTGTAGGTCCAGCCAATAATCGCCTGGCGTCGCTCTTCTAGGGTGGTGATCGGCCGATCGTTTTTATAGACAGGTACATACATCAGCGTACCCGGCTGTACATCTTGACCATTCTCCTGCAACAGCTGCACCTTGCCAGACAGGACTGGCTCACCCGAATCACGCGCAGCTTCCATTGCCTGACGCCGTACAGGCTCTGAATACATGTCATATCCAAAAGCGCGTTGATTACGTGGATCAAAGGGTTCCAGAAACACAATACTGCTATACAGATCGCGCTGTCCGGGAGGTTTGACAGCGTACCCAGGAAAGCCCTCCGCACGAATACGACGCTCATGTGCAGCCAATTCATCCGGTTGAATCAGAACGGCATAACCAATCCCCTGTATGCCCTGCACCGTACCGCTGGCGCTGAGGTTGTCGACATAATCCTTCCACTCTTCGCGATCCACATTGACCGATGCGGCAAACAAGGCCTTGCCTCCCCTGAGAATCAGCGCATAGGCACCCAGCCGTTCTTCGATTTTTAACGAAATCTGGTCACAAACGGCGTTGAAGCGTTTGATCGCATCTGCTTCAATCAAAAGCATCTCACGGTGTGACATGTAGGCCGAAGAAACAAGGCCCACAGCCAACACACTGAAAGCAAAGAGCTTTCGCAACCTTATGTTTAGCATATTAGAGCGTTAAAATTCATATGATGAATGATTTAATAGTTGCAGTGGCAGCCTAGACAATCTAAGGTCAATCAGAAGAAACAATAGCGATTCTTGCCAGCACATTTGGCGCTGTACATGGCTTTGTCTGCCATCCGGATCAACGTCGCAGGATCTGATCCGTGCTGTAGATGCATTGCCACGCCGATGCTCGCACCCACCTGTAAATTGTGACCATTAACGTGAAATGGCCTCGCCAGATCACCTAATAGTCTCGAGAGAATCAGTTCACAGGCATGGATCGACTCCAGGTCACTGATCAGCAAAACAAACTCATCACCACCTACACGTGCCACAGTATCGTGCTGACGCACCGCTTTCAACATGCGTTGACACACCTCAATCAGCAAGGCATCACCTGTATCGTGACCATATTGGTCATTCACTTGCTTAAATCCATCCAGATCTAGATAGCATACGGCTAAGTGCTTATTCGATCGTGCCGCCATCGCCAATGCCTGTTTCAAACGATCTGCTAACAGGTGACGATTCGGCAACTGTGTCAAAGCATCATAAAAAGCCGCCGAATGTAACGAGTCGTTCAATTCTTCAATGAGCATCTGCGCAGTTTGCACCCGGCTGTAAGTCCGCCATAAGCTGAAACCCACTACCATTAACATGGTGATCGCACCGAGGCTGAGCAACAGTAAAAGTTGCTGGTGGATGCCACCCAATAGGGCATCATCGGGCGTTGTTGCCACACGTAGCTTTACCCAGCCACTTGGCACGACCCCACCCACAGGATAAAAAATATCCAGAACATCATCTGTTCGTGAGGTCGTAGGCTGCGCCTCTGGATTACGAATGGAACCATCATTAAAAACGACGCTGACTTCACTGGTGCGTGGATCACGCTGGACTTCTGACAAAACCTTACCACTGGCATCTGCCACCAACGCGGCACTGATCTGAGCGCCAGCCATGACCTGCATCAAGCGCACTTCCAGCTGCGCATAATTTTTAACAATCAAATCTTCTTCAACGGCGCTACTGAGCCCAGCGGCAATTGCTTTACCTGTTCTTTCCTGACTTTCGAGCATCATCTGGTTAGTTTGCCGGTAAGACCAGGCCCCGACCAGAATCAGCATGACGAGCACAGCAAGCGAAGCCCACAGCCCTAGACGAATAAACGACCAGCGATGCGTTGTCCGTGCTGCATGCCGCTCAAATACTGTGTGCGTTAAAAGCTCGGCCGACGGCGTGTTTTCCTTAGTCATCAAGCACCACGAGCTTTTCTAGTCCTAAACGCTCAAGGGGACGGTAATCTTGCTGATAAGAAACCGCGATGGGTTCATTGAGATGAACACCAGCCAACAGTACTCTCCCCGCTTCTGTATGGGAAAGCGCCAAGAATCGCTCCAAGATTAGTTTTCTGATTGCTGGCGGGAGCTGTGGGCTGGCAATTACTGGGTGTGAGCGATACCCGGGGGATTCGTACAAAACGCTGAGCTGCTGTCGAACCACTTCCGGTTCGTTATCCAACGTTTTGTTCACGCCACCACCAGCAATCGCTTCACCGAGAATCACCCCTCGGTAAACATTACTGTGCGTCTTAACGTAACGAGGCTGTATGTTAATTTTGAGTTGTTGTAGGTGCGCGCGCAATAAAAGTGATGCGGCAAACGCATTGGGCGCAGGAAAATCGACGCGCCGCCCCTGCAAATCATCTAACCGACTGATCTCTGAACCTTTTTTAACGACCAGAATACCCGTCAGCAGTGTCGAACCGTCTGCCAACAATGGCACATAACCTTTGGCCTTATGCGCAATCACGGCGTGGTAAGGATTGGCGTACGCGAGACCGGGAATCCCTTTTAACAACAAGCGTTCGAACTCAGGTATCGTCGGTTTGATCAGCAACTCGAAACACTGTCCGGTTTCCTTGCCTAACACCTCGAGCAGCGGGGCCCACTTTGCGAAAAGCGTTGGCACCGGGAGCTGCGGCACGGGTGAAAACACAATTGGCGCGCTCGATCGTTGCTGATCCCCATAACAGACCGCCTGTGCCGATGTCGCGCCAAAAAGCAGAAACAAGCCAATCAGGCACAGCTTGCCGCTTTGACGCCGTAACATGCAGGCCCAAAAAGATCTGTTAAACAAACGCACGTTAAATTTTAGACACGTGTCAGACATCATTGCTTTTCTCGGCGGGCAACAGCACTGTCGGCAAGTTCATTAGCTCGCTCAAAGGAAGTGCCTTTTTATAGAGCCAGCCTTGCGCGTTACGACAACCACAAGCGACCAGCAAATCGCGTTGACGTAACGTTTCGACGCCCTCCGCTGTGATGTCCAGATTCAGAGTTTTCGCCAAACTGACGATCAACCGCACAATCTCTTCGCCTTTTGCTTCAGTAATATTTGAGACAAACGACAAATCAATTTTGAGTCGATGCAGTGGCAGTGTCGTCAGTCGAGATAGGGACGAATATTTGGTACCAAAGTCATCAATCGCGACATGAATTCCTGCTTGGATCAAGATATTTAATTTCTCGATGATGTCTTCATCAAGTCCGGCGATATCTTGTTCCGTTAACTCAAGCTCGAAATTTGCGAGTCCATGGGGCTGACTCTTGGCGTAATCAAGAATTGAATCAATCAGATGTTCTCTTTGGAAATCTTGTGGTGAGGCATTAAACGCAATCTTTGCACCGGGAAAGCGCGCGACAATTTTATCAACGTCAGAGAAAATGCCTGTCAGCATGCAATTCGTCAAATCAGAGAACATTCTTAGATGCTCCACGATAGGCAAAAATTCATCCGGTTGTATCCAGCCTAACTTTGGGTCATACCATCGCGCCAGCGCTTCAAAACCAGCAACCTGCCCGGTCACCATGTCCACTTTAGGTTGGTAAAACGGCTTGATCTCGCATTGGCGTAACGCGGTCGCGATACGCTCTTCAATTTGCTTGTTTCGAATGAGGCGCAACCCGAGCTGCTCATCAAAAATAGCGTAGGTATTTCGCGCTCGATTTTTGGCCTGCTTGAGCGCATATTCAGCACAGAAGATAAGATCGTCAAAAACTTGCGCATCTTGTGGATAGCGTGCTGCCCCCATCGTTAAGGTTACTGGGATCGACACGTTTTGATAATCGACATCAAACGCCGCCAGCGATTCCGATAAACGGTACAACTGATGATCATCTATTTCTGCCCAGGCAATAAACTCATCACCAGACCGACGCGACACCAGACACGGTTGTGGTAACGAGCGTTCAAGCAGAAGCGCTGACGCCTGAATTACCTTATTACCGGCTTCGTGGCCGTAGATATCATTGATATGCTTCAGCTGGTTCACATCAACAAACAATAAGGTCAACGGACGTGAGGCTTGCGCCGACTCAGCAAGATGAAGCAACGAAAGTTCATAGAAGCGTACAAAATTGGGGAGACCCGTCAGCGGGTCTTCATAGGCGAGTTTACGCAAACGTTCTTGAGATCTGCCCTGCTCTAACAGTAAAGCTTCGAGCGTATTAACGACCGTGCCTATTTCATCCGCACGATCCGCTTCAGATTCAATCTCCACCTGTTTACCGGCAAAAATATCCTGCGCGTAGCGTACCAATTGATCCAGTTGATAGGTCAATTGAGCGGCGAAGGCGCTGAGCCATAACTCTGTTCGTCTAACGAACAAATACCCCAGCAAGGAAGTCATGACTAAAAGCCCGAAGAGCATGACCATATTCGGCAACAGGCTCATCGCATAACGTGTGTCGTAACGCAATTTGTAATCACCAACAACTATTTGGTCGGTATAGTTTTCGCTCAGGAACCACCAACTCATAGGAGAGGCAAACTCAGGCTGTAAGTTGAAACTAATGTGGAGTCTGTCGTCCACATTCAATTCGCGAATCGATGATGTCACTGAAAACTGTGTCATCAGATAGCCCAGAGGCGCATCGCTCAGCGGGGATGTGATCGGCAGCAAAATGAGCAGCAAATCGTTGTCGTGCTCAGCTCTAAGCAATTGAACCGCTGTAGTTTCTAGGTTCACCGCTGGCAGAATCTGCCGCATCACCTCAACGGCTTCTGCATTAGCCCCGGGTGTTTCTACAAACACTCGTCCCTGGTAGTCGAGGAGTACAAATTTGGTGTCTTCGTTTCGGTTGAGTTGTTTGAGCAAAGGCTTCAGGTAAGTTTCTCGTCCGAAACTGTCCATTAACCCCGTCCACAGAACTGGAGAACGAATCAGCGTATCCGCCTGCGCCAAAGTTGCTGTGATTTGTGACTTCAGTTGTGTACGAACAATGTCACTTTGCGAGACTAAATTGCTACGCGTGGTGTAAAGCACAAAAGCGGCGACTAACAGCAACAAAATGCTGCCGGACAAAATAGCGTACTTGGTGACCAGGCGACTGAAGCCCTTCTGAATCTGGAAGCGTAACGAAGTAGCCATCGTTAATTATCGAATAGGGATAATGGCGCCATCCGGTTTCATCCGGACAAAAAGCACCTGTCGTCTATCGAGCGCATCGTGATTTGCAGCAGTATAGGCTGGCGCATAACGTTTAATGGCACCATCAATGGGTGACAGGTGCTCCAACGCGTTGCGTATACGAACACCTTGGGTGGACTTAGCCTGATTGACAGCTTCTGCCAATAAGTAAACCGTGTCATAGGCTTGGACGACACCTACCGGACTGTGAATCAGTGCCGGCGACTTAACGCCCTGTGCCGCCATCACTTTCTTTGACAGGCTGATGGCCTTCGGTCGTGTGTTGTTCACAAAACTGAAGGTTTGTATCACGCTTAAATCGACCAGATTCAGATCGTTACCGGTCAGCGCAGCAAAGTCTCCCCCCGTAATCCCCCAGTGTGCGACGATGGGCAGCCTCTGATTTTGCGGTTTTTGTGCAACTTCCTTCACAATCTGCGCACCTTCCGGCTCATTAGCGATCATCAGTATGACTGTGGCGCCACTCTCGGTACAGGCATCTAACTGCGTTTTAAATTCTTTGTCGCCCCAGTTGTACCAATTGACCGATGTTAAATTAGCCTTTGTACCCAGTGCTTTCTCGCGTAACACGCGTTCACCAGAACGTCCCCAGGCCGTATTGGGCAACAAGACACAGACTTTACGATTGGTACTGACGTTCACGGCCTGTGCCAATAATGCAGCAACACCCCACTCATCTTTGAGTGACAGGCGGAACATATAGCTGTCTGAGGTTATCGTATCCGTAATTTGGTTTGCTGACCCCCAAACACTGATGTAAGGCACCTTCATCAACTGTGCATCGGGAATAGATTCGACAATGACGGGGCTATGCTTGCCACCAAGCACTGCAATCAGATCTTGTTGTTTAGCCAAGGAAACGTAGTTATCACGACCACGCATCGTCAACCCTTGATTATCCATAGTCAAGAGTGCGAGTGGTCGTCCTCCAAGAACACCGCCGCGGGCATTGATTTCGTCAATGGCAATCTGCGCGCCCAACTCGATGGCTTTAGCGGAGGTATCAGACTTCTGACCATAGCCCCCGTCAAAACCAATATAAACAGGCGCTGCGGCAATTACGGTCCCTGCTGCGAAAAAAAGCAAGATCACCGTTAGAATTTTATTCATCACTCTACCCAAACGCCTATAGCAATGTCAGAACATTACCACCAGACATGACGGCAAGTGCAGATTTCATCTTACGATCTAGTTTTGTTGCGCACCCAGCGCTTTTGAAAAGCCGGGGTAGTGAGCAATACGCAACCCGACGCTCTTAAAAATCAAGATTATTCGAGAAAATGTGCGAAGTTAGCCAACGGTTCACGAACGGTTTCCAGGGTATTCTCGATTTTGGACGGATCGGCATAACCCAACGCCATGCCACAGATTATTTTTTGTGATGCCGGCAGATCAAGCTGACGGGCGATGATCTTATGAAACTGATTAAAAGCCGCCTGTGGGCAGGTATCCAAGCCCCTAGCTCGGGCGGCAATCATGATGTTCTGCATGAACATACCGTAATCGAGCAAGCTACCCTGCCCCATGACTCGATCCAGGGTGAATATCAAACCTACCGGCGCATCAAAAAATTGGTAATTGCGGGCCTGTTGGGCTTTCATTCCAACTAAGTTATCTCGTGTGAGTCCCAACAACCCATATAGATCCAGACCAATTTTGCGGCGGCGCGACAAAAAAGGCTCAACCCAGGTAGCCGGGTAATAGTCGTATTCTTCATGATGCTGCGCTAGCGCATCGGCATCGAAAAAGGTCTGCACAATTTCATCTGACAACGCCTGTTTGCGAGCGCCGCTCAGCACATAGACCTGCCAGGGTTGCGTGTTAGTACCCGAGGGTGCCCGGGCAGCAATTTCAAGGATTGCTTCAATATCGCTACGGGGCACTGGTGTCGGCAAAAAGGCCCGCACAGAGCGGCGATCCCGAATCACTTGATCAACCATCGTTGCAACAGAATGTGTCATAAAGCAGGGCTCCTCAGGCAAAGATTAGAACGAGAAAATAGGCTGTCACAATCGCAGGCCCGAATGGACGTTCTTCATGAAAGCTACTGGCATGTCGATGAATAACCCGCTCAATCAGAAAGACGAGCAAGGCAAGTAAAACCGCTAGGAGCAAAACATATGGCAACAATAATGGGCCAGACCAAGCACCCATCGCCGCCAGCAATTTGAGATCACCCATTCCCAGACCATCCCGCCCGCGCACAGCTCGATAAACCTGCGCCACGACCCATAGGGGTAGATAACCAGCAACAGCCCCAAGTACAGACACATCCAAACCAACGGTACGCGTTTCGGGAAACAACTGAATAACAATACCTAACCAAAGTAGCGGCAGCGTTAATACATCAGGTAACAACTTTGTTTTGTAATCGACCACAGCAAGAATAATTAACCCACAGTAAAAAATAAACCAGGTGGTTATTTCAAGCAGATTTGCACCGGTGTACCAGGCCCAGGCTGCGGCCAAGGCCACAGCCATGCTGGTCAACCCGCTCTGAAAATTAGCTGGCGGCAAGGCAGAAAAAAAACTTTTAATCGGACGTGCATAATCAACCTGCGCAATGTGACCAGGGCTCACGACCTGAGGCGCATGCTGTGCAAGCATCTCTTTAATAAATGCAGCTTCTTCACTGGCATAGTGCTGTGGCATCCATGCCACCGCTCGACTTACAAAGCCACAGGCTATAAGGACAAGACACACTTCAAGAAAATTGATCATAGCGTCACTGACAATAGACATCACAAACACAATCCGGGGCCTTGCAACTCAAGATCCCGTTTCCAGCGTCACCCGCAAGGGCACACCCGCCGAGTCTGCACTCACGGCCTCTGCATCACCAATAGTGATCCGCTCGGCCAATTTAGCATCCACCGACAGCAGTCGCGCCTTAACGGCATCGG
>JACCEC011784533.1_pt1 | contig 14084 bp, 19 predicted proteins | sample 7450121 | NCBI WGS metagenome assembly JACCEC01 (sample SAMN15323455, study PRJNA562643) | freshwater metagenome | isolation source: river surface water | place: USA:Blue River Watershed | collected 2017-08-18 | reverse complement strand
GATTTAAAAATAGGGTTTTTAAATCTGTATGTTCTGGTTTATGGTTATTGGGTGAAAGTTCTGAAGACAATATAAAGTGGTATAATGAAGTTTTAATAGATTGGATAAAACAACGGTTATCTACATATATAGATGATATGGAAGAAGATTCATTATCTTGTAGTATTAAAAACGAATTATGGAAGTTTAAATGGGATTTTATTACAACTGATTATTTAAAATTAAATTTAGAAGAAGATAAACTTGATTATTATTTATTAAATTATGAAAATACATCTGATTCAAATTATGTAATTTCTACGAAACATATAATGTCTTTAATAGCATTATATGCTAATTTGAATTATGGAAAAGTTACAAGTGACTATAATATTGAATCGGGGAGGATTATAAAAAATAATAAAACTGGTGAAATTAGTCTTAATGTAGATAATAATAATACAAATACTACTGATAATAGCTCTTTTGTAGAAGAGGATAATACTAACACTAATATAAATGATTTTATAATAAAAGAATCTGATAATAATCGTTGTTTGATCTTGAATAAAAATGTTTTATCAACATTTGAAGTAGAATCTATTTTAGAATATTTGAATGTAGATACAGATGTATTATTTAAATTTGCAATGAGCTTTGAATTTTCTAGATTACAAAAAAATATTTTAGATGCACATTCTTTATATATTCCAACTGAATCTGCTGTATTTGGACTAAATTATGCACCACTTACTGGGTTTGAAATAAATAGATGTATAGGTGATCTGGATTATTTTAATACTGAGCCAAACCTAACAAGTCAATGTACTAAAAAGATAGTAGATACTTCTAAGAATGTATCGATTTATAAGAATCTATTAGATGATAGTGTTAATATTTTTAACGATGATCTTACAATAACGACTTTAACAGAGTTTGAAAGGATTTCAACATATTCATACAAGTCAACAATTACTGAGAATATAATTAATACTATCAATAAGAACACGATTACGAAACAATTAATAGAAGAATTATTTGAATTGATCAAAATACTAAATACAAATGATCTTGAAGAAGAAGATCCATGTAAAGATGAAAAGAATCAAGAAACTAAAATGGATTTACAACATATTATTACAAAAACATATGTAGATCAATATAAAAATGATAATGTTGAAACAGTTGCTTCAACAGTAATTGACAATGTATATAAATATCTTAAACAATCAGCATTACATGAGAATTATATTAATAAGAATAAAATTGGTCAAGATTTAGTGACATTAGGTGTTAAAAAAGTTAGAAAATCAAAAGGTTATTTCTATGGTATGGAAGATAGCAATGAAAAAGAGTCTAATTTAATGGATTCTGTATGTAAGCCAGTGCTTGATACTCAGCTGCAAATAACTCGACAAAATCCAGAACTTGTAATTGATTATTCTAAGGTAGATAAAACTAATTATCAATTACGTCCTTTACCAAGAACCACGAATATAGATTACTCGCTTTTTTCAACTATGAAACCTGGATCATTTATTAAAGTTGAAGGGAAAAGTTCTTAAATACTTTGAAATTATTTAAATATTTATTGGGTTTTAATAATATTTTATGAGTAGTATGAAAACTACTTAAAACTAAATTAAAATATGTTAATTAGAATAGAAGCACTTAGTAACTTACTTGGGTGTTTTTATTCTAAATGGCAGTATAGGAAAGTGGTCAAATCCGTTAACATACTGGCGGCTTTGAAGAGTAATCTTCATTGAAAAATCTGTCTAAACAGGGAACCTCTCATCTAAATATGTCAATATTTTAAAATGAGACAATCCTGTGCTAAATATTGATTGTATATCAATCAATTAAATGCCCAGAGACTAGTGCTACGCACGTAGGGGACAAGCTTATGGTCCTCGAAAAGACAGATACCCTACCAGATAAAAACTGGGGGTAAAGATATAGTCCGTTCTGCATAGTGATATGCAGCTGTTGATTTATAAATTAACGGGTAGAGTGTTGCGAGCTCTACCGAACATCAAATAGACTTAAGATCTAATCCTTTATGGTTCGTCGGTTCGATCCCGACTGCTGCCAAGTAATAAAAAATTATTTTTAATTAAAATCCTGCATCGTTAGGAAAGTGGTCAAATCCGTTAACATATAGCGGCCATAAAGAGTAATCTTTATGGAAAAATCTATCTAAACAGGGAAACTCTCATTAAATATTATTCTTTTAAAATGAGACAATCCTGTGCTAAATGTTGATTGAATATATTAATCAACTAAATGCCCAGAGACTAGTGCTTCGCATGTAGGGGACAAGCTTATGGTCCTCGAAAAGATAGACACCCTACATTTAAAATGAGGGTGATGATATAGTCCGATCTGCATAGTGATATGCAGCTGTTGATTTATAAATCAACGGGTAGAGTGTTGCGAGCTCTACTGAACATAAATGTAGACTCAAGATCTAATCCTTTATGGTTCGCGTGTTCGAATCACGCACGATGCAGCATTTTATTTTAATTTTCGTATTTTCCGAAATGTTTGTTTGACAAGTCTTATTACATCTATATAAGTATCTTTAATATGTAATAAATTACATTCATCATCATATGATATATTTTTTATAAAATCATTATTGGTAAATAATGATTCTATTTTAACCATATCTTCCGGTTTGTCAAAGAAGTACAAATATTTATTCAACCATAATGTTTTATATACAGTACTTTCTTTAGGATATGGATACAGATATAGTATATTACTTTTCTTATCTATATGAGAGTTTGATATTAGATTATGATTATAAAGTACCATTTCTGGTATAATATAAGTTCCTGTTTTATCAGGAAGAAATAACCAATAATAATCGTTATCTCCTAATTTATATAGTATATTATCCTGTCGGTATAATGCAGTAATATAGTATTTATCTATTTTATTATTTCTGGTTTTAGTGTGAATGCAAATTACTTTATCTTGGATTTTAAAACATTTATTTATTATTGCATCATAAACTCTTGCATTACATTCAGGATATTGAAAATCTAAATTTGGAAATAACTGTTCTCTTAATCTTTTAAAATCTTGTTCTTGTCTACATTGAATAGTTATTGGAGTATTTATTTCATTGAATGTAAACTTGACATATTTACTATTATTAAATAATTTTAATAAATATGACGATAATTCTGCTGTTCCAATTTCATAAATATCATAAATAGATTTTTTAATTGATATTGTAATATTATTTGGTATAGTTTTAATATCATTTAATACCCATATTTTATGCATATCATTTTTATCAATATAGAATAATATTACTATAATATTTTTATATTGATTATTAAAATGAAATTTGTAAATATTATGTTTTTTCGATGTTGTTGTTTTTAATTGTATTGGTAACCATATATCTTCTTTTATCCAACTTGGTTTAATAGCAAAATCAGCTAGACAATTTTCAACAGTTAATTTAAAATCAAGAATATCACTACAATATTTTTCTAAACTTTTAATTATTTTATATTCTTGAAAATTGCAATCTAAAATAGGTTTAGGTATATTATAATGACATTCTTTACATAAAAATCCAGTATTACTATGAATAAGATTATTTAATTGTACAATGGTTTTATGGCCGCACGAACTAATAATATCAACATTAGTTTTCGTTGTTTTATATTTTTCTTTGAATTCATCTTCATTCCATGCAAAAGTAACTCCTTTATCTTTACATAATTGTACAATAGATTCAAATGTATATTTAACCATAGTAAAAATAAAAAATAATCTTAAAATCAAATTTTAAAATCAGTCTTCTTTACTATCAATAAACATGAATATTAATATGACTATAATGATTATACAATTTATCATGGCTATATATTTACATGAATGATCATCTGGATCATCTTGTTCCATTACTGATACGACATTTATATCATTAGTAAATTTTTCTATGTAATCAGCCATTACATTTGTTCTGCAAAACGCAACTTCATTCCGTGTTATTTTTACCCGAGTTATTATAGGATTAATAGCGACGTATTTTATATGTTTTTTATTTAGATTAATAGGATGAAGTGATGTATATGACAACATAATATATATTAAGATTGAAATTGTCACAATAATCCAAAGCGTCTCTCTAATAACTCTAAATGAAATTGATTTTAAGTAGTTCTCTTTCGAAGCACCCTAAATGTTTTTTTGGAAATCTTATACTTACAGATTCAATAGATTCATCATCTTCATCATCTTCATGTTTCTGTATTTCAAATTGACGCACGATTTTGTTTAGTTTAAAAGATTTGATATCTACAATATCCATGAACTCATAGAAACTGTCACTTTCAAATTCAATCCATATTTTTCCATGATTATTTTGACAACTGTTTAAGGTACTAAAACCCATATCCCATAACCAATCTAGAACATTTATCAGCTTTTCATCTACCAAATAACCATGTCTACTCTCAACTTGGGGATGGACTGATCTCTTATATAAGCATTGTTTGCAAAATAATCGTCTTCCATAGCATGGAACTCCACAATCATCACAATCGTTGAATTCTACCATTGTTCTTTTAATTGCTGATTACAACCATATAAGATTTTATAACAATCAATTTTTAAATATGATTATTACCCATAGACTAAATACTATACAAAGTGTTTATGAAAACTATTATAAAAATGATAGTTCAACATTTGAAATAGATATCCAAATGACCAAAGATCTAAAACTAGTAGTCTATCATGATGATGTTTCATCCAAATTATATTCCGAGTTATCAAGTAATACACCGTTATTCGAGGATTTTCTGAAGTATATACCAGAAAATATGACAATTAATGTTGAGATAAAGAAATATGATAATAGTGTTATAGCCTTGGAATATATATTGTCAATTACAGAAAAGTATAAACATAGCTATATTTTTTCATCATTTGATAAAGATATTTATGATAAATTAATATCGTTTAATAAAGATGCATGGTATTTAATAAAAGAATCTGAGAAATATTCCAAAGATATACCTTTTATATGTATCTGTAAAGAACTAATTAAAACTATAATTCCTGAAAAACATAAACGAATTACCGTTTATGGATTTAAAAATAATGAAATTCCAACATATGACTTTATTTCAGATTGGATTGTTGATTTTTAATTTTTTTATCACATTCATTGCTCCAGAGTGCCATTTTGCGTTTTGATATCAGAAATTCAATATCTAAAATTAATTCTTTATAATAATCTTCGTCAGATTCATATAGTTTACGTAGTTCGTAAAGTTTATATTTTATTAGTTCATCCATATTTAATAATATGTTGCATGCGTTTAAATATTATTTTTAAATGATGTATTAACATAAACGACTACATCATGTGTATCAATTGTAATTTAATGGCTCCTTTAAATCATTATGTTTGTGAGTTACTAGATATACCTAAAAATCAATATTCAATTGTATCAAACTCTATGGATATATTAGATCATTTAATTATATCTATTTCTTTAGATTATAAACATAACGAGACAACAGATGGTAAACTGACTATCAAGTTGATTCAAAATGATACTAATGAAAGATCAAAAAAAATGATGGAATTATATTTATTTTTAAAGAACAATGATCTATATAAGTATATTGAGACTTTAGTGAAAGAGAATATTTCTCCATCATGTGTTGATCGTAATATTATAAATTATTTATGTTATGAATATTTTGATAATAATTGGGTAAATGAATCTACTACATTAGAAAATTGTAGAATTCCGTTGGATTTGTTAGCATCTGATGTCCAGAGAATGAAATCTTTATTTGGAAAAACACAATATTGTCAGAAAGAAATTATACCGGAAGATTTAGTTAATAAAATAAAATTAACAAGAGAAAAAACGGATTTATATGATTTTCATATGTTGGAAAACCAAAATTTCTACATAAGTTAAAAACTTATAATTAAATTATATCTATATACAAAATTATGGAAAGCTGGAAAGATTTTTTAAATGGTCCGTATTTATCATCTTTTACAAACGAGTCGTGGTTTGAACTATATCAGGATTATGAGGACGATGTCAATGAAAATAAAAAGTTTCTTGAAAATTTATTAGAAGATGGTTTGGACCCAACAGATGCTCTTAAAGAATATTTAATAGTATTACCAAAATGTTTTAAATATTTTATGTGTATTGATGATTATTCGAAAGACTGTTTATTAAATATTTTGATTGAAAGAGGTGCAGATACAACAGATGTTTTAGATTATGCCAATGTAGAATTTGAAATAGGTGATTCTTTTGAATCGACGATATGCGATTATAATATTAGAGGATGGATTATTGCATATTTTCTTAAGAATAATTTATTAACAGCCGACGATTTGGGTACTTATTTTGAATGTGATTGGATTCTATTAGAACCAGAATACTGGGAAGATATTGAAAACCCTGAAGAAGATATCAAATTATCGTGTCTTAAATATCTTAAGTACTGTAGTTTATTATGTATATAACTATATAAATGTTATATTAACTACTTATACAATTTGATGACTCGATGGGAGGCTATATAAATATACTTGGTTATTTTGCAGGTTTTATGTCAACAACTTCCAGTTTGCCACAAATAGTTAAAGCAATAAAGACTAGAAAAACCCAAGATCTATCTTATATTACGATTTCCATGATTATATCCGGAGGTATTTTATGGACATTATATGGTGTATTTTTACACGATTTACCACTAATTATTTGGGATGTAATCCCAGCTTGTTTATATACTTTTTTATTTATTATAAAATATTTATGCGATAATAGGTACTTATTGCCAATGGTAAATACACAGGCTATGTTGCAATCTATTAAAATAGATTCTATTCATGAAGATAGAATTACTAAACAAAATAAGCGCCTGGTTTTTATACATCGTCCAATTCATTATCAATCCCATCATCCTATTCATATACATAGAAGACATTATCCTAATTCAAGATTAATACATTCAAACTCTGTTACAAGTATTTAATTATTCGATTGTTTTTCTTCTGAAATACCATTACCAAAAATCATATTAGTACCAGGTATTTTATTAACATATTTTGCAAAATCTTTATGATATATATCTATTAATGAATCTAATGATTTTACGACTACAACTACTATAAATAATATAATAGACAATGTAATCATTCTTGCTCTCATTGAAACAGGAACAATATCTCCATATCCAATGGTAGTTATTGTTGTAACTACGAAGTAGAATCTATTAAAGAATGCATTTAAAAATGATCTATCATTTTCAGAATCAATTCCTTTAAAATGTGATGCATCTCTGCAAAAAATCATAAATAATGCGACAATAAGTGATAGTATGAATATAACAATTGAAATATTTTTTAAAAAATTTGGTAACATTTATGTTTATAGGATAAAAAACTATCACTAAATAATAAATGTCTACTGTTGAAAAAATTGTAACAGGTGCAACCCCTCAATTACAAAAAATTATTAATATATATACTAAATTTTTACCAGCCTGGACATATCCGTATGTTGGTTTTATTATTGCCGGATCAGTGGTATTTTTGTCATGGTTTGGTGGTAGATTATTCTTTCCAAATTCATCTTTACTAGTTAGAATTTTAGGTTTATGGAGTATTGCATTTGTAGAGTATTCTGTATTAATTCCAACTATTGGTGCATCTGTTGAAGTATTACATATGTCTGAAAGTACTCTTGCAGTATTAATTCATGCAGTTCAATTAACTATGTTTATGATTCTAAACAAGTTCACTCTAAAAGCACCATTTACAATGAAACATGCTATAGCGTTTGCTCTAATGATAGCAGCTGTTTTCATAGCTGCTTTTTAAACCTCAAAAATATATAAAGATAAAATGATTTTTATATACAAATGTTGTATATTGTAGCACAGAGAAACGAGCGTAAATATTTTATGAATAGAGAATTAGCATATGATTATACAATCCGTGAGGTACTAAAACATAATATTGATACTTCTAGTTTATATGTACCTGATATCGGTATTGAAATCTATGATACATCTGAAGAACCTATGGTATTTGAGGATTATCTTGTAATTGATAATCTAGAAAAATTTATGTATACAAATGATTATTCATTTGATGATGTTTATATTGAACCCAAACTAGCATATGGTTTGTATAGATCACAACCAATATATGATTTTTAAGTTATTTATCTTTCATATATCCCTCTATTATTTTTGATATATTAGTTAGTATATCAAAATATCTGCCTTTTATAGATTTTAAACAATTAACAATCTCACCATCTTTATTTTTATCATCAAGATGATATAATTCTACATCATCTTCTGGTATATTTCTAGTAATAAAATCGTAACGTTTTATAGCATCGTCATAATTAAAGTATGTTCTAATTATTCCTTGTTTTTCTCTAATAATCCACATTAATTATATTAATTCTATTATTTTTTATATAATAAAAATTGATTATATTTATGAATAACTTCTAATAGACATTAAATTAATAGAGAATATATAAAATGGAAGAGGTAGAAATATATCGATATCCATATGGAAATAAATTTGAATATATTCCTGTGGGTATGACTGATAAAAAATTATTAGTATGTGTAGTTGATGAATATTCATATGATTTTATGGAAATTCTTCCATTTGTACATGAATTAGTTGTCCCACATAGATATATTTCTAGTTCTGAAGCAATACGTTTACTTAATATTAAACTATCATTATTAACTTTAAGTCCAAATTTACATAAACATTTGAATATATCTGATATAGAAGATTTAGTATTAGAAAAAATTAATAAACTACATTAAAATTTTTTACTACTAAATTTAAATGTTTAAAATTGGATTATAAACAGCAACAACATCATTCCAAGCAATTATTTTTCCCCATCCAGCATCATTTTTTGCACCAATATTATTATTTACAATATTTTCTATTCTTTGTATATCATTTTTATCAACTGTTTTTATTTTATCTTTCCAAAAACAAGCATTATTAACAATAATAATATTCACATCTTTTGGTAAAATATTTGTAGTTTGTAAAAGTTTTTTTTCTAACTTTTTTTTCAGATTTTGTTGGTGACGTTTTGTAAAACGCAGATGATAACGCCATTCTGGACCAAAAATTTTATTAATAGCATTATTCAATAGTTTATTTCCATCTTCCAATCGTTTAAATGCTTTGAATCTTCCTGTATATTTTGATTCACATCCCCAAAATATACATTCATAATCTACGTTCATATCTGAAATATACAAGTCTTTTTTTTCAAAATGTACAAGAAACCGACAGCATATATCTATATATGTATAATCATTATCGATGATTTGAACCAATAGATATCCAGATTGTCCATCACAATCTGGTATAAATGTTGTATATTTACAAGTATCTAAACAATAATGTTCACTAAAGTTAAATATTACCGGTTCATTATTTTTTTTCAAAAGCCAGTCAAAATAAGGATATTTACTATTATTTTTAGGATAAATTTTTTTCTTATATGAAGAAGCAGAATAGATGACCGACGAAGCCATTAAATGAGGAGATGATGTTTAGAAGTTATATTTGTATTTGAATTAATGTGATAAACTACATTATAAAAATTATAATCAATTTTTATATAAAATATACAATTTTCATAATTATTTTAACAATTATTTTTTACATGTCGATTTATTATGATCATATTTAGCATTAGTCTTGCTAAATCTTTCCAATCTTTTTGATCAAAATCGTCTGTTCCAACTTTTTCCCACCATTCATTTATTTTTGCAACTATATATGGGAATTTGTTTTTAAGATAAGTCCCACGATCATCCATGAACTTTTCAACTTCTCTTATACATGGATACATCGCTTCATCAAATACTTCATCACAAGGTCTAGGTTCCCATTCTCCATCTTTAAAAACTTTTGCGATTTTATCTCGTTGATTTGATATAGTTAGTGTATGATTTTCAGGATGTTTAGGATCAAAATGAATATCCTTGAGCATTTCAACAAGACCTTCTGCTTTATTTTTCCAATAATCAATTCTACGTAATCTATGTACTAGGTGATAATAATTGTCATTAACTGTTTTCAAAGCTTTCAAAGCTATATATTCTCCTTTGGATATAGTTACTGTATTTTGTTGTGATTTTAATTTACAATTCTTTTCATTATTATGCGATAATAGTGGAGTATATTTATATTTTGTACATTGTAATCGCAATTTTATATTATTAAGTTTATTTAATTTAAAGTAGCATCGATTTATTCTTTTTTCAACTATATTATATCCATTTGGATATAATGTATTATATTTTCGTATGTAATCAGCTTCATAATGTTTACAATCTTCATCAAAACATATTATAATAACTTCAAATTTAAAATTGTTTAATCCAAATTCTTGAAATGCTTTAATTAATTGTGTAGCACCGTGTTTAGTTTTTATACTTTGACTGTGAGCATACCATCTTTGATTAATATCAAATTGTTTGGTCTCACCAATATACATTTTATTATTTATACGATTTATAATACGATATATATAACCCATATTTGATTTGGGATTCAAATATAAAATCATTTTTCAATTTTTATTTCAAGTATTAATAATGTTTCAGCAATTTTGTGCAACAAAAAATATTGGTATTTTGTGTCTGTGGAATTGGTTTATTTGAAATAGTATTTACGGAATTTAAAAATGATAAAATCATTTTAGCAACAAATGCATCACATGATTCCATTTTTACATTGATAAAATACTTTAATCTTAAATCATTAGAAACTTTATTATTTTGGTTTAGTTCTAGCTATACAATGAATAGAACCATCATATTTAATTAAAGATTCTGCATTTATAGGATGAATATATTTAAAATATTGTTTCCATATAGATATAGCACGTGCTTCATATATATTATCTTCATATGTAGGTATAATAACATGATTGTTTAATATTAATGCATTAACATAGGTTCTTGTAATATCATCTTCACCTCTATCTGGCATAGGCATCTCGACAATATTAATATTTGGAATGTATTTTCTTATTTGTATTAGATTATCCATCATAATATTATAATTCTCTTTATCTTGTTCAATTGTATATAGTCCAGCAAATAGTGTATTCTTATTAATCCACATAAGCCACATATCTACATGTCGTGTACCGTCTCTTTTTAGACTTTTAACAATAATAATTTGTTTCCAACATCCATAATATTTCAATTGATTTATAGATTTATATGAATTATATTCTAAAACTTTATCAGAAATAATGCATATTCCATTGCCATTTGATATTAAATTGCCTCCTTCTATAACTAACTCAATTTTATTAATTGGAATGTTAAATCTATAAGAGAAATCGTATGGCATTAGATTATCGTATTTCCTATGATGTCTGTAATGGATTTTTAAAATATTATATTTATCATTATTTTTATAAAATATGGGTCCATAATCTCGCATCCATATTGTATCTGTATGATAGTCAGTTATGATAGAGTTTTTATATCTATCATGAATGAATGTATCGTTTTTAGTATAATCTGTAATATAAATATAACTCTTGATATTGTTAGCATTCGAAATATCAATGATTTTATCCCATATATGGTAGGTTTCTTTATCATATGTATCGATTGATAAAAGAACACCTTCAATAGGATCAGTTTCTATTGGTATTGAATTATAAGCAAATAATGCATAAAATAATGTAAATAATTTAAACATTTATAGATAATAGATCGGGATACTTTTTATACTCTGATCTAGAGACGCTTAAAAATTAGTTTATTAGAATTTTTTTAGAAGGTTTTTTAACGACTTCTTGTTTCGGTAATTTTACTTTTAAAACTCCATTATGTAATTTAGCGTCTACTTGATCAAAGTTTATATTACTAGGTAATTTAAAACTTCTTGAGAAACTATTACATAACCGTTCTTGCAAGTAAATTTTTCCATTATCATCTGTTTTTTCATTATTTTTAACACCAGATATAAATATTACATTATCTTGGTGTTCAATATTAATATCTTCCTGTGAAAATCCAGGAACATCTGCATTAATTTCATAATGATCTGGGTATTCTGTAAAATCCATAGGAAATTTAGATAATTTTGGTAAAGATTCCCATAATGGGAAGGTTATACGGCGTGTAAGTAATTTGTCAAAATCATCAAAAAAATTATTGTATAGTTGAATATCCATTTTTTGGATAAAAACTTAAAACTTAGCTTTATATAATTTTCATGTCTGTGTAAAATTGCTTATTAAATTATTTAAAGAACCTTTAAATAATATGAAAAAAATTGATATGAAGTTATAATTTAATAATTATGACATATTATCAAATGGATATGTACGATTATTATCCCGAGGATCTGGATAAGCGTTTCATTGAGTTGTTTCCAAGTACAGACTTATCATGGGATATTACAGAATATTTTGGTTATGGAATTACAGAACAAGAATATGATATGGTATTTGATGCTGATTTTAACTATTTTGAAGATTGGGACATGGAAATAACGGATGAGCGTGTTCAATCAATTGGGTTTGAAAATCTGGAAGATTTTAAAACAGTATTTGCAATTACTCATATTTATAGAAATAGATTATTGTATAATGGTCAACAAACATTACGTGAAATGCTCAATTACTATTATTGGAAAGCATTATATAATTTTCCATATGATATTTTATCCCCTCCTCCTGAAACAGGAAATATTTTGGATTATTTAACAGATTTTGATTTCAAACATCTATTTATAATTGGATTATAAATCTTCTTTAATCATACAAGAAATATGCATATTTCCAAAATATAAAGCACTTTTACAAACAATCTCATCTTCTAATAGTTCTTCTAGTATTTTTTTATCAATATTATCAAACCATTCTAGAAAATGATCATATGAAAAATAGTATTTCTCTTTTTTTATACTATGTTCAATAGTATAAGGTATTTGTGCTCTATTTCCATTTACAAAATTCATAAATACTACATAAATAATCATTTTTGCAGCATCATCAAAAACTACAAATGGATCATCAATACCAACTAATTTAGGAGTAACGTTATATGTCCCATGTTCTTTTAACAGATTTTTTGCCTTGTTATATGATGTCCATACAAGAGTACTTGGACTCTCGCTATAATTACTCATTATATAGTATAAACTTTCAAATACGTATTTATGTATAGAAAAAGTACCATTTTGTTGAAGTCCTTTTTTTAAATCATAAGAGTTCATTTTGCTTAAAAAATAGACTATATTCTTATATATCAATTAATTTTAAATCTTTGAAAATGCATATAGAAAACGTGTTAAATAAATATCCAGAAGAAATTGTACCTATAAGTTATGAATTAAAATTTTTAGAAGAGGATATAATTACCGATGAAATTTCGAAAACAAGTATAGAATCTTTTGATGTAGAATTATATGGTACAAAAAATAAAAAATTCACACTAAATTTATCTAATAATTTACAAGATGAAAATATTAATATTATTGGTATAGAAATATTAACCGATTATCTCACAGATGCTATATGTAGAATTGAATTAGAGTTATCAGGCCAAGTTGTATACTGGATAGATCAATATACTATAATATTATTATTAAGTCTAATAAATGAAGATTCTAAATATATAGATATTCTAAAATATTTTGTTCCAGCTTTACCAATTTCTATACTCAAACACGAAGTTGAATTAGTTTTTACATATAAACCAGAATATATACAGTCAGATGCATGTATAAAAAAAGAAGAATTACATAAAATATTTAAATATCATAATTATGATGCAGATTATGATAGAGATTTTGGATATAACGAAAAAGCTTTTAATTATATTACAGTGACTAAATATAATGTATTTAGTCCAGAATTAATAATAAAATATACACAAACTGTATTTCCTAAGGAAATATCTATTCCTATTATTCAACTATATAGACTATTTGATGGTAAAGATAATGGGAAATTACAACTTAAAAATACATTATTATTTGGAATAGCTTCTCAGATTATATTTGT
>JACCEC012116185.1_pt1 | contig 14088 bp, 15 predicted proteins | sample 7450121 | NCBI WGS metagenome assembly JACCEC01 (sample SAMN15323455, study PRJNA562643) | freshwater metagenome | isolation source: river surface water | place: USA:Blue River Watershed | collected 2017-08-18 | reverse complement strand
TTTATCTTCCTGATACAAGTATAAATTTCTCAGCTTTTCTTTATAAAAGAGTCGAGGCTGAAAACGGAATACTTTCAGAGGATTTTAAATCTTTAAGCGTACTTGATGAAAAAATAATAATGTTTAAAGAGAATTCAATTTACGCTTTTCAAGGTGATGGCCCTACAAATTCAGGTACAAATGACAGTTTTTCTATTCCCTACAAGGTTACGGCAGAGGTTGGATGTTCAGAGCCTAAGAGCTTGGTTTCTACTCCTCTAGGCCTAATGTTTAAGACATATAAAGGAATTTATCTATTAGATAGAGGTTTAAATATTTCATATATTGGCCAAGACGTTGAGGCCTATAACTCTTCTACCGTTGTAAGTTCAATATTGCACCAAAATAAAAACGTAGTTATCTTCATGTTTGCAAGTACACATGCAATAGCTTTTGATTATCAAAATGCTAAGTGGAGTACATATCTAGGGTATAACGGTTCTGATTTAGCAATATATAGAAATGTTCTATATACCTTAAAAAACTATCTAGTTTACTCTCAGTCATCAACGGACTTTAGAGTTAATTCTTTAAATAATCCTATGAAAGTAATCACTCCATGGCTTAAAGTATCAGGAATTGAAAACTTTGGCAGAGTATATAGAGCAATGATTTTAGGGAAGTTTAAAAGTGCCCATAGTCTTATAGTAAAAACTTATTATGACTATGATGAGACTCTTTTTGAAACATTTACTATAAATCCGTTAGTGACGGATGACATTTATCAGTATCAAATTAACTTAAGCAAGCAAAAATGCCAAAGTTTAAAATTTGAGATTTATGACTCATCGACAGCAGGAAGTTACGAAGGCCTAGAGCTTTCTGACATGTCTTTAATTATCGGTAAGAAAAAAGGCCTTAATAAAATATCAGATTCTAAAGCATATCAGGGGGTTTAATATGGGTTTGTTTGGCGGTGGCGGTGGTTCAAGTTTAGGAATGTTTGGAGGCCAAGGAAATGCAGGGGGAACATTAGGAAACTTGGGGGTTGATAAACCAAGTTTTAACAAACCAACAACATTTATAACGGCACCTTTTACAACAGCTTTGCATGGGGTTGGAAAAGGTGCTGAAGCAATGGGATTAGGTGGATTAATTCCTGACGCAGATTTAAGCCTTATTCCTGCAATTGATAAAACTCCATTTATGGCACCAACTAAATCAATAGCAGATGCCCAGACTAAAAGAGGTTTTGAGCAAGCGCAAAAAGCTTCATTAAGTAATATAATGGCCGCTAGGGGTGTTAATCCTGCTTTAATGCAAAGGATGGGTCAAACATCATCAGAAAATCTTTATAATCAATCAATGCAACAAGGCCAGATTGCTAAATTGCAAGAAGATGAATTGAACAGACAAAGATTGATTCAATATGAACAAATGTTACAAGAAGCAGGAAAAGCAAAGCTTAACGCTCAAGTCGGAATGTCTCAAGCCGCCGCACAAGCAAAAGCAGGACTTCTAGGTGGAATGGGAACAGCAGTTGCAGGGATTGCATCTATGTTTTCAGATGAAAGAGTTAAGAAGAATTTTAAGCAAGACGATGCAACAATCAACAAACTGCTTGAATCTTTTTCTAAATCAAAAGAATTTGAATACAAAGATGAAAGCATGGGAAAAGGAAAGCATGTTGGCCCAATGGCTCAAGATATAGAAAAGGCTATGCCTGACATGATAACAGAAGATGAAAACGGTGTTAAAAAGATTGATACGACTAAAGCAATCATGGCAATGATGGCGGCACAGGGACAAATTAATAAAGAGCTTAAAAAGCTTAAGAAAAAGGTGGCTTAAGATGGCAGATTATTACGATACACCAGATAATCAATATTTACCTAGTGATGACGTACAATTTACGCCTCAATCAATTCCTAGTCCTTATGCTCCTGTGATTCCATTGCAGACGGCTCAAGAAATTCCAACAACTCAAGAACCTGTTCAACCAGTACAGCCTCTTGTTATGCCTAACATTGGGAATATGCAATATCCTCAACAAAGTCTTAGCATAATAACTCCTAAGCCTGTTAGTGATCTTTCCGATCTTCAAAAGCCAGTTGATGATTCAGCAAATGAATTTAATGATAAATATCTTCATTTGATAAATACAAAATTCCCTGCGGCCAATCTAGAACAAAGTAAAAAAGAATTACAAGATTTAGCAAATACAGATTATAAAAACTTTGCTACGAGAGATAGGGCAAGATTAAGTTCAAACAAACTAAGTCCGCAAAATGTTGCAGATTATTTCGATCAAGATTCAGACATAAGCGATCAAGAAGCAAATCAAGCGAAAAATTTTAATGTACCTGTTTTTGATCGAACATTTGAAAACGGCCAAGTAGTAACAACTTCTAGAGATTTACCTATACTTGATGCTATTAACGAATCAAGGAAAAAGCTTGGTGATTATTATAGCAGGATTGAGAATACACAGATAAAAGCCGACTATTGGAAGAATGCAGGGACTTGGCAAAAGATTATGGCAGGAATAGGCCTTGCACTTTCTGGACTTGGTGGCCCCCAATCTGCGGCCAATGCCGTAGGAATTATAAATAGTGCTATTGATAGAGATATTAAGCTTCAAATACAAGACCTAGAAAAAACAAAGTTTGCGGCTCAAGGACAAGAGAAAGAGTTAGGTACTCTTTATAAAATGTATGGTGACATGAATCTAGCTGTTAAAGCAAAACAGATGCTTGATCTTCAAAGAGCAATCAATAAAATGCAAATGATGATTCAAGCAGGAAAGCTAAGTAACCCAGAGGCATTAGCAAGTTTAGCAAGGCTCAGAATGCAGATGGAAAAACATGCAGAAGAGATGGACGGATATGCAAGAGAAAGAGCAGCAAGAAATATTGAAAAGCAGGCAACTCTAAACACTGCAAAAGTTTTAACTAAAGAAGAAAAAGCTAAACTGAAACCTGAACAAAAAGCTAGAATTGTTGAAGGTTTTGGAGGCCTAGCAAACTCAGCAGAAGAAGCAAAGGCGATGAATAAAAGAATCATTCCAATGCAAGCAACACTTCATGATTTTGATACCCTGATCAGCGCTACATATAACAAGGTTCTAAGTGGCCAAACATGGAGAAAACACTTTGGAACAGCAAATGCATCTATTAAAAAGGCCGCCGCAACTTTAAGAGGTTTGAATCGAGAGGACTTTGTAGGTTCTGGTGTTATCTCTCAGCAAGATTGGGACGTATTAAATAGCGTTTTTCGTGACCCTACAGCAATTTTTTCTCTAGATTCAAACAATAGAGAAGCATTATTAAGAGTTCGATCTGGTATTATTCAAAGAACACTTGACCAAGCAAAAGCCTATGGCCTAGGCACAGCACCTTCTTTCCTTTACAAACAGCCACCTACTACATGGGATGAAAAATACTTTAAAACTGGAAGGTAAAAATGATTCGATTAGTTGCAAAAGATGGCACTATAAAAAATGTCAATAATGAAGAAATTTTGAATCATTTGAACAATGATGAGTATGAAATTGACCCAAATGCAGGGGTTGAGTTTAATCATAAAGAATATGGAAGAATTAAAGTCCCTGCTAGTGAAATTCAAAGGCAACTAGAAGAAGGTTCTGAGATCATTCCAGAGAGTACAATACAGCAAGAAATAAAAAAGCAACAACAGGAAGATGACCCAGTTGGAACTCTAGAAGCATCGGCAGAAGGGATAGGTCGTGGGGTTGTTCCATTTGCCTTAACTGATCTTGCTTTGACAAAGCTAGGGGTAAGCCCAGAAAGATTAAAAGAGATCAAGGAAGCTCATCCAGATGCGGCCCTAGGCGGTGAATTTGTGGGCTTCATGGGAAGCTTTGCAATTCCTACTCTCCCAGTAATTAAGGCCCTAGATTACACAGCTAGAGGCCTAGGAATGGGTGAAAAAGCTGTAAAGGTTGCCGAATATCTAGGAAAGGGTACAAAGGTTTTAACTTCTTACGACCCACTTCTGAAAGTTTCGACAAAAGCTGAAAAAGCGGCAGAGAAATTTTTGGGAAAAATGTTCGGTACTGCTACGACAAAAACGGGAAAAGTGGCCCAAGAATTGGTCAAGAGGACAGCAGGAGGAGTTGGCCTAGTTCCATCCATGGCACAACTCGAAGTGTCAAACTTCTTGAGTGAGCAGATTTTAGATAATAAGGGCTTTAACGTAGAAGCGCTTTTTTCGCATGAAACACTCGAAAATGAGGGGAAAAAGGTGCTTTTTGGTACTGCTGTGGCCACTGGAATACCTTTTCTTGGCTCAACTCTCCTTAAGGGTGGAAAGAAAGTTGCTTCAACAGGAGTTAAAGCCTTTTCAAAAATAAACCCAATTCGAATGACAAGACCAGAGGAAAGAATACTTAAGTCATTCGGTGCTATAACTGGAACTTATCTAAAAAAGGCCACAGAAAAAGAAAAAAAGGAACTTGCTGAATATTTCAAAGTCTTAACAGATGAAGAGATTTATCCAGAGATTAAAAATATAAGTGATTATAGGGCAAAAAAACAGCAATATAAACAAGAAGGGATGACCTCGGCAGAAATTAGAAATAAGCTTGATCAAGAATTTCCTGATTTGGTTGGACAAGCTCAAGAGTTTTTGGATGGAAAAGAAACAAAGCTTACTTTTAAGTCAATATTTGAAAACCCAAGAATTATTCAAGATAAAAATAATTATATTAATGATGTTGCTATAAAGCTCATGGATAGATCAAAGCTTGATCTAGATGAATTTCATCAAAAAGTAATAGATGGAAGATGGGAAGAGTTGCCAGAATCAGGGTCATTATTCAGAAACTTAAAGGATAAAGAGCTAAATGCTATAAGAAAATCAGCGGATGAAGTTATAAACGATTTAGAGAAGGGATTTAAGGAAATCATGGATCCGACCATGAATCCAAAAATAGCAGAGAAATTCGATGAATTTTCAATGAATTTAAAAAAATTCATTATTCAACAAGGTGGATATGTAAAACCTTCAACTTTAATTGAAGCAAGAAGGGCGTTTGACAGGAATATAATTAAAGGAATTGGAAGTGATTTTAACAGATCAGTAGCAAAAGAACTTGCACCTTTAAGAAATGTATTTGAAAAGCATCTTGAGGATTTAGTTGAAAAAACAATAGGTAAAAAATTTAATGCTGAAACTATTGATACAACAGAAGCTTATTTGAGAAATCAAAGAGATGCCGTAAAAAGGTCGTCAGATAGTTTGCAAGCTAGGTTAAAAGATATTTTAGAGACTAAATTTAGTGGTGATAAAGAAAAATTTAACCAACACATGGCCAAACATGGTAAAAAGTTTAAAGAAAAAAAACTATATGATGCAACTAAAAAAGAATATGAAAGATTAGATAAAGAATATCAGTTGGCCAGATCGTATAAAGATTATATTGATGGGAAAAAACTTTACAGAAATTCAGTTATTGCCGATGAGCTTTTGGACAATAAAATAGCTAGAGAAATTAAAAACAACTTCTTAAGCCTAACTTCTTATTTATCAATGGGAGCAGGGACAGGGATTGGCGGTGCTTTAGGTGGAGGGGTTGGAGCTATAGCAGGTGCAGTTGGTGGGGCCTTAACAAGAAAAGCATTCCAAGAATACGGTGATTTATTTCTAGCTTATGCAGGAGAAAGGATTCAAAAGCCAGTACAATCTAACTTTAAAACAATAGGTGACATTGCAAACGAACTTATTGACCCATTATTTTTAAAATCAAAAGTAGCTGTTCCTTACTCTGTGATTAAACTAGATTACGATGAAAAAAAGATTGAAGAAGATGCTAAGAAAGTAGAAGATTTTGACGAAAATCCAGAACAATTTCTACAAGAGTTTAGAGATAAAAACCTTTCTTTTTACGATACATTACCAGATGAAGCAATTTATCTAGAGGACTTTATCAGGAATTCAGGACGTTTCTTAAATGAAAGAAACCCATATAAAAATAAAAATATAATGTTCAAAAATAGAACAATTTCGAATGCTGAAAAGATTAAGTTTGCTAGATATTTAAACTATGTTGATAATTCAGAAAAGATATTCCAAGAGATAAGAAGTGGATACTTGTCAGCAGAGGCCTACGATACTCTAGTAAATGTGTTTCCTAATTCCTTCCAAGCATTAAAAGAAGCCGTAACGATTCAATTCGCTCAACTCGATGAAAAAGAAAAAAATAAAATGAGCATGAATCAATTAGCAATTATTAGAAAAATTATGGGAGACGGTGGAAGTCAACTTTACACCCCACAAAATTTCCTAACTTTGCAGTCGAATTTTAAAAGAATACCTAATACAATTAAAGCTAGTCCTAAAGTAAGCAACGCCCCCCAGAGGAATTTAACACCTCAACAGATGCGACAATTTAGAGTTTAGGGGCATAACCCTTTAATCCCACGAGGAGCAATATGAGTGGAAGAAATAACATCCTAAAAAGATACGAAACAATTAATGAAGTTGGATTGGCCGCAAATCACAACGGAAAATCAACGTCGGTTGATCAGCTTGATCAGTATAGAGTTATAATTGCTTGGCTAAACGGTGTGGCAAATGATTTTGATGTTGAAGTTCAAGCCTCAGACTTTGAAAATTTTAAAAATCCTATTACTGGCCTAGACGATTACATAGTGATTAATTCTGGTACGCCAATTAATATAACTGGGGCAAGTGGTAATCATGTAATTGATGTTAATGCCATAATTCAAAAGTTCACAAGAATTTCTTTAATAAGAAATGCAGGGGCCATGGACGTAATATCAACAATTCGCGGTTCATCACAGGGGGCTTAATATGTATTACAGTTTTCCAATGCAATTTCTAAGCACAGCAGGATTGGCCACTGATACAAATCAGGTTATTACAAACGCCCATCTAACTACAATAGAAGGATATATTGACGGACTAGAGGCCTTGATTACTGCTTTAAATTCGGCAGTAGCAACAGCCGCCAAACAAGACACAACAAACGCCCACTTGACGACTATTGAGGGGTATATAGATGGAATCGAGACTTTACTGGGTACTCTTGCAACATCGGCCAAGCAAGACACAATCATAGGCCATATTGACGGGATAGAGGCGTTACTTACTACTATTGATACTAACGTTTCAGATATAGAAACGTTACTTAGCTCTATCAATACTAATATTTCAGATATAGAAACCCTGTTAACAAGTATTGATTCTAAGGTAACGAGACTTCAAATAGTTGACTTTCTTGATACTCCTCTCCTTGATGCCGCATCAACTACAATAGAAGGAAGTGGAGGGGCTTTTTTAACAGTAGTTGCAAGTTTAGCGGCAGATGTAAAAGCCTTGAGAATTGCAGATACAACAGGGGCCTTTATTGGCGTTTATAATACAGCAAACACTTTAATTGCGATTATCAATGCAGGGATTGATGGGGAAATCCCTTGCGTAATAGCCGCAGGACAAACTATAAAACTTCGCTCTTTGGGTGCTAGTAACATCACCTTGGGCAACTTGGTAATCCAATTTTTGGGATAACTACTTTTTAAGGGGGAACAATGGGGGCAACTATATTTAACGGTGCTTTTATTAAGGCGCTTAAAGCTAATTTTAAGTTTCTAGAAAATGTTTTTATAATAACAGATCAAGCGGCAGACCCTACTTCTGTGGCTTATTCTGCTCCAATAGGTTCTCTTTATTTCAGAAATGGAACAAATGAGATTTATAAGAAGCAAGATAACGGAAGTTCTACAAATTGGAGCAAGTTAGGGTCATTAACAGAGATGCTTTCATATTACGGAGGTATCACTGATGACCCGACAGGGTTTGCAAATACGACAGATTCAGTATTGGCCGTAAATAATGGGACTAGAACTTTTAGCATTACTCCTGCATTGACTACTTTTGATATTTATCAAAAAGGAACAAAATATATTTTTAACTCTGTTCAAAGTATTGTTTTCCCAGATATTGAAGGTATCCACCACTTTTATTTTAACAATGGTTTTTTAACTACCACTCAAACTTTTGTCCACGAAATAATAAAAGAATATGTTTATACATCAAACATATATTGGGATGCAACTAATAAAATTGCAATTATCCTAGGTGACGAAAGACACGGTTACAAGATGCCTTCTAGTGTCCATGAGTATTTGCATGACGTGAATTCAGCTAGGTATATTTCAGGCCTAGCATTAGGTGATTTTCTTGCTGATAATACAGGGGCTTTAGATACTCACGCACAATTTTCTCTTGCTACTGGGGTAATTGCAGATGAGGACTTGAGACATACACTTGCCGCCGTTGGAGTAGGCGTTTCAAATGTTCCTTTTTTCTATCTTGAAGGAGCGTCGGCAAATTTAAGAAGATCAGCGCCTAATGGTTTTGCGGTACGAACAACAGGAACAGGAAGGGCGGCTTATAACCAATTTACTGGAGGGGCTTGGCAACAAACTGAGGTTACAAGTGGAAGATATTTGTTAGGCCATGTTTTTGGTACGAACGACAAAAACTATTCTGGATATTTTTTCATTCAAGGGCAAAATGAATATTCAACTATTGCGCTAGCACGAGCAGGGGCAACAGCAGAAATTAATTCACTCGTTACAGGTGGACTTTTAATAAAAGAGTGCATAGCAGTTGCAACAGTAATTTTTGAAACATCAAACTCTTATGCAAACTCTGTTAAATCTAGAGTTAGAACAACGGACACAGGTGCGAATTATGTAGATTGGAGAAGGCAAAATCTTGTTGCAGGGACAGCCGCAACTTCTCATGCCGCTTTATCAGGTCTAACAGCAGATGACCATAATACTCTTTATAAGCGTATCCACGCCATGACTACAGCAACAGGAACGGTAAGTGTTACTAACGCAGTAACAAGAGGAACATTTTATCTAGCAGATACAAGTGGCGGTAATGTTACTTTTAATCTAGATGCTCTTGCAAATTTTTCAGACGGCTATGAAATAACAATTAAGAAAATTCATGCTTCAAATTATGTTCTAATAGATGCCAACGGCTCAGAATTAATTGATGGAGCAGGGATACTTATTCTTTTAAATATCAACGATCAGGTGACTTTAGTTAAGCGATCTACTCAGTGGGAAGCTAAAGGAAGAACGAAACAAGAGCCAGACGGTCTAATCATCAGTGATAATAGTATTCCTAGAAACTCTGTTGGTTCATGGCTAACTTATGCGAATGGTTCTGCAAGCCCTTCCGATATGACGGGAGGCTCGCCCACAAATACACTTACAAGAAACACTACGAATCCGATCTCAGACGTAGCAGATTTTCTATACACAAAAGGAGCAGGAAGTAAAATAGGGGAAGGTTTTTCGTTAACACTAACTAATATACCTAATAAATACAAATCAAGAGGATGTATTTTTAGATTTAAGTATCTAACTGATACTAACTATGTCGATTCAGAAATGGGCGTTTTTCTTTACGATATTACTGGGACAGTTGTTTATCAGCTTACTCCTCTTTATCTTAAAAAATCTTCATTAATCGAAAGCTCATTTGCTGAGATTCAGCTTCCTGCCACTTTGACGAGTGGCTTTAGAATTGGCTTTCATGTTATTGGAACAAACGGAACGGCCTACACAATCCAATTTTCTGAATTTACTTTTAATGAAAAAACCTCAAGTCAAAATTCTAATATTTATGACTGGACTGCTTATACACCTGATATTTATAATACAGGATTAAAAGGTGTAACATCTTCAATCGGATTACATAGAAGGATAGGCGATACACTAGAAGTTAAAATTTTCTTTTCATTAAATGCAGTCGCTTCTGGTTCTACTGCAACTACAGCAGTTCAATTTACCATTCCTACTTTTTTAACAATGGATGAAGATAGCAATAATAATTTAGGCCAAGCGCTTGAATACAATGTAAGAAATGCATCACAATTTACTTCTGCTCTAGTTATTTTAAAAAATACATCTAATACAGTTAGTATAGTAAAGAGTGGAACAAATTCTTTTTATAATACAAATGATCTTAATATTTCAAATTCATGTCAGTTTCATCTTCATTTTAAAGCTAAGATAACAGGATGGTCATCAGGTACTCAGATTTCTAGTATTTACAATAATAGAATAATTGCTTGTTCTTGGAACTCTTCAACTTCTGTTAACAGCGCATCGGCGACTTACCTCGATGTTGATAGTTCAATTTTTGATAAAGCAGGAATGCTTACTATTGGAACAACTTCTAATGGAAAAGTGACAATTCCAGTTGATGGCTTGTATCATGTTAGCTTTTTTTGCTACAATACTACTATTGATTCAGCTCAAGGTGAAAGGGCCTTTCTTTATCTTTTTAAAAATGGTGTTGAAGAAATTGGACAGTGGGACAGCTTTGAAGCTAATGCCGCAAGCGATGGTGCCGCCGCCGTTGGTTTAAAGGCTTATGCTCTTAGAGAATATAAAGCAGGCGATGTTATTCAAGTTCAGTTGTTTCATAGCTTTGGAGCCGCTTACACTTTTACTGGGATTGGTTCTGTTTGCAGAGTAGATGGGCCTATTCAGCCTCTTGCAAACGAAACAGTTTACGAGGCTTGGGAATCATCAGCAGGAACTTCTTATGCTAACGCCGCCAATTTAATTTATGGTACAAAAGTAAAATCAACACATGGTTCTTATAACTCAAGTACAGGAGAGTTTATAGCGAACAAGGCCGGTGATCTAGAAATTGACGGTCTTTTTGGTTCTTTAAACACTAATACTGCGACAGAAATTTATATTTACTGTAGAAAAAATGGTGCTGACTATCGAATGTTGAGTGATATACAACGAACTCCGAATAATCGAGGTGTAATTAAGTTTTATGGTAAATTCCCCGTGAATCAAAATGACTCCATATTTATTAGGGTTTCTCATGATGGGACGTCGATGGCAACGGCAGCTTTCGCTTTTTATAACTATGTTAACTTTACGCTTAAATAGGGATTTAAAAATGAAGATAATTTACAAGGTATTAAATCATGAATTTGAAAGGCTTGCTGTTTTAGATTTATCTATAGAAGAAGTGAATCAAAGAATTGATTCAGGAATCTATGGGAAAAAAGAAAGATGGATTAGGCTTGACCAAGCCACAGACTTTGAAAAGTCTAGGGAAGATGACAGGCGAGTGATAGTTGATGTGCCAGAGTGGATTGAGGAAGAGCTTGACAGCGAGGGGAAGAAAACAGGGGCAACAATTATTCACGAGGCTGTTACTCATATTGAAATCCATGTTCCTGATGATTTTACTGTCACGCCAGAAGATATAACTGAACAATATGAAGCTGAACTTGAACTACAAGAAGAGATTGAAAAAAGAGCCGCAGGGTCAAAAATTTTGGCCTATATTAATACGGTAAATAATTCTAAAGGTTATACATCAGAGCAATACTTTCAAATGTACCAAAACCCTACGATACAATTTATTAAATTGATGCTAGAAAGTGGGGCTTTAGGTTCTGCAAAAACAACTCTTGATTCTTATGTTGTAGATTCTTTAATTGATCAAGATTATAAGGATAGAGTTTCTTCTTTTATTCAAAAAGAAATAGAGGGCTTAAATGGATAAGTCATATATTCTAGGAAAACTAGAGAAGAATGATACTGATCATGAAAAACTTGTTTTAAAAATTGATACTCTTAAAGACGAGATGACAAAAAATCATATTGCTCTTTTAAGTGCTATCAATGAGAATAAAGTTGATGTTGCTATGTTAAAAACAAAATCAGCAGGGATTGGCCTAATTGCAGGGGCCATTATTCCTATTGCTGATGCTATTAATAAATATTTTAAGGGGTAAAAATGGAGAAAGCAGAAAAAGATTTATCAAATGTTACTCTAGACTTTGATAGAAAAAGAATGATTCAAGAACAAGTTAATGAGGGAAAAATAGGGACTAAAAATCTTCAAGAAGTTGTTCACGCTTTAGTACTTCTAGCAATAGAACTTAAACATGAACTAAAAGATGGTTTTCAGCCTTTAAGTGATGGGAAGGATTTTGTTAAGTTCTTGCTCGGAAATGATCGTTTTAGAGAAGCATTAGACCAAGCCCTTGACGATATTTCTCTAATACCTACAGAGGTAATGGATTTAAAAGTTTCTGAAATAGTAGATTTATTCAAGTTTCTTGCAGAAGAAACAAAAAAAGTAATAACAGAATAGGAGTTTCAAAAATGAAAAGATTTAATTTTCTAGTTATGTTTTGTTTGGCGTTTACACTATTTTTCTCTGTTAGTTGCACAGAAAAAAATAAGCAAGTTACCGCTGATATGGTAAGCGGTTCACTTTCAAGTGCCGTAATTGCATCTTTATCACCTTGTTCTAACCCTGATCTAGTTAGAAAAGATATTGGAAACGCAGTAAACGGATGGTTTAATCTTCCTCAAAATAAAGGAATTGTTGGAGAAGTTTGCAAAATGGCCGTTAATGCTACTATTCCTTTGATTTTTACAGGGACTACTATGATGGTTAAGCCAGAATGGGGTTGCACAGGAAAGACTTCAAGTGATCTTATCAGTAAATTAGCAGGAATGGCCTGCTCTGCTATTCCTCTTTAAATATCTACAAACTCGTTTTATTTCTTAATCTAAAATTAACAATGATTCTTCATGTAGTAAACGATCTGCAATTAAGTTGAAACATTTAACAGCCTCCTCTCTTGTTGAAAATTCGATAGTATGATCTGCAATATCTTGTTTATGATTAGAATAAAAATTAATATAATTTCCGTGTTCACTTAAATATATTTCACTGCATTTGTGTGTATTAATAAGTTTATATCCTTTTTCTATCCACATATTTATTTTTCCTTATCCATTTCTTTTTTCACATGTTGAAAATATTCTATGCACTCTTCTATTGAGTGAAATAGAGAAGGGTGTTCTTCATTATTTTCAAGTTTTCCATTAATATAATAAATTTCATTACCGTTAGGGTAAATGAGATCATTTATAATGTTTTCAATTCTTAATTCTCCTTCTATTGTAGAAAAAACTTTATTACCTTGGCTTAAATCACTTAAATCAATTTTCATTTCACCATCCCTAATTATTAAAATAATAGTTATTATTACCCTGAGCGCCTGATGCATGAAGAGATTTCCCTTCATTCATTATCATCCCTAAACACATATCGCAAATATCAATATAAACCATTGATAAATATGGTGGGCATGATCTTCCCTCTGTTTGCTCTGTATGAAATACTACTTGAATATTTTCTTTTTTATATCCACTTTTCATTTCTTTATCACAAACATCACATATATATTGTTCAATTTTCATTTTTCCCCTCTTCTAAATTCTTGCTATACTATTACTAGTTATACGATAAAAGCCATTACAAGGTGCTGTAAAAATTCCATTATTAAATTCAAACAAATCACCTTTTTTCAATAAAATATCAAACTCCCCATCTTTTAAATTTTCTAAGAGGAGAAAGTTATATCTTAGGTCTTGATCTTTGTGACTATCATAATCTTCTGTTTCATAGTCCATGAAAAATCCATTGTTCAGATAATTAATATTATAGGAAGTGATAATATGAATTTAACAAGTCTTATTTAATCTATCTTCCATCTTTTTCATGCTATCGCTTATCAAACTTGAATATACCATCTTACCATCTACAACATCGACCCAATCATTTTCGAATTTAGTCCATTTCTTTTTATCAAAAGGAATTGGATAAACTTGGCCAGATTTTGTCATGCCTTTTTCATTCAAATAATCCGATGTTTTAAATATGCTTCCATCTGTTTCAACTAACCAACGCCAAAATCTTCCATTTTTAGGAAGGCCTTCATAAACCTCCCACGTTTCAAGTTCTGCTTCATCTTTTGTTACTACAGTATAGCCGCCATTGTTTTTGACCCAGTAACCATTTTCAAAATAAATAAATCTTTCACTAGTCCATGTAGATTTTCTAACTTTTACTAATAGATAATTCTTAATTTCATAAAGTTTCATCTGTTCCCCTTGTTTATTTTTTTATGAATGATATACTTTTTTTATGATAGCAACAATTTCAATTTTTAAAATTTTGACTGATTTAATCGTATTAAGCGGCAAGTTAAGC
>JACCEC010433449.1_pt1 | contig 14095 bp, 9 predicted proteins | sample 7450121 | NCBI WGS metagenome assembly JACCEC01 (sample SAMN15323455, study PRJNA562643) | freshwater metagenome | isolation source: river surface water | place: USA:Blue River Watershed | collected 2017-08-18 | reverse complement strand
GCGGCGAGGTCGCAGAGCCCGTCGCCGGCGGTGAGCGTGTCCTGGACATGGCTGGCGAAGTCGTCGGTCTGGTCGGTCACGCAGGCGATGCCGCCTTGGGCCCAGTTCGTGTTCGACTCGGAACTGGTCTTCTTCGTGACGATGGCGACGGCATGTCCGCGCTCGGCCAGGTTGAGCGCGAAACTCAGACCGCCGATGCCGCTGCCGACGATGATTGCCTCGAAATGAGTCGCCATTGAGGGTTTAACCTAGGCTAAGGGAGGGGGTGAACAAGCGGATTTGACTGTTCTCAAGGGAGTCCGTAGCCCTGTTTCGTGGAATTATTCGTCATATTGGCCTGCTGGGCGACCATCGGTGTTTTCGAGCTCTCGGAAATGGCGCTGGTGTCGTCCAACCGTCGCCGGCTGACGCGCCTGGCCGAGGACGGCAGCAAGGGCGCCAAGGCGGCCTTGGAGCTGCTCGCCAACCCTTCCAAGTTCCTGTCCACCGTCCAGGTCGGCCTGACTTTCGGCAGCATCATCGCCGCCACTTTCGGCGGGGCCCCCATCGCCCAGGCCCTGCAGCCTCACCTCGAGGCCAGTTCGATCGCCTGGCTCCACGATAACGCCGCGAACCTCTCGCGGATGGGCGTCTCCTTCGTGATCGGTTCGCTGACGATCATCTGCGCGGAGATCGTGCCCAAACGCCTGGGTCTGTCGAATCCCGAAGGTCTCGCCGTGCTGCTCGCCCGGCCGATGATGGTGGTCTCCTTGCTGGCTTCTCCGTTGGTGAGCACCCTCGGCTTCTTCGCCGACATCATCCTCCGGATCTTCGGCCGGAAGCGCACGCCCGAGGACACGATGTCGGAAGACGAACTGCGCATGATGGTCGACCAAGGCATGGCTTCCGGCGTCCTGCATGCCGCGGAGCATCGCATGGTGCACGGCGCCTTGTCGCTGGACCTCGTCACCGCCGAGCGCCTGATGACGCCCAGCAACCGCGTCGTCTGGCTGAACCTGGACGACTCCGACGAGGTGAACTGGCGCAAGGTCGTCGCTTCGGGGCACACTTGGTTCCCGGTCTTCCGCGGCTCACCGGATCGTCCGCTCGGGGTGGTCTCGGTCAAGCGCCTCTGGGCGAACCTCTCCCTGGCCGGCAGCGCCTCCATCAAGGACCTGCTGACCGAACCGCCCACCGTTCCTCCGCAGTGCACGGGCACCCACCTGCTCGAGAAGTTCCGGAAGGACAAGATCCACATCGCGCTGGTGACCGATGAGTTCGGGCGCGTCCGCGGCGTGGTCTCGCTCAACGACGTCCTGGAGTCCGTCGTCGGCGAGCTGCCGAACGAAGGTTCCCCGGTCGCCCAGCCGAAGCCGATCCGTCGTCGCGAGGACGGCAGCTGGATCGTCGACGCCATCGTGACCTTGGATGACTTCCGCGAGGCGACCGGCATCGTCGGTCGTTTCCCGGGAGAGGGTACCGGCCGTTTCACCGCCATCTCCGGCTTCATCATGCGCACCCTCGGACGTATCCCGAACGAGGGCGACCGCGTCGAGGCCTTGGGTCACATCTTCGAGGTCGTCGACATGGACGGCCATCGCCTGGACAAAATCCTGGTGATGCCGAAGGCGGTCCCCTCGACGGGCGCCTAAAGACGGACGGGCAGGCCGGCGGCACGCAGGTGCTCCTTGGCCTGACGGACGGTGTAGGTGCCGAAATGGAAGATGCTCGCGGCGAGCACCGCGCTGGCGCCGCCATGCTTCAGGACGTCGGCCATATGGTCGAGGTTGCCGGCGCCGCCCGAGGCGATGACCGGCACCTCCACGGCGGAGGAGACGGCGTGGTTCAGCGGGATGTCGTAACCGGCGGCCGTGCCGTCGCGGTCCATGCTGGTGAGCAGGATCTCGCCTGCGCCCAGGGAGTGGGCCTGCCTGGCCCAGGCGATGGCGTCGAGGCCCGTCGGGTTGCGTCCGCCATGCGTGAAGACCTCCCACCTGCCCGGACCGACGTTCTTCGCGTCGATCGCCACCACGATGCACTGGCTGCCGAACTTACGGGCGGCTTCCTTGACGAGCGCGGGGTCCTTGATGGCCGAAGTGTTGAGGGAGACCTTGTCGGCCCCCGCGTTGAGCATCGTCCGGATGTCTTCGACGGAGCGGAGGCCGCCGCCGACGGTGAGCGGCATGAAGACCTGGTCGGCGGTGCGTTCGACGACGTCGACCATGGTGCGCCGTTCGTCGCTCGAGGCGGTGATATCGAGGAAGACCAGCTCGTCGGCGCCTTGCTTCTCGTAGGCGGCGGCGACCGCGACAGGGTCGCCGGCGTCGCGGAGCTCCTCGAACTTCACGCCCTTGACCACGCGGCCGCCGTGGACGTCGAGACAGGGGATGATGCGGACGGAGAGCATGGAAGAACCAGAGGGGTAGGACGAAGCCGTCCGGAGGTTAATCCTAAACTACTCCAAGACGACCGTCACCGGCCCGTCATTGACGAGTTCGACGCGCATGTCGGCGCCGAAGACGCCCGTCGGCACGGATCGTCCGAGGTGCGTCGAGAGTTCGGCCACGAAGAGGTCGAACAAAGGCCGGGCGACTTCGGGGCGGGCGGCGCCGTTGAACGAGGGACGATTTCCTTTGGAGAAGTCCGCCAGGAGCGTGAACTGGCTGACCGCGAGGGCTTCTCCGCCGGCGTCACGCAGATTGACGCCCATCTTGCCTTGGCTGTCGGGCATGAGGCGGGCCTTGGCGACGTCCGCGGCCAGTCGGCGCACGGTCGCCTCGTCGTCGCCCGCGGCGATGCCGACGAGCAGCAGATAGCCGAACCCGATCGATCCGCTGACGACGCCGTCGACGCTCACGGCGGCGTTCCGGACCCGTTGCAGGACGACCCTCATCCTCAGATCAGCGCTTCGAGGATCGTGCGCAGCTTCATCTCGGTCTCGGTCGCTTCGGCGCCCGGATCGGAGCCGGCCACGATGCCGGCCCCGGCGAAGGCGCGGGCGGAGGAGCCTTTCAGACGGGCGCAGCGGAGCGCGACGAAAAGCTTGCCCGACTGTCCGTCCGAGCGGACCCAGCCGACGGCTCCCGTGTAGAGGCCGCGCTGATGGGGTTCGAAGCCGGGGATGAAAGGCAGGGCGAGGGCGCGCGGTTTGCCGCCGACGGCCGGGGTCGGATGGAGTTCGCCGGCCACCTCGAGGAAGCGTCGGTCCGCCGGCATGGTGCCTTCGATGGGTGTGCGCAGGTGCATCACGTTGCCAAGGCGGAGGAGCTCGGCGTTGCGCGAGGTCGCGGCGAGCACGCCGACCATGCGCAGTCGGCGCAGGATGGAAGCGGTGACCGCCGTATGCTCGCGCCGGTCCTTGTCGCTGGTGAGCAGGGCCTCGGCGAGCGAAGCGTCTTCGGAGGCGGATTCGCCGCGCCGGGTCGTCCCCGCCACCGATTCGGAACGGACGGCGCCGTCGAACAAGGAGAGAAGGGTCTCCGGAGTGGCCCCGACGAGGCAGCCGTCGTCCTCATCGACGAGGAAGGTGTGGCATTGCGGGTTTCCGCGGCGGAGCCGGTGAAGCGTCGCGTAAGCGCTGAAAGGTTCCCCGCGCCGCCAGTCGAAGGCCCGCGAGAGGACGATCTTTTCGAAGGAGCCTTCCCGGATGAGCTCGGTGGCCCGAAGCACGGCCGACGGGAACCAGGCGCCGCCCACTTCGGACAGGACGGTCGGGACCGGAGCGCGGGGCGAAGGCGGCGTCGAGCGGTAGCTGAAGCGGCGGAAGCCGTCGGCGCGGACCGCGAGACGGGTGGCGCAGCCCGGTCCGGCGGGTTCGACGAGCGTCACCGTGGTCACCCCGTCTTCGCTGACGACCTGCCATCCCGGCAGGAACATGCGGGCTTCGGCGCCTTCGTGTTCGGTCCCGGGGTAGAAGGGGAAAGTGGCGATGACGCGCGGGCGGGCGCCGACGCAGGTCAGGCTGGCGTCCAGGTCTTTCAGCCAGACATCGGCGTCCGCGAACCGACGGTCGCCACGTCCGCGCCACTGACGCACAGGGGCGCCGGCGGCATGGGAACGTCGGCGCGACGGGTTTTCGAAGTAGCCTCGCGGGGCCGGTTCGTCGAGCGTCTCAAGGACCGCGAGCGGGTCGAGCTCGGCGACTTCGAACTGATAGGAGACGAAACCTTGCTCGACGGCCCGCGCCTCGGCTTTGGCCAAGAGGTCGGCCTCATCGAGGATCTTGACAGGTTCCATGTCGGTAAGGTTAGGCCGAGGTCAGCCGATGTCCAATCAGGCCGAAGGAGTTTCCTTCGGAGCCTCGATCGGCGGGAAAAGGATGCATTTTTCGGCGACTTTCGAGCCGGCGCAGACGGAGGACCAGCTCAGCTGGCCGGCGAACGTCGTGGCCGCCGGGCGGCCGATGTTCGTGAGCAGCTTCTCGCAGGTCGCCGGCATCACCGGGGTGAGGAGGGTGCCGACGAGGCGGAGGCCTTCGGCGACGTGCGCGAGGCAGGAATCGAGACGAGCGCGGTCGGCGGCATCCGCGGACTTCGCCAGCTTCCACGGCGCCCGGGCTTCGATGTAGGCGTTCATGGCGCTGATGAAGACCCAGAGGGCCTCGAGGGCGTGGCTGACCTGATAGTCCGCGAACGCCTCGGCATATTTCTTCACGCTGACGTCCCAGAGACGACGGAGGTCCTGTTCGAGCTGCTCGTCGGCCGCGGCGGCCGGGATGGCGCCGGCGTAGTTGCGGCCCACCATGTTGAGCAGTCGGTTGACGAGGTTGCCGAGGTTGTTGCCGAGGTCGGCCTTGTAGCGGTTCTCGAAGGTCAGCGTCGAGAAGTCCGCGTCCTGGCCGACCACCATCTCGCGGCAAAGGTAGAAGCGGAAGGCGTCGGCGCCGTGGGACCCTACGAAGCCGAGCGTGTCGGCGGCGTTGCCGGCGGATTTCGAGGCCTTCTGGTTGTTGACGGTCCACCAGCCATGCACGAGCAGCTGGCGCGGCGGTTCGATCCCGAGGGCCTTCAGCATGCAGGGCCAGTAGACCGCGTGCGGGGGCGAGAGGATGTCCTTGCCGATGACGTGCACGTCGGCGGGCCAGAGCCCTATGTGCGCGACGGCCGAATAGTAGTTGGTCAGCGCGTCGAACCAGACGTAGGTGACGAAGGCGGGGTCGAACGGGAGTTCGATGCCCCAGGTCAGCCGGCTCTTCGGACGCGAGAGGCACAGGTCGTTCATCGGCTCCTTGAGGAACTCGAGGACCTGGTTCTGGCGGAATCGCGGCGTGATGAAGTCGGGATGAGACCGGAGGTGCTCGACCAGCCAGGGCTGGAACTGCGTCAGCTTGAAATAATAGTTCTCCTCGGTCGTCTGGGTGACCTCGCCGTAGATCTCCGGCCAGGAGCCGTCGGGTGCTCGGTCCTTGTCCGTCAGGAACTGTTCTTGGCGGGTCGAATACCAGTCGGTCTTCTGGCCTTTGTAGATGAGGCCTTGGTCGAACAATTGCTGCAGGAACTGCTGGACGACCTTCTTGTGCCGCGGTTCGGTCGTGCGGATGTAGTCGTCGTTCGAGATGTTCAGGTCGCCCAGCATGCCCTTGAAGACGGCGGCGATCTCGTCGACGAGGGCCTGGGGTTCGACCCCGCGCTTGAGGGCCGTCTGCTGGACCTTCTGGCCATGTTCGTCCAGCCCCGTCAGGAAGTGCACCTGTCGGCCGTTCATCCGCATGTGGCGGGAGATCACGTCGGAGAGGACCTTTTCGTAGGCATGGCCGAGGTGCGGCGAGCCGTTGGCGTAGTCGATGGCCGTGGTGATGTAGAACGGACTGGGCATGAAAGGATACCCTAGGGACATAGGGCAGGGGCAGGGGTCAGGACAACCCCGAAGGCTGGAGAGACGGGCAGGCCGCGCTCAGGCCGCGTCGCCGGCCCGGACGACGTGGGGCTGGTAGGCGATCTCGAAGGCGTAGCTCATGCCGGCTCGCAGGGGCATGGACTTGTCGCGCTGCAAGGTCTGATAGAAGTGGACCTTGCCCCAGCAGGAACGGTGCCTGGGGTTGTCGCTGACGACCTTGGTCTCGGCCCAGGAGGCGTGGAAGTCGTCCTTGATGACTTCGCAGCGGTGCGACTCGGCGCCGAGGACCAGGGCGTTGCCGGGGGTCATCCGCGAGTGGGTCCCGGCGATCGGCAGGACCAGGCGGAACTCCTCGAGCATGACGGCCGCCTTGGCGGTCAGGGTGAAGCGCCCGACGATACGGCCGCCGTTGAATTCCCAGTCGACCTTCAGGGAGGCGACGTTCGCGGATAGCTTTTCTTCGCGATCGATGAGGTCGGGCTGTTCGTAGCGGAAATGATAGGTGCCGGCCTTGGTGCCCATGGCCACCTGGGCGTTCTTGCCATAGAAGGACGGCGTGTAGACCTTGCCGCCGATGGTGAACTCAGGGATGAAGGGGGTCGTCGACTGGTTGGACGGCCAGTCGAAGACGCCGGGCATGTGAGGGAAGGCCAGCGAGTCGGAGAAGCGGTGCGAACCGGCCGAGACCAACGGGAGGACCACGTGCAGGCCGGAGGCGGGATCCTGGTAGGAAAGGAGGCCCTGCTCCTTGCGCGGCGACTTGTCGAAGGAGAAGAACCGGCAGACCGGGAGACGGCTGGCCGGCTTGACGACGTCCATCGACCCGCCGATCGTCTTGGCGGGCCGCGACCAATGTGAGAGGTAGCGGGCGGCGTCGAAGTTCGCCATCCGGGTGGTGAGGCCGGGAATCGCGTCGCCTTCGGCGTCGCGGATCAAGATGACGCCGTGCTCGGCGTCGAAGAACGTCGTGAAGAAGTGGGCGTAGAGGCGACGCACGAGGTCGCGGGCGTGGGCTTCCTTGTCGACCGGCACCCAGCGGTCGCGCAGCGCCTGCAGGAGCAAGGTGATGCAATGCATCTGGCCGTAGGCGCCGATGCCGCGCCCGTAGCTCCAGCCAAGTCCGTCTTCGCGGACGGTATCCATGATCACGCGGAGGTATTTCTCGGCGAGGCCGCGGAGCTTCGGAAGCTTGGCGTCACGGACCTGGATGTTCGCGTGCAGCTGGAGGGACTGGCGGATGAAGATCAGCGAGACGACGCCGTAGAGGTCGAAGGCGCCGCCGAAGTTGTCGGCGTTCGCCGCCTTGGAGGCTTCGTCGTGGAAGCCGCCGGTGGAGGACGCGGCGATGCGCTCCATGAAGCGGTCGACGAGCGCGCCGGTCTCGTCCTTCTTGGTCAGTCCGAAGGAGAAGCGGCAGACGGCCTTCGCGATGTCGAAGGCCTGGACATGGTCGTGGTGGTCGTGTTCGACGGCCAGGCGTTCGTCGATGAGCGCGCGGGTCGGCTCATCGAGCATCTCCCAGACGGGATTACGCTCGCGGGTGGGCCCGAAAGCCAGCAGGCCGAGGCAGGCGAAGGCCATGCCGTTGTCGGAGCCCTGGCTGATGCGGACCTGCGCGGTGATGGTCCGGGCGACGATCTCGGCGATGTTGTGGCGGTCCATCGTGAGCTCGCCGGTGGCGCGGAAATACTCACCGAAGGCCAGGGCGGCGTGGCCGGGTTCGTCGGCGCGGGAGACCTCGCCATCGACGGGCACGACAGTGCCGTCTGGAGCGAGGGAATTGAAGTTGAGTTTGAGGAGGGCCTTGGTCTGGTCCAGGCACTGGCTCGCGAAATTCTGCATGCGAAAGGTTGGGATTGGGGCAGGGCACCCCCCCAGTCAATGCCTCTTCGTAAAAAATTCGTTATTTCCGGGCTCCTTACCCGTCCCATAAGGGCGGCTACGCCCGCGCTCAGCCTTCGAAGACGACCTCGACCTGACACCGGCTGACGCGCGCCAAGAGGTCGCCGTGGGCCTTCAGGGGCCACCAGCGATACAAATGGATGTCGATGGGCTTCCAGAGGCCCACCCAGCCGCAGATCGTCAGGCCCTCGCGGAAGATCTCGGTCCAGCCGCCTTCGGGAATCAGCCCGCGCAGGACGAGGGTCGCGGCGAGGAAAAGCCCCCCGATGGCCAAGGCGGTCCGGCCCTCACGGAAGAGGTCGCGCAGTTCGCGTCGGGACATGCGCGCACGATATTCGAAGTAATGCCGGATGGATTCCCGGACCTGTCCGGCGACCTCCTCGTCCGCCGGCTGCCTCAGGACTACGCGCAGACGAAGCTCGGAGTCGCGCTCATGCTCGCGGGCCCAGCTGAGGATGAACTCCTCGGCGTCGTGGTCCAGGTCGCGCTCATGGAACGGCGACGGATCCATGGTATTGAAGAGCTGCCCGACGTTGCTCAGACGCAGTTCGATCAGGCCGGAGACGGAGGGGGTTTCGGTCATAAGGGGAGCGGGCCGCCCAAGGCCTCGCGGAAGAAGCGGGCCCGTTTCTCACGCATGTCGTTCGATTCGCCGGCCCCATGGTTGGCTCCGGGGACGACGTGGAATTCGAACCGGTCTCGCTTGCCGGCGGCGAGCAGGGCGTCGCGGAAGTCATAGCTGCACTTCACGTCGACGTTCGTGTCGGACTCGCCGACGGAGAGGAAGAGCCGGCCGCTCAGGTTGGCGGCGTAACGCGCGCAGGAATTCTCCTCATACCATGGTCCGACAGGGTAGCCGAGCCACTGCTCGTTCCACCAAAGCTTGTCGACCCGGTTGTCGTAGCACCCGCAGTCGGCGGCGCCGGCCTTGTAGAACGCACCGTGCAGCAGCAGGGCGTGCGCGGTGTTCTGGCCGCCGGCGGAGCCGCCGAAGATGCCCACGCGGGCGAGATCCATGTTCGGTTCGGTCTTGGCCAAGGCCTGCATCCAGGCGATGCGGTCGGGGAAGCCGCCGTCCTTCAGGTTGCGCCAGCTCTGCTGGTGGAATTCTTTGCCGCGATGGTTCGTCCCGCGCCCGTCGAGCTGCACGACGTAGAAGCCCAAGGCCGAGAGCTCGCGGTGGTTGCGGTGCCACCAATTGAAGGCGCGGGGGGCGAAGGAGCCGTGCGGACCCGCGTAGATGTTCTCGATGACGGGATACTTCTTCTTCGGATCGAAAGGATGGGGACGCGTGACCACCCCCCAGATGTCGAATTTGCCTTCGCGGTCCTTGGCCACGAACGGCCGGACCGGCTGCCAGCCGGCCTTGCGCAGGTCGGCGTCATCGGTGGCGCCCAAACGCGCGAGAAGTCGGCCGTCCTTGGCGCTGCGCAGGAGGTAGGCGTGGGGCTGGTCGACGCGCGAGGCGGCCTCGATGAAGGTCCGTCGGTCGGGCGAGAAGGTCACCTCGTGCTGGGCGTCGCCCGGGGTCAGGTCGACGAGGCCCTTCCCGTCGAGACCTACCTTGCAGAGATGCTGGTGATAGGGATTCTCTCCCGCGATCCGGCCGACGGCCTGGAAATAGATTTCCTTGGCCTCCGCGTCGAGATGCACGACCTGCTTCACGACCCATTGGCCCGTGGTGAGGGCCCGCAGCGTCTGGCCGCTCCGCAGGTCGACGGCATAAAGATGGTTCCACCCGCTGCGCTCGGAGGCCCACAGCGTCAGTTCTTCCGTAAGGTCGTGACGGTAACGCGCGTTGAAGGTGTAGACGAACTTCGGGTCCTCTTCCGCGAACAGCTTGCGCCAGACGCCCGTGGTGACGTCATAGGCGACGACGCCGTGTCCGGTGAAGCCTCGGCGGACGTATTCGCTCCGCAGGAAGCGACCGTCGGCGGACCAATCCAGCCGGTCCGTGGCGTAGGTCTTGCCGGTCAGTTCCGAAGGGCAGGCCGCGGCGCCCTTGCCGTCGGTCTGGAAGACCCAGGCCACGCGTTCGGTGCGCGGGTCGCCGGGCTTGTCATAATTGATCTCGCGGGTCTCGCCTTTGACGGAATCGACCACCTTGTATTTGCGGACGGCCTGCTTACGTTCGCACCAAAGCGCGAAATGCCTGCCGTCGGGAGACCAGGACACCGGGCCGACGAACTCGTCGGCGGAACCCGCCGGACGTTGCCGGAGTTTCCGGGCCGGCTGGCCTTCGCCCGCGGTGAGATAGACGTCCCCGTCGCGGAGCTCGACGGTCGCGCCGCCGACCGGGGAACGCAGGCCTTCCTTGCCCGAGTTCAGCATCCTGCTCCCGCCGTTGAGGTTCGACGAGCTTTTCGTGGGGCCTGCGCCCGCCGCCGACGTCAGGCGGCCGTCCTTGCCCAGCCACCAGGCCTCCTTGTCGTTTTCGAGCCGCAGGCGGCCGTCTTCACGGGGGACCACTCGCCTGAAAGGCCAGTTGCGAGGGTCGACCTTGCGACCGTCGAGGTCGGCGAACGCTTTCACCAAGGCCGCCTTGTCGAAGGCGGGACTGATGCGTCCGGCATCGCAGTCCACCAACCGCCATTCCAGCCCGTCCTTACCGAGCCAACCGTAGGCGAGCGTCCGGCCTTGTTCGCTCCAGTGGGGCGCCTCGACCCTGGCCCGCGGGGATTTCCAATACCATGCGTCGTATTGTTTCTGCCAATCGGCGACCAGCGACGATTGTGCCAGGGCGCTCAGCGGCGCCAGCAGCAGGAGACGAAGCAGCATCGGACAAGCATGGCCGACCCACCGCCCGGGACTCAATCCCGCTTTGGCTATTTCTTGGCCTTGGCCTTCGCCTTGGAGGCCTTCGGCTTGAGTCCGCTCAGGTAGGAGACGACGTCGCGGATCTCCGTCGGGGTCAGGATGCCCAGCATGGGCGGCATGACGGAGACGGGCGGGGTGCGGGAAGCGACCGAGACGACGGGAACTTTCTGCATCTTGCCGTCGGGCATCCTGACTTCGAGGGTCTTGGCGTCATCTTTGAGCACGCTGCCTGCCAGGGTCGTCCCGTCCTTCAGCACGATGGTCTCGACCCCGAAGCCCGGGACGATCTTGGCCGAAGGTTCGACCAGCGATTCGGCGATTTCCGCCTTGGTGCGTTGCGCGCCGACGTAGCGGAGGATCGGCCCGACTTCGCTGCCTTCGTCGCTGTCGACGCGATGGCACGCCGTGCAGTTGGCGGCGAGGTGCGCGTTGACGATCGTCTTCCCGCGTTCGGCGTCGCCGCCCTCGGTCAGCAGTTCGTAAGGCAGCCCGGGCGCGGCGAGCTTGGGGGCGCCTTTGCCGGGCGACAGGTATGCCTTGAGCGCCGCCGTGACGGCGGGATCGTCCGACTCTCCGGCCAGCTCGAAGACATCCAGCTTGAGGCCGGCGTCGAGCTTCCGGGCGGCGAGACGGGCCACGAGTTCCTGCAGAAGTTTTCGCGCTGAGGGTTCCGTCCGTCCACGCAGGGCGACGACGACCGCCTGCTTCTCGGGCGTCTTGGCCGCTTTGGAGTCGATGATCTGGCGCGCGACCTCGAGCGCCGCCGTGACATCGCGGCGGAAGAGCTGCGATAGCGCTTCGACCCGGACCTCGGACGGATTGCCTTCGCCGGCGGCGTTGCGCAAGGTCCGCGCCACGGCCACGGGCTCATCGGTGCGTCGACCGATAAGCCGGAGGGTCTGCAGGCGCACGGCCGGCGACGCCTTCAGGTCTTCGGCCAGGGACTGGAGGATAGGAAAAGGCAGCTCCGCCTCATACTTGACCAGCAGGCTCAGCGCCCGCGCCCGTTCTTCCGGACGCCGGAGGGAAAGAAGTTCTTCCTGCCTGGCACGGACCAAGGCGGCGATTCGGGCGGGGTCACGCGGCGGGTGCTTGCGTGCGGTGCCGTCGACGGAGTCCAGCACCGGCGGCTGATCGAAGACGAGCAATGCGTTGAGCGCTTCCAGCCGCAGGGGCGCGCCATCCGTCTGGGCGATCGTCCAGTTCAGCACGCGTTGCGCCGCCGCCTCGTCGCCTTGGCGCAGATTGGCGTTGAGGGCCCGGCGCGCGGCGTGGAAGGACAGGTTGGGCTGTCCGAAGGCCGCGGCCAGTTCCGCTTGGGCGGATGGGATGCCTTCATCATCATGGATGGCGCGGGCGGCCTCGGTGACGACCTCGGGATTGGCGTGGGTGAGCAGCCTGGCCAGCAGGGGTGATTTCTGCCGGACGAGCGCCAGCGTCGCGAAGACGGCTTCGGCGCCGGTCTTGGTCTGGGCGAAGCGGAGCAGATCCTCGGAAGATTGAGTTCCGGCGAGACCGCTGACGAGGCCATGGCGTAGCCAAGGCATACGGAGGTCGGCCTCGGCGTCGCGGAAGAAAGAGTCGAATATCGAGTAGGTGCCCGTCTTGCCGAGCGTGATGCCGGCTTGGGTGCGGACACGAAGGTCGGCCACTTTGAGCTGGGCGGCTACCTTGAGGGCAACCGCCGGCCACGGCTTGGCTTCGCTCAAGACCTTCAGAGCTTGCACGCGGATCTCGCTGTCGGCGTCATCGAGCAAGGCCGACGAGGCGGACACGTCGGCGACCTTGCCGAGACGAACGCCCATGCCGTAACCCCAGATCGCATGGATGCGGGCGAAGCGCGGCGATTCGGCCTTCAGGGCGAGCGCCAGCATTTCCGACCAGGCGCCGAGGCGATGGAGCCGGATCGAGGCGTTGATGCGGACGCGCTGGTCGCGATGTCCGAGCAGGCCGAGCAGATCTTCTTTCGGGATGGCGACGGAGAAAGGCTTCGAAAGGAAGGCCTCGGAAGTCTTGTCGACGTTCGGGGCGACGTCCATGCGCCAGACGGCTCCCTTGCCGTCGAGCGGATAGCCGCCGATCCAATCGGCGAAGTAAGCGCGGCCATCCGGAGCCCAGGTCATGCCGATGCCCATGAGCCCCTCGTTGATGACGCGCAGTTTCTCCTGACGGAAGGAGTCGCGGTCGGGAACCAGGGCAAAGGCGTCCATCTTGCCCTTCGGGAACTGGTCCAAGATGAAATGCCCGCGCAGTTCGCCGTCCAACGCATGGCCTGGTTCGTAGAGGAAGCCGGCCGGACCGTCGGAGTAGTTGGCGATCGGCGGGGTGATCGTGAGGGGCTGGTCGGGAGCGCCCGGAGGCATCCACATGTTCTCCTTGATCCAGCGGCTCTCGACGGCCTGGTACTGGTGCTGGTTGCGCCAACCGGTGTCCGAGCCTTCGAGCAGGTACATCAGGCGCTCGCGCTCCTTGGGCTGGTCACCGTCGTTGTCCACGCCGATGACGTTGCCGAAGGCGTCGAAAGCGATCTCCTGGGTGTTGCGGAGGCCGCGGGCGAAGACCTCGAAGCCGCTGCCGTCCGGTTCGCAACGCAGCACGGCCCCCTCATGCGCGAAGAAGAATCTCCGTCCTTCCTTGCTGGAGACGTTACCGCCCTTGTCGCCGACGGTCCAGTAGATGCGGCCGTCCGGACCGAGGCGGAGCCCGTGCATGTCATGGCCGGCATAGGCGATATGGCCGCCGAAGCCGGTCGCGATGACTTCCTTCACGTCGGCGACGCCGTCGCCGTCGGTGTCCTTGAGCCGCCAGACGTCGGGGATGGCGGTCACGTAGACCCATCCGTCGTAGTAGAGCACGCCGGCGGCGATGCCTGAGACGGGCGAGTTGAAGCCCTCGGCGAAGACGGTGATCTTGTCGGCCACGCCGTCATGGTCGGTGTCCGTCAGCTTGTAGATGCTTTCCTTGTGGAAGGTTAGGTCCTTCCAGTCGACCGACCCGTCCTTGTTATGGTCTTTCAGGCCGCCCCGTCCGGATTTCATCTTACCGGGCGCGAGTTCGCGCTGATACAGGGCGAGCTTGTCGGCGGGGGAGGTCAGCCCGACGTCGTCGGGTATCCAGAGACGATGTTCGCGGATGTCGAGGTCGCCGGCCTTGCGACGGGTCGTCGAGGCCACGTAAGCGTTGCCGGCTTCGTCGAAGGTGACCGAAGTCGGGTCGGGGACGTTGAGCTCGCCCGACCATTTGAAAGGTTTCACCTCGGCGCCGAAGCCGGCCACGACGGATGCGAGCAAGGCGAAGGCGGGCAGAAGCATGGCTTCAACCGACCAGGACGATACAGAGTCCTTTCGGACGGTGGCGCTCCGGCACCTTGGCCGTCGCCAAGCCGACCTGAGGGGTCAGCTGGTCGACGAAGCAAGGGACGAAGAGGGAGACGCGCACAGGCTTAGCGGAGGAAGGCCTCGTGGAGGCCGCCGTCGACGGTGATGACCTGTCCGGTCGTCTTGCTGAGGCGATTGGTCACGAGGAGGAAATAGGCTTCGGCCTGGTCGGCGGGGGTGATGGG
>JACCEC012061463.1_pt1 | contig 14097 bp, 10 predicted proteins | sample 7450121 | NCBI WGS metagenome assembly JACCEC01 (sample SAMN15323455, study PRJNA562643) | freshwater metagenome | isolation source: river surface water | place: USA:Blue River Watershed | collected 2017-08-18 | reverse complement strand
GTCGAGAGTTCGAGTCTCTTATCCCGCTCCATTTTCTGCTGACAGCAGGAAAGCCCATGTGGCTCAGTGGTAGAGCACTCCCTTGGTAAGGGAGAGGTCGGCAGTTCGATCCTGCCCATGGGCACCACATTTCTATTTTCCAGATTCCCTCACGGTTGTCTGCCTGACCTTTGGTCCAGCACGACGCTGTGCCGGGCTTTTTGCGATCCTGTATCCGCCCCGGTTTTTCGTAAGCTGACCTCGGTGATACACTGAGAAGATTGCTTGCATAATTGATTTGAAATTTCATAAATCATCAAGCAAGATGGTCCATATATAAAATTGTGTTCCGTATCACCCTGCGAGAGAGCGTCGTGCAGAAGCAGTTCCCGCGCAGGGCTCGCAGATGGTGGGCAACGCGATCTATTCGCTCAGCCTCAAGGCGGACCTGCTGTCGCTGTTCACGCTCGACGGTCGCATGCGCTTTCGGCTCGCGCTCCAGCCTGATGCCGAAGTCGCTTTCCACACCTGCAAGCTGCGCGAGATCGTGCTGCTGCACCGCGCTGACGGCGAGTTCGAACTCAGCTTCTGGCTTGATCGCGTGGACGAACCGGCAGAGGCTGCCGAACCCGTTCTAGCCGATGAATTGCCCGCATACCTGATCGTGGAAGAGCAAGCCGCATGAACCGGAACCAGAAACCCTCCGAACTGTCCGAGGCCGTACTGGCGCTCAAGCCGCATTTCCGGCGGGCGTTCGGTTTTGCGCTGATCGCCGGCCTGCTGGCGCTGGCGCCGACCCTCTACATGCTCGAGGTGTATGACCGTGTCGTCAACAGCCGCAGCCACCTGACGCTGGCCATGCTCACGCTGCTGGTGCTGTTCGTCTATGCCGTGATGGAAGTGCTGGACTGGGCGCGCGCCGAGACCATGCGCGAGGCCGGCGAATTGCTGGACCGGCACCTGGTGCCGCGCGTGTTCCAGGCGATCTTTGAATCCAACCTGCGCCGTCTGGGTCCGCCCTCGATCCAGCCGATGAGTGATTTCCGCACGCTGCGGGATTTCCTGCCGCATCCGGTGCTCGCGGCAGCAATGGAGTCTCCGGTGGCGCTGGTGTTTGCGCTGATCCTGTTCGCCATCAGTCCGGCACTGGGCTGGTCTGCGACGTTGGGCGCCGTGGTGCAGGTGGCGCTTGCCTGGTTCAACGAGCGCAGCACCAGCCCGCCGCTGCTGGCAGCCAATCGGGCCGCGATCGGCGCCCAGCAGTATGCCGACGGCTCATTGCGCAATGCCGAGGTGATCGAGGCCATGGGCATGCTGGCCAACGTCCATCGCCGCTGGATGGCCCGGCAGCGCGAGTTCCTTGGTCTGCAAGCCGATGCGTCCGACAAGGCGGGAGCTTTCCAGGCGATCAGCAAGTTCGTGCAGACGACCATGGCTTCGCTGCTGCTGGGCCTGGGCGCCTGGCTGATCCTGCTTGACGCCTTGCCGGGCGGTGCCGGCATGATGATCGTGGGCTCGGTGCTGGGCGGCCGCATGCTGGCACCGCTGGTACAGGTCGTCTCGCAATGGCGTGCGGTCGTCAATCTGCGCGATGCCTGGGCCCGGCTCGATCAGCTGTTCGACAAGCTGCCGCCCCGCCAGCCCGCCATGCCGCTGCCGCCACCCAAGGGTAGGCTGACGGTCGAGAATCTCGTCGCCGGTGCGCCCGGGACCTCCACTCCCATCCTCAGGGGACTGGCCTTTGCCCTGCAGCCCGGCGAGGTGCTGGCCGTGATCGGCCCGTCGGCGGCCGGCAAGACCACGCTGGCGCGCCTGCTGGTGGGCCTGTGGCCGGCGGCCAGCGGCAAGGTCAGGCTCGACGGCGCCGACGTCTTTGCCTGGGACAAGCAGGAGCTCGGGCCGCATCTGGGCTACCTGCCACAAGGCGTCGAGCTGCTGGAGGGCACTCTGGCCGAGAACATCGCACGCTTCGGAGAGCCCAGTCTGGCGAAGGTGCAGGCCGCCGCCCGTGCTATCGGCCTGCACGAATTCATCGAGTCGCTGCCGCAGGGCTACGACAGCCCGGTCGGCCGTGACGGCGCCATGCTCTCGGGGGGGCAGCGTCAGCGCGTCGCGCTGGCGCGCGCGATCTATGGCGATCCGGTGCTGGTCGTCCTCGACGAGCCCAACTCCAGCCTCGACGAGGCCGGCGACATGGCACTGGCGCAGGCGATCCGGACGCTGAAGGCGCAGGGCAGCACCTTCGTCGTCATGACGCACCGCACCAGCGTGCTGGGCGTCGCTGACAAGATGCTGGTGCTGCGCGATGGCGCGCAGCAGGCTTTTGGCCTGCGCGACGAGGTGCTGGCAGCCTTAAAGGCCGCGCAGCAGTCCCGGCCTGCACCGGCTGCGCACTGAACATCCGAGCAAGGTTAGAAATGATCCAGGATTTTTTTGCGCGCAGCGAACTCAGGGCCACCCTGTGGACATTCAGGCACGAATTCGTGGTAGTAGGGTTGTCCAGCATGGTGGCCAACCTGCTGATGCTCTCGCCCACGATCTACATGCTGCAGGTCTATGACCGCGTGCTGGCCAGCCGCAGCGAGCTGACCCTGCTGGCGGTGTCGCTGATCACGCTGTTCCTGTTCGGGGGAATGGCGCTCGCCGAATGGTCGCGCTCGCGCCTGCTGGTGCGCGCCGGCGTGCGACTCGACGCGGCGCTGGGCACGCGTGTCTTCAATGCGACTTTCGAGGCCAACCTGAGCCAGTCCGGTGCGCCGGTGCAGCGCGCCTTCGCCGATCTGACCGAGATCCGGCAGTTCCTGACCGGCAACGGCATCTTCGCCTTCTTCGATACGCCCTGGACGCCGGTCTATATTGCGGTGCTGTTCTTCCTCCATCCCCTGCTGGGCTGGATGGCGATCGTCTTCGCGCTGGTGCAGGCGGCGCTGGTCTGGTTCGGTCACCGGCGCACGGTCGCTCCGTCGCAGGTGGCTTCCGATGCGCTGGCGGCGGTCAACGCCTTCCTGCAAGGCAAGCTGCGCAACGCCGAGGTGGTCGAGTCCATGGGCATGCTGGCCGGTCTCCGGCAGCGCTGGCAGCAGCGCCACCAGGCGTACATGGAGCGCCAGGGTCAGGCCCATGCCCTGGGCCACCGCATCACCGCCATCAGCAAATGGGTGCGCTACAGCCAGCAGTCGCTCTCGCTGGGCGTCGGCGCGCTGCTGGTGATCGATGGCCAGCTCAGTCCGGGTGCGATGATCGCTGCCAACGTGCTGATGACACGTGCGCTGGCACCGATCGACCTGCTGGTCAATACCTGGCGCGCCTTCCTGGGGGCACTAGCGGCATTCGGGCGGCTCGAGCGCTTGCTGCAGGCGCACCCCGAACGCGATCCGGCGCTGACCCGCATGCCACCCCAGGGCGCGGTCGCGCTGCGTGACGTGGTCGCCAGTGCGCCGGGGCGTGTCAGTCCCATCCTCAAGTGCGTCAGCCTGCAGGCCAGTCCGGGCAGCGTGACCGTCGTGCTGGGGCCGTCGGGCTCAGGCAAATCGACGCTGGCGCGCGTGCTGGTCGGCGTCTGGCCCGACGTCAGCGGCGAGGTACTGCTCGACGGACAGCCCTTGTCGGGCTGGAACCGGATCGAGCTTGGGCGGCACCTCGGCTATCTGCCGCAGGACGTCGAGCTGTTCGACGGCACCATCGCCGAGAACATCGCGCGCTTCGGCGAGATCGAGTCGGCCAAGGTGATCGCCGCCGCACAGGCTGCGGGCCTGCACGAGATGATCCTGCGCCTGCCCAAGGGCTATGACACGCCGATCGGCGAGGCCGGCGGCATGCTCTCGGGCGGCCAGCGCCAGCGCATCGGGCTGGCGCGCGCGATCCATGGCGATCCGGCCCTGATCGTGCTCGACGAGCCCAACGCCAACCTCGATGACGTCGGCGAGCAGGCGCTGATGCAGGCGGTGCGCGAGCTCAAGGCCAGGGGCAAGACGGTGTTCCTGATCACGCACCGTCCCGGCGCCATCGCGCTGGCCGACAGCCTGCTCGTGCTGCGCGACGGCCAGGTGCAGCTGCAGGGGCCGCGCGACGCCGTGCTGGCGCAGATGAAGGCCGCGCAGCCGTCCGCCCGGCCCGCTGCGGCGCAGGCAGGCCCCGCGGCGTTGCCGCCGGCACCGATTCCGGCCGCGCACTGAAAACGAATTCGAACCTTCCCAAGATGGTCAACTCCAGAACTGCAATGAACCAGCCAGACCCGACCACCCCAGCGACCGCTTCCGGCCAACTACAGGCCGGTGCCGGCCGCGCTGCACGCATCGGCCTGCGGGCGCTGGGGCTGGGCTTCGGTGGCTTCCTGCTCTGGGCCGCGCTCGCGCCGCTCGACGAGGGCGTGCCGAGCCCGGCTGCGGTCTCGATTGACACCAAGCGCAAGGCGGTGCAGCACCTGAGCGGAGGCATCGTCAAGCAGGTACTGGTCAAGGAAGGGGCGCTGGTCCAGGAGGGGCAGTCACTGATCCTGCTCGACGAGGCAGTCGCACGCGCCAACTACGAATCGGTGCGCCAGCGCTATCTGGGGTTACGCGCCGCGCAAGCGCGCTTGCTGGCCGAGCAGGCGGGTGCCAGCGCCATCGAACTGCACCCGGACCTGAAGGCAGCCGCCCACGATCCGCTGATCCAGGCGCAGGTGGCGACGCAGCAGCAGCTGTTCCAGTCGCGTCGCGCCGGCTTGCATGCCGAGCTGGAAGCGCTGGCGGAAAGTATCCGCGGCCAGCAGGCGATGCTGCAGTCCTATGACGGCGTGCTGGTCAACCGCCGCAGCCAGCTCGCCCTGCTGCAGGAGGAGCTCAAGCACACGCGCGAGCTGGTGGCCGAGGGCTACGCGCCGCGCAACCGCCAGCTCGAGCTCGAGCGCTCTGTCGCCGATGTCCAGGCCGGCATCGCCGACCTGATCGGCAACAGCACGCGCGCGCAACGTTCAATTGGCGAGCTGCGCCAGCGCGCCATCGCCCGCCAGCAGGAATACCGCAAGGAGGTTGAGCGCGAGCTGACCGAGGTCGTGCGCGACGTCCAGTCCGACGCCGAGAAGTTCGTCGCGGTCCGGTCCGACCTCGACCGCACCGAGATACGCTCGCCCGCGTCGGGCCAGGTCGTAGGCCTGGCGGTGCAGACTGTCGGTGGCGTGGTCCAGCCGGGCCAGAAGCTGATGGATGTGGTGCCGGCCGACGAGCCGCTGTTGCTCGAGGCCCGCATCGCGCCGCACCTGATCGACAAGGTGCATGCCGGTCTGCCCACCGACGTGCGCTTTTCCGCCTTCGCGCATTCGCCGCAGCTGGTCGTGGCGGGCGAAGTGCAGTCGATCTCGGCCGACCTGCTGACCGAGCAGCAGGGCAGCGCAGTGGTGTCCTATTACCTGGCGCGCGTCAGGGTCACGCCCGAGGGCATGAAGGCGCTCGGCCCGCGCCAGCTGCAGCCCGGCATGCCGGCCGAGGTCGTGATACGGACCGGCGAGCGCACGCTGCTGACCTATCTGCTGCATCCGCTGACCAAGCGCCTGGCAGCCTCGATGAAGGAGGAGTGATGAAGCGCTCGATGCAAGCCCGTTCGGGGCGGTGCAGGGGGCTGACGCTGTGCGCGCTGGCGGCTGCTGCCGCGCTGTTTGCCGATTTGGCCTGGAGCATGGATCTGCTGCAAGCCTATCAGGCCGCGCTGCAGGAAGACGCAACCTTGCGCGCGGCGCGCGCCGCCGCTGACGCCGCGCGTGAGCGTCTGCCGCAGGCGCGCGCCCAGCTGCTGCCGAATGTCGCTTTCAGCGCCGGGCGCAACCGCAACGACCTGTCGCGTCCCCAGGAGTTCCTGGGCAAGCCGTCCACGGCCCACGAACAGTACTACAGCTTCAACCAGACGCTGCAGCTGCGCCAGCCGCTGTTGCGCAAGCCGTTGTGGGACGGTATTGAGCAGGCCGGTTATCTGGTGCGGGATGCCGAGGCCACGCTCGAGCGCGAGTTGCAGAACCTGGGCGTGCGCGTGGCCGATGCCTATCTGGAGGCCCTGCTTGCGCAGGACCAGCTCGAGCTCGTGCTCAGCCAGCAGGCCTTCACGCAGACGCAGCTCGACGCGGCGATCAGGGCGCTGGCAGCGGGCTCGGGCACCCGGACCGACATCGACGAGGCGCAGGCCAGGCTGGACCTGAACCGGGCGCAGGAGCTCGAAGCGCGCCAGAACCTAGACTACACGCGCCGCCAGCTCGAGGTACTCACGCGCCATCCCGTCGGAGAACTCGCCCGGCTCGACGCCGGCAAGCTGCCGCTGCTGCCACCCGAGCCGCAGAACCTGGATGCCTGGCTGGCCATGGCCGAGGCCAGCAGCCCTGAGCTGCTCGCTCTCAAGGCCAGGCTGGAGGCGGCCCGGGTCGAGGTGTCCAAGTCCGAAGCCGGGCATTACCCCACGCTCGACGCCGTGGCCCAGGCCACGCGCAGCGCGAGCGAGAACGTGACCACGCCGAGTTCGAGCTACATCAACCGGTCCGTTGGCCTGCAGCTCAACGTGCCGCTCTACGCCGGCGGCTACACCCAATCGGTCGTGCGCCAGGCATTGGCCGAGCAGACGCGTGCCGAGGAGACGCTCGAAGCCACACGGCGCGATCTGGGGCTGCGCCTGCAGCGCGAATACCGCGGCGTCACCGAAGGCGTCGCCAAGATCGGCGCGCTGGAGCAGGCGGTCCGCTCTGCCGAGCAGCTCGTGAAGTCGAGCCGGCGCTCCTTCGAGGCCGGCAGCCGTACGCTGGTTGATATTCTGAACGCCGAGCAGCAGCTGCAGACGACGCGGCGCGACCTGGCGCAGGCGCGCTATCTGTATCTGGTCTCGCGCGTGCGCCTGCAGGCACTCGCCGGCGGCGACAAGGAGGCCGCGATCGCCGAACTCAACAGCTGGCTGGGCGGCTGAATCCGGCGCGCCGGCATTGAACAAGGGCCCGCAGGCCCTTTTCGATCACGCCGACAGTCCGGCCAGATCGCGCAGGATCTGCACCTTGTCGGTCTTCTCCCAGCTGAACTCGGGCTCGTCGCGGCCGAAATGGCCGTAGGCCGCGGTCTTGGCGTAGATCGGGCGCAGCAGGTCGAGCATCTGGATGATGCCGCGCGGGCGCAGGTCGAACACCTCGCGCACGATCGCCGCGATCTTCTCGTCGGGTATCACGCCCGTGCCTTCGGTATAGACGGTGATGTTCATCGGCTGCGCGACGCCGATCGCATACGCAACCTGGATCTGGCACTGCCTGGCCAGGCCGGCGGCGACGATGTTCTTGGCCACGTAGCGCGCGGCGTAGGCGGCCGAGCGATCGACCTTGGTCGGGTCCTTGCCCGAAAACGCGCCGCCACCATGCGGGCAGGCGCCGCCGTAGGTGTCGACGATGATCTTGCGACCGGTCAGGCCGCAGTCACCCTGCGGGCCGCCGATGACGAAGCGTCCGGTCGGGTTGATCAGGTACTTGGTGTCCTGCAGCCACTCCCTGGGTAGCACCGGCTTGATGATCTCCTCGATGATCGCCTCGGTAAAGCTGGCCTTCATCTTGTGCTGCGTCTCGGACTGGTCCGGGCTGTGCTGGGTCGAGAGCACCACGGTGTCGATGCTGTGCGGCTTGCCATCGACATAGCGCATCGTGACCTGGCTCTTGGCGTCCGGGCGCAGGAAAGGCAGGCGGCCGTCCTTGCGCAGCTGCGCCTGGCGCTCGACCAGGCGGTGCGCGTAGTAGATCGGCGCCGGCATCAGGTCAGGCGTCTCGTCGCAGGCATAGCCGAACATCAGGCCCTGGTCGCCGGCGCCGATGTTGAGGTAGTCGTCGGACGCATGGTCCACGCCCTGCGCGATGTCGTTGCTCTGCTTGTCATACGCCACCAGCACCGCGCAGCCCTTGTAGTCGATGCCGTATTCGGTGTTGTCGTAGCCGATGCGCTTGATCGTGTCGCGCGCGACCTGGATGTAGTCCACATGCGCGTTGGTGGTGATCTCGCCCGCCAGCACGACCAGGCCGGTGTTGGTCAGCGTCTCGGCGGCGACGCGCGAGCGCGGGTCCTGCTCGAAGATGGCGTCGAGGATGGCGTCGGAAATCTGGTCGGCCACCTTGTCGGGATGGCCTTCGGAGACCGATTCCGAGGTGAAGAGGAAGTCGCTGGACATGAAAAAAACTCCGTTGAAGGTTGGCGCGTTGCCAACCCCTGCCGGAGCCTGGCGAACGCTTTAGCAGTATTTGTGGATCGCCCTGCAAGTAGTTCAGTAACTCGGCGATGCGGTGATTTTACGCCGGCCGCGTCGGCAAGTCGATAATCCATGCTGATGACTACAGTTTTCCGATGGCTGGCGGCCTGGCCGCTGCCGCTGCTGCACGCGCTGGGTTGGCTGGGTGGCTGGCTGGCCTGGCTGACCTCGCCTGCCTACCGGCGCCGCTGGGCGCACAACGCCGCGCTGGCCGGCGTCGGCCTGCGCGCCCGCCTGGCCTCGATCGGCGAGGCCGGCAAGCTCAGCGCCGAGCTGCCGCGGCTCTGGCTGGGCAAGCCCGTGCCCTGGCGCTGGGACGGGGTCGAGCATGTCGATGCGGCGCGCGCCGCCGGCCAGGGCCTGCTGTTCCTCACTCCCCACATGGGCTGCTTCGAGATCACGGCGCAGGCCTACGCGGCGCAGTTCGGCACCGGCCCGGCTCCCAAGCCGATGACGGTGCTGTACCGGCCGCCGCGCCAGCCCTGGCTGCGCGCGCTGGTCGAGGCCAGCCGCGCCCGCCCTGGCCTGGCGACCGCGCCGACCACGCTCGCCGGCGTGCGCCAGCTGATCTCGGCGCTGCGGCGCGGCGAGGCGGTCGGCTTGCTGCCCGATCAGGTGCCGCCCGAAGGGCAGGGCGTCTGGGCGCCTTTCTTCGGCCAGCCGGCGTACACCATGACGCTGTCGGCGCGCTTTGCCCGCAGCGCCAACACGCGCGTGCTGCTGGCCTGGGGCGAGCGCCTGTCCTGGGGCCGCGGCTATGTCGTGCATGTGCTGCCGCTCGAACAGGTGCTGCCCGAGCCGCTGGCCGACGACGCGACAGCCGTCGCGGCGCAGTTCAACCGTGCCATGGAGGCGCTGATCCGGCACTGCCCGCAGCAGTACCTGTGGGGCTACGCGCGCTACAAGCAGCCGCGCTCAGCGGACTGAGCGCGCCACCTGGCGCTGCGCTGGCTTCAGGCTGCGTCAGCCGGAGGCTGCGTTTCGGTCTCGGCTTCAGGCTGGGGCGGATGTGCCCAGTCCCACAGCAGCATGGCCACATCGTCGAGGCCCTGCTTCTTGAGCGCCGAGAACAGCCTGACCTCGCCGCCGCCGGCCTGCAGCCGGGTGATCTGCAGCACCTTGGCGGCCTCGCTGCGCGTGAGCTTGTCGGCCTTGGTCAGCAGCACCAGGAACTTGAGCCCCTGCTCGACGCGCGGGCGGATCACTTCCAGCAGCGCCTCGTCGAGCTCGGTGAGGCCCAGGCGCGGGTCGCACAGCAGCACGACGGCGCGCAGGTTGGGGCGGCTGACCAGGTAGTTGGCCATCACCTGCTGCCAGCGCCGCTTGGCTTCCTGCGGCACGGCGGCATAGCCGTAGCCCGGCAGGTCGGCCAGCACGGCGTCGGTGGCGCCCTGCTTGCCGAGCGCGAACAGGTTGATGCTCTGCGTGCGGCCCGGCGTCTTGGACGCGAAGGCCAGGCGTTTCTGTTGCGTCAGCGTGTTGATGCTGGTCGATTTGCCCGCGTTGGAGCGGCCGACGAAGGCGATCTCCGGCACGTCGAGCGCGGGCAGGTGGTGCAGCTGCGGCGCTTCGGTCAGGAAGCGCGCCGTGTGCAGCCAGCCATGGGCGATCTTGACGTCGGTTGCGGGCCGCTCGGCAGTGCGGTTTTTGCGTGCGGATGCGGGTTCTGGGCTCATGTGCGGTTCTGCGGTCATCGTCCATTGTAAAATCATCCTGTTTTGTGTCTTGCGTGCCAATTGCGCAAGTCGCTTCCCTGCAACTCGACGCCATCTGCCCTCGAAATGAAACTGATTGCATCCCTTGTCGGCGCCGCTGCGCTCGCAGCCCTGTCGTTGTCCGCCCACGCGCAGGCCGCCAAGCCCGATTTGGCCAAGGGCGCTGCATCCTTTGGCCAGGTGTGTGCGGCCTGCCACGCTGCCGACGGCAACTCCGTCATCGGCGCCAACCCCAAGCTGGCCGGCCAGCATCCCGAATACCTGGTCAAGCAGCTGCAGGAATTCAAGTCCGGCAAGCGCGCCAACGCCGTGATGTCGGGCATGGCTGCCGTCCTGAGCGACGACGACATGCGCAACGTCAGCTTCTGGCTCGCGAGCCAGAAGCCGGCCAACGGCGCGGCCAAGGACAAGGAACTGGTCGCGATGGGTGAGCGCATCTACCGCGGTGGCATTGCCGACCGCCAGATCGCCGCCTGCGCGGGCTGCCACTCGCCCAACGGCGCCGGCATCCCGGCCCAGTACCCGCGCCTGTCGGGACAGCACGCCGAGTACACCGCGACCCAGCTCAAGTCCTTCCGCAGCGGCGAGCGCAAGAACAGCGCCCAGATGACCGGTGTCGCTGCCTACCTGACCGACAAGGAAATCGCTGCGGTTTCCGACTACATCGCCGGTCTGCGCTGAACGATTGCGGGCGCGGCAAGACCCCCCGGCATCCGGGGTCAATCAGCTGGCCTTAATCTTCGGCAGGAAAATCCGGACGCTGGTCCAGGCCTGCCGCTTGCCACCCTATCCAGGCAGGCCCGGACCCGCGGCCTGCTTTTTTACGCCTGAATCATGAGCGCCTCCACCTCCGGTCTTGAAATCGAACGCGGCTCGCGCCGCCTGCGCGACGCGGTGGAGCTGCTCTCGTCGATGCGTTTCGCGATCGCGCTGCTGACGGTCATCTGCATCGCGTCGGTGATCGGCACCGTGCTCAAGCAGCACGAGCCGATCAACAACTACATCAACCAGTTCGGACCGTTCTGGGCCGAGCTGTTCGGCCTGATCCAGCTCTACTCGGTTTACAGCGCCTGGTGGTTCATGCTGATCCTGGCCTTCCTGGTCGTCAGCACCAGCCTGTGCGTGGCGCGCAACACGCCCAAGATCCTCAAGGACCTCAAGGCCTTCAAGGAAAACGTCCATGTCCAGAGCCTGAAGGCCTTTGGCCATCGCGCCGAGGCCGAGCTCGCGCAGCAACCCGAGGCGGCTGCGCAGCGCATGGGCCAGGCGCTGGCCGGCTCGGGCTGGAAGGTCAAGCTGCAGCGGCGCGACAGTGACGCCGGCGTCGGCTACATGGTCGCTGCCAAGGCCGGCGCGGCCAACAAGCTCGGCTACCTGGCCGCGCACAGCGCCATCGTGCTGATCTGCCTGGGTGGCCTGTTCGACGGCGACCTCGTCGTCAAGGCGCAGACCTGGTTCCAAGGCAAGACGCCCTTCGCCGGGGGCGGCATGATCGCCGATGTCGCCGAGCAGCACCGCCTGTCCGATCGCAACCCGACCTTCCGTGGCAACCTGGTCGTCGGCGAGGGCCAGCGCGCGGGCATCGCCGTCCTGGCCCAGCCCGACGGCGTGCTGCTGCAGGACCTGCCGTTCGACGTCGAGCTCAAGAAGTTCAGCGTCGATTACTACTCGACCGGCATGCCCAAGCTGTTCGCCAGCGACATCGTCATCCACGACCGCTACAACGGCGAGAAGACCGAGGCGCGCGTCGAGGTCAACCACCCGGTCAGCTACCGCGGCATCGAGATCTACCAGTCGAGCTTCGATGACGGCGGCTCCCGGCTCCAGCTCAAGGGCGTCGCCATCGACGGCCTGCCGCGCGCGCTCGATTTCGCGGCCCGCGTCGGCGAGTCGGTGCGGCTGGACTTCGGTGGCCAGCCGATGACGGCCGAGTTCACCGGCCTGCGCGTGATCAACGTCGAGAATCTCGGTGGCACGGCGGCCAGCGGTGCCGATGTGCGCAAGGTCGATCTGCGCCAGGCCATCGAGGGCCGCCTGGGCGCCGGGCACAAGACCATGAACCAGCAGGAACGGCGCAACGTCGGCCCGAGCGTGAACTACAAGCTGCGCGACGCCTCTGGCCAGGCGCGCGAGTTCCACAACTACATGCTGCCGTTCGACATCGACGGTCGCCGCGTCTTCCTGCTCGGCGTGCGCGATACGCCGGCCGAGCCCTTCCGCTACCTGCGTCTGCCAGCCGACGAGAACGACAGCATGGACGGCTTCCTCAGCCTGCGCGCCGCGCTGGCCGACCCCGCGCAGCGGCGCGAGGCCGTGCGCCGCTATGCCATCGGCGCCACCGAGCAGCAGCGCCGCGACCTCACGCAGGCGCTCGAGGCCTCGGCCGGCCGCGCGCTCGACCTGTTCGCCGGCGCGCAAAAATCGGCAGCCACCGATCCGCAGCCGGGCGGCCTGCCGGCGCTGTCACAGTTCATCGAATCCAACGTCCCGGAAGCCGAGCGCGAACGCGCCAGCGAGATGCTGCTGCGCATCCTCAACGGCACGCTGTTCGAGCTGGCGCAGATCGGGCGCGAGCGCGCCGGACTGCCGGCTCTGCCGCGCAACGAGCAGAGCGCGACCTTCATGACGCAGGCGCTGATGGCGCTGAGCGACGCCTTCTACTACCCGGCGCCGATGGCGCTGCGGCTCGAGAGCTTCGAGCAGGTCCAGGCCAGCGTGTTCCAGGTCGCGCGCGCGCCGGGCAAGACCGTGGTCTATCTCGGCTGCCTGTTCCTGATCGTGGGCGTGTTCGCCATGCTCTACGTGCGCGAGCGCCGGCTCTGGGTCTGGCTGGCGCCGCGCGCCGGCGGCCTGCACGCCACGCTGGCGCTCTCGAGCAACCGCAAGACGCTCGATGCCGACCGTGAATTCGAATCCCTCAAGAAACTCCTGCTGACGCAATCCCCGGAGGTGAAGGCATGAACGCCACCCAGACCATCGCCCTGCAACTCCCGCCCGGCTACTTCGGCCGGCGCAACCTGTTCGACTGGCTGTTCGCGCTCATCGTCGCGGCGGGCGCCGGCATCGCCTTCGCGCTCTACAGCCAGTACATGAACGGCTACGAGCAGGCCATCCTGGTCGGCACCGTGCCCTCGCTGATCGCGCTGGCCTGGTTCTGGCGTCCGCTGCGCCAGCTCACGCTGGCGGTGGCGGCGCTCTCGCTGCTGGCGATCTGGCTCTACCAGGGCGGCTCGGGGCCCGAGCTCGCGCGTGCCGAGCAGGCCTTCCTGCTCAAGTATTTCCTCTCCAGCCAGTCGGCCATCCTCTGGATGTGCATGCTGTTCTTCATCGCCACCGCCTTCTACTGGGTCGGCCTGCTGGCGCGTGCGGGCGAGGCTTTCGAGAAGCTGGGTTCGCGCCTGACCTGGGTGGCGGTGACGCTGGCGCTGGTCGGCACGCTGGTGCGCTGGTTCGAGAGCTACCTGATCGGCGCCGACGTCGGCCATATTCCGGTCAGCAACCTGTACGAGGTCTTCGTGCTGTTTGCCTGGCTGACCGCGATCTACTACCTGTACTACGAGGACAGCTACCAGACCCGTCGCATGGGCGCCTTCGTGATGCTGGTCGTCAGCGCCGCGGTCGGCTTCCTGCTCTGGTACACCGTGGTGCGCGAGGCGCACCAGATCCAGCCGCTGGTCCCCGCGCTGCAGAGCTGGTGGATGAAGCTGCATGTGCCGGCCAACTTCATCGGCTACGGCACCTTCGCGCTGTCGGCCATGCTGGCCTTCGCCTACCTGATCAAGCACAGCGCGGGCGAGACGCGCTGGTACAAGCTGGCACCGCTGTGGGGGCTGGGTATCGTGCTGTGCTTCGAGCCGCTGGTGTTCCGCCGCGGCGCGACCGAAGCCGGCGGCAGCTACTGGTTCGTCTATTTCGGCATCTCGGCCCTGATCGTGGGCACCATCCTGTTCGGCCGCCGGCGCATCGCCGAGCGCCTGCCCGCGCTCGAGGTGCTCGACGACGTGATGTACAAAGCCATCGCCGTGGGCTTTGCCTTCTTCACCATCGCGACCGTGCTGGGGGCCTTGTGGGCTGCCGAGGCCTGGCGCGGTTACTGGAGTTGGGACCCCAAGGAAACCTGGGCCCTGATCGTTTGGCTCAATTACGCGGCCTGGCTGCACATGCGTTTGAT
>JACCEC012133769.1_pt1 | contig 14101 bp, 20 predicted proteins | sample 7450121 | NCBI WGS metagenome assembly JACCEC01 (sample SAMN15323455, study PRJNA562643) | freshwater metagenome | isolation source: river surface water | place: USA:Blue River Watershed | collected 2017-08-18 | reverse complement strand
CTCGAGAACGTCGGCGGGCACCTCATCGGAAACCCCTACGCGCGGGCCTTGACGGGCGTCGTGCAGGGCTTTGAGGGCGGCCAAGAGCGCAAGAAGGCGTATGGCATGGCCGAGGATTTGGCTGCGTCCAAGCGCGACCGCTTGGCCAAGGCGCTGGCGGGCGCTGGTCAAGAGGAAACCCCGGAAGGGCGTTTGAAGCGCGGCACTGAGTTGATGGGTAACCCCGATCCGCAGGCGCAGGAAGTCGGCCGCTACATGGCCGAATCGGCGCAGAAGGAAATCGCGCGCCGCGAGGAAGCACAGCAGAAACAGTACGCGGAGACCAACAAAGATCTGCGCAACATGAAAACGCTCTTGGGCAACCAAGACTTGGCGGCGCAGAAAGCCAAGAACGACCGCGAACTGGCGGAATGGAAGTTCAACCACCCGACACCGTCGACCGCGCAGCCGCCCATGCCCGCCGCATCGTTGCAGGAAATTGAGTACCTGCGGTCGCTGGACAACCTACCGCCAGATCAGCGCGAAGCCAAGCGCAATGAGTTCTTCCAGGTCAAACGCGCGCAGCAGGTAATCGATCGGGGCGGGAGCCAGGACGTACTTCAACCTGGAGCTGAGCCCGGCGCCGTTGCAGCTTCGCTGCCGAAAACAGTGCCCCCGGCGCAGACGGCGGAACACCTTGCGGAAGTAGAGCGCGAAAAGAAACGCGTTACGCTGGCACCCAAAGCGCAAGCCGCGCTCAGCCAGTTTGAGGCAAAGACGCAGCAGTTCAACGACGCTATAGACCGCGCCATCGAAAAGACTTCGGGTTGGAGCGCGGGCGCTATGGGGTGGTCGAGCGGCATCCCTCTGACCCCCGCCAAAGAACTTGCGGCTGAGTTGCAGGAGATTGCGTCCAACATCGGCTTTGACGCGTTGGCGGAAATGCGGGCGAACTCCCCCACGGGCGCGGCGCTGGGCAACGTGGCGAACTACGAAATCCAGAATCTGCAGTCCACGCTCGGTACGCTTGACCAGGCGCGGGAGCCCGAGAAAATCGTGGAAACGCTCACCCGCATCAAACATCTTCGCCAAGCGAGTTTGGAACGCATGAAAGATGCGTACAACGAGACGTGGGGTGCGGCGCCGATGGCCCCGCAGCCGCCGCCGCCCGCAGCCGCTGCGCCCTCCCCTCCCCCGCCGGCCGACTACAGCCACCTCAGCAATGAGCAGCTGATGCAGCAGCTCATGGGCGGGCAGCCGTAATGGACTTTGGCCTGCTGGTGGAAGCCGAGAAGCGGGGCATTCTGCCGCCCGACAAGGTGGCGCTGCTCAACGAAGCGCGCAAGCGCGGGCTGGTAGGGGAGGGTGGTCAAACGCTCCCTCCTCCGCCGGCCGAAACAGCCGCTGCGCCGGAAGGGGAGGGCGGTGCGCCGAACCGCGAGACCATGGCGGAGCGGCTGGCCTACGCGCCCGCGACGCGCTTTGCGGTGGGTGTGGGCGAGACGCTGTTGGGCGGCCCGCTGCAGCTCGGCGCGAATATCGGCAATTTCCTCAACCCCTACATCGACAAGTTGCTGCCCGACAGCATGAGTTCGCAGGGCGGCCCGAACGTGGCGGAGATGATCGCGGGAAAGAAACGCGATTGGGACACCCTCAAGAAATCCACCCTCGAACCAGGCGAATGGGACGTGGCCGGCGGCTTGGGCAACATGGCCGCAGGTGCAGCCGCACTGCCCGGCTCGGTGCCCGCCACCCTGGCCAAGCGTGTGGGCTACGGCATAGCCGGTGGTGCTGGCTTCGGCGCGGCCACCATGACCGACTCGTCAGACATCGCCGACAACATGCGCAACGCCGCGGTGGGTGGCGTTGTGGGCGGAGCAATTCCCGTGCTCACGGCTACACTCAGCAAAGCGGGCGGCTTTCTCTACCACGGTGCAATAGAGCCGAACCTGAAAGCAGGACGCGAAGCCATCAAAGGCCGCACCTGGCTTGCTGCTGCCGACGGCAAAGAACAGCAACTGGCTGACGCTCTGCGGTCATACAACCCCCGCGTGGAAGGCTTCGAGCCGACCGCGGGGCAAGCCGCTGCGTCTGTCGGTTCGACAGGCTTTTCGGCAATGCAGGACATCGCGGAAAACGCGCGCCCGGCTATCAAGGACGCCTACGTGCAGCGCGGCAAAGAGCAGTCCGCCGCGATGCTTGGCCAAGTGCGGTCGGTCGGCCAAGACGACGAAGCGTTGAAGCTGGCGGAAGCGTTGCGCCGGAAAAACGCTGAAACGAACTACGGCCCGATGGCGCGTGACATGGTAGCGCCGCAGGCCGACGACGCGCTCATGGAAGCTGAAGTGGCCAACGCTGCGCGGCAGAAAGCCGAAGCGCTGCAACTGGCCGGCAAGTTCGAGACCGACGCCGTACAGCAGCAGAACCTGGCGCGCGGCGGGGTGGTCGAGCCACCGGCCACCAACACCGGTACGGGCGTTACCACTGTGCAGCCGCGCGGGTACCCCGAACAACGCGTCACGCAGTCCGCGTATCCGGCGGAAGGGTTGCCGACGGCGGAGGGTGCAATGCGCTCTGACGGGATGCCCGGCTCTGCGTACCCGGTGCCGGGCCAACCACGGGTGCCGCCGCGCTACACGGAAAACGCTCAGCGTGTGCCGGAAGCGCGCGCTGCCGTCGAAGATGCGAGGTCGGTTTACGAAACGCGTAAGATTGAAGAAAACTGGCTGCGCGATATGCAGGCCAAGCTGCTCGACCAGAGTGGCGGCGCGAGCAAAGTAGGACTCGAGGACTTCTTGGGTAGCCCGTCCGTCAAGAGTGCTTTGGCTGCGGCAGAGAAGGCCGCGGCAGAGCGACGCATTTCGTTTCCACGCTCGCCCGACGAGCCGTTCAGCGTGCAGAATTTGCAAGACATCAAGTACGCACTCGACCAAGGGATCAAGACCGCGCGCGGTGCGCCGCAAATGGGCCAGCACACCGACGCAAACGTGGAAGCGCTGACCGGTACGCGCCAAGCGTTCGTGGACTGGCTGGAATCGAAATCTCCTGAGTGGGCGAAGGCGCGCGACACCTTTGCGGCCGATAGCGATCCGATCAACCGGATGGAAATCGGCCGGTTCATGGAAAAGAAACTGACCGGCGCCATGGGCGAAGAAGCGAACCTGCGCCCCGCCACCTACGCCAACGCGATGGACAGCGCGGCAGGCTTGGCCAAAAAGTCGAACACCGGCACCGATCGCTTCCGCACCATTGACGAAGCGTTCGCCAATAAGCCCGAAGAACTGGAAAAGCTGCGCGGTGTGCTCGGCGAGTTGCAAAACGACGCCAAGTTCAACGACCTTGTCCGCGAAGGGCGCAAGGTGACGGGCAGCGACTTGCGCCCTTTCACCGATTCGCTCGACGCGGCCGGGCATGGCAAACGCCCGCAGTTGTGGGACCGCGTATGGTCCATTGCAAACTACATTCTGGACCGGGCAAAAGGCCGCGTAGACCGCAAACTGGCGGAAGAAATGGCCTTGGAAATGCTCGACCCGAAAGCAACTGGCCGCGCCATTGAGACCGCCATCACTCGGCGCGGCGACATCGAACGCACGGCTTCGGCCCTGCGCCGCAGATCAACACAAGGCGCAGCGCTGGCCGGTCAGGCCGCTGCAGGCGCAGGAGAATAGCGATGGCATGGCCCACTTGGAACGGCGCAGGCACGTTCACCCGAACGGCGGCGCAATGGCAGAACGACGCGGCCAGTGGCATTCTCATTCAGGCCGACCGGCACGACAACAACGACCAAGGCATGGCCACGGGCATCAATGCCTGTCTGACCAAAAATGGCGAGAACGCATTCACCGGCACGACCGGCAGCTCGGCGTTTCGCGGCGCTGTCGATAATACCTCCGACCTTGGCAGCACGTCGTTGCGCTGGCGCAACCTCTACGCCGGCACCTCGGTGGTGTTTCAGGGTGCGAGCTTCGCCACCACTGTCACCGCGGCGCCGACCGCGAACCGCGCCGTCGTCGTGCCCAACCTGTCGGGCACCTTGGCTGTGACCAGCACCGCGGTCGCCACCAACATCGCGCTGTCCGGTTCATCCACAGTGAACTTGGTCGCGACGGGCCTTGACCCCAACTTGGCGCGCCTCATCGTCAGCTTCAACAATGTCAGTCTGAGCGGCACCGACGACATGCTCATCCAGTTGGGTACCGGCGGCAGCTTTGCGGCTGTCGGCACTTATTCATCGGCCAGTTCGCGCACGCTGAACGCTGCGGCCTCGGTGCGCGTCTCATCCACGTCGGGGTTTATCGTCTCGGCGGGCGCTGCGGCCAGCATTCTGCGCGGTTGCCTGATCTTGACGCGCTTCCCCGCCTCGGCCGGCGGCGACCGCTGGTGCTGCACCGGCGTGCTGTTCGGCGACGGTTTGGGCGGCAGCAACGCCACCGTGCAGTGCGGCGGCGATTTCGACTTCACCACCGTGGCCGCCGCCATCGACGGTATTCGCGTCTCGACCACCGGCGCCAATACCTTCGACGCCGGCACCATGAGCGTGATGGGCTCCTACGCGTGATCTTCCTCGCCCTGCTGTTGCTGGTATCAGCAGCGCAGGCTGATACCGTCATGGAGCAATCGAACATCCTGCAGCACGCGCGCGCCAAGGTTTATCTGACCAAGGACGCGTCGGCCACGGTTGGCTGCGACCTCTGGTTGCAGGACATTCTGGCGGGCGAGGAAATCGAGCTGTCCGCGTGGGTACCCATCACCAACGACATCGCCAAGATTGCGCCGCCGGGCATTGTGGTTGGCGTGACGGTGGAGATCACCGATTGCACCACCGATTGCTACCCCAACGCTTTGCGCTTTGCGCCGCAATCCTCATGGTACGACGGCGGCAACCTCGAGCCCGAAGACCACCACGGCATCTACTGGCCTACGGCGCGCTACATGGCGGCGAATTACGTGCCTGCGCTCCATTTCACCGCCATGGTCTACGCCTATTCGTCGCAGGCCAAAGCCTACTTGACGATAAACGCATGTGAAATTCGTGCAGTGAGGCACCGACCGTAATGGCTGACCGCATCGCACTTGAGATCTTGAAGCGCCAAGAAGGCAAGCGCCGCGACGTCTACCGCGACCACTTGGGCTACTGGACGGTCGGATACGGGCATCTCATTTCGCGCGACAAGCTCGTCACTGAACACGAAGCAAGAGAGCACGTTGGCGCACCGTGGTCGGATGAGCGGTGCGAGCGGCAGTTGGCGCTCGACTACGAAGCGCGGTGCCACCAGCTATTCATGGATCTGTCGTGGGCCGAGGCACTGCCAGAGTGGCCGAAGCGCGGGCTGTGCAACATGGCGTTCCAGATGGGCGTGGCTGGGGTGAAAGGATTCCCGAAGATGCTGGCAGCTTTACGGCTGAACGACTGGGACGCGGCCCGCGCCCATGCGTTGAATTCTGTGTGGGCAAAAGAACAGACACCGGCACGCGCGGCGGAAGTCGCAGCGATGATCGGGAATGAAGCTATCGCGTAACCAAGAACGAAAATGGCGAGGCTACAGGAATGGACTTTACAGATCTGCTGAAAATCTACGGGCCGATGGCTTTGGGCTGGGTGCTATACGCATTTGAGCGCAAGAACAACATCGAAGAACGCAAAGTGAATATCGCCCTGCAAGACCGGGTGATGGCCGCGTTTCTCGAAGATACCCGCGCTAAAATCTTACAGCAGACAGCGTATGAAAAACTGATCGCCGTACTGGGTAAGACGGTGTGACGGTCCACCACAGGAAGCTGACCATGTTCGACTATCTCACCGCGGCCATCGTGTTCAGCCGGCGAGCGCAGGACGATAAGCCTACGCTCGAAAGCGTCATCGCCGAGAACATCGAAGCGACGCGCAACCTGGCGGACACCATCACGCAGTATGACGCGACGGTGACACGTTTCAGCGAGAAGCAGCAACAGTGTCAGGACGATGAACACTTCAAGCGACGCGCCTCCGACCGACGGTGAACTGGCTGACGCTACTCGCGCCACAGGCGCTGCTAGTCCGCGTTGGGGCCGTCACCCTCCTGGCTGTCGCCATTTTCTGCTTTGGCTGGGTCAAAGGCGCCGGCAAAGTGACAAAGGAGTGGGAGCGACAGACCGCCGAAGTCTCTAAACAACACGACGCGGAAGTCAGTCGGCTCTTGCTGATCAAGGCAAAGGTCGAAACGCGTTATGTTGAACGCGTCAAGTTTGTGCGCCAAGCGGCCGAGGTCATCACAAAAGAGGTTCCACTCTATGTCACTGCAACCGATGATGCTCGCTGCACTATCCCTGATGGCTTTGTCAGCCTGCTCAACCGCGCCGCTCAAAGTGGTGTGCCCCGCGCCGATCCCGCCAGCGTCGCTGCTGACCCCGCCACCGTTGCTCGAACTGCTACCCCCTAAACCGTCACTGTCCGACATCGCTACCTCCGTGACCGTCAACTACGGTCGTTATCATGAACTGGCGCTTCAGGTGGAAGCGTGGCAGGAGTGGGCTATGCAGCTCGGCGCATCGCGTTGAGTAACAAGTCCTGCACCGACGCCTTGGTGGTGCGTCGGCGCATCACTTCCTCGTCCAGCGTGCCGCGCGCCACCAGGTGGTAGACGAACACGTTGCGCGCGTGGCCGGATTGCATTTGGCGCACCGGGCCGATACGCTCGATGACCTGCTGGTAAGGCTCGAGGCTCCACCAATGGCCGAAGAATACGATCCGGTTCCCGCCATCCTGCAAGTTCAGCCCATGCCCGGCGGATTCTGGATGGAGTACGAGAATGGGGATGCGGCCTTCGTTCCAATCTACCTCATCACGCGCGGTCTTGAGTTCACGGGCCTGTTTGAACTTGGCCTTGATGCGAGCGAGGTCGTGCTTGAACTGATACGCCACGATGATGGGCTCACCACCGCCTTCCTCTATCACCTCGTCCAAAGCCTCAAGCTTCGCGTCGTGCACTGAGTCCCACTTCGAGGCGTCCTGATTGTAAATGGCGCCGTTGGCGAGCTGCAGGCACTTCATGGTCATGCTGGCGGAGTTGAACGCCTCGATGCCGGCGCCCGCCAGCTCGATGTACATTTCCTTTTCCATCTGCTTGTAGAGCTTCATCGCCTTGGCCGGCAGGTCGACGTACACATTGCTGACGATGGGCTCGTCCAGGGTGAACCAGTCCTCGGCTTTGACGGAAAGCGTACAGTCGGACAGCCGCGCCTGGATTTGCTCTTGCGCAAACTCGTGCGCTTTCACCCCGTAGCCCGATGGGTGGGGGTAGAACCAACGCTCTTTGAAGCAGGTGAAAGTTTTGCCCAAGCGCGCGCCGCCGTCGATGAACCACTGCTGGCCCCATAGGTCAATCAACCCGTTCGGACTCGGCGTGCCGGTCAAGTTGATCCACCGGGGCGTTTCGTGCGCAACCTTCGCAAGTACGCCTGCGCGCAGACCACCGGAATTCAAGCGGTGGCCCTTCAACTTGGTACTTTCGTCCGCAACGACCGCACCATACGTCCACTTGCCCCGTAGTTTCGTCAGCAGCCATGGTAGGTTTTCATAATTCACTGTGTGGATTGGTACGTCTCGCTTCAACGCTGCAGAGCGCTCCGCCTCGGTGCCGATGATGGGCGACACCTCGAGGTCGATGTGCGGCCACTTCTTGACCTCGGCGGGCCACACGCTACGCGCAACGCGCAGTGGCGCTAATATGATCGTAGGGCGGGACTCGAAGCCGAAACGGTAGAGGTAGTCGAGCAGCGTCAGCGTGGAAATGGTCTTGCCACTACCCATGAAACTCCACACGTTGCAGCGCTCAACTGCCAGCATGTGTTGGCGGATGATCTCCTGGTAGGGGCGTAGCTTCATTCAGTAGGGTCCATTGGTCGTCTCTTTGAGCATCGCCAGCAATTGGCCGCGCGGGCAGTTGCATGTCGGCTTGTAGTCCATCGTTGCTGCGTGAGGCGCCCGGATTGAGCACTTACGCGAATGGGGAACCTTCTCCGCCACCACCAAGAGCCGCGCGACTGAGGCGCGGACTTCTTCGTGTTTGTATACGCGCCAGACTCTATCGGGCGGCGCGGTCGAGGCAGAACATAGATGCCCTGTGTAATACAGATTCATGCTTTGCGCTCCATGTCTATTGCTCCGTCCAATTCTGTTGCCACAAGCGTGACAAGCCGAGGCCATCTTCGGTCGTCGTCTTCTCGGTAGCGACCTGCAAAGGGCTTGCAGTGGTCGTCTCTACCGTCACGCAGCCACCGATACCGCCCCGCATCCTCAAGCTCCGGCCGCAGGGCTTCGATGACGGCTCGGGCGTTGCTTTCTGCATCACGCCTGCGCTGTGCGCGATAGCGATACCCTTTCTGACCCGCTCGGGATTCGGTATCGAACGCGACGGGATCGATAGCCCTCGCCACGCGCTCCACCAGTTCATTCTCCTTTGGGCCAATGGGCCAGGTTGGGTTAGTCATCACATCCACCTCGCTGCTACAAAGACCAGTGCGGCAAGCACCAGAAAGAACACCAGAAACCCATCGTACACTCCGTTCATATTATCGTCCTCCACGCGTCGCCCTTACCGGCCCACGCGTCGATTTTCTCTTTCGTGTCGAGCACCACCGTGTTGCACTTGAGCGCCGCCAAGCGCCCGTGGAAACGCACCTGCCCCGCTCGTGGCTTCGCGCCGGGTTGCTTCAGCTCTACAAAGAACACGCGCCCGCCGGGGAGCAGCACCAGTCGGTCGTTCACGTGGCGCCGCCCTGGCGAAGTGAACTTCAACGCCTCGCCGCCGAGCTTGCGCACGGTCAGGACCAGGTGGCGCTCGACGGCGGACTCACGCATTTTCGTGAACTCTTACCTCAGCCCAAGCGCCGGTTTCATTGTTCCAGTATTCGAGGATCGCGGGGAAATCCTGCCGGCCCCCTTTGCTCCCTTTGGATTTAGCGATAACTACGCACCATTCGCGATCCGCAGCTGCTTCTAAAGAAATTTTCACAAGTCTTAGTTTCAACATCACCCTTCCTCCAGCGCGCGCAGGAACTTCTCCAGTGCGCGTTTAGCTTCGCGCGCCTGGCGCGCCGCGTTGGCGTAGTGCGCGCGGTCGGTCTGCTCCCGGTGGCAGTCGCGCGCCTTGCGGTCGAGGTCAGCTTCAACCGCCACCAGAAAGCCGATGGTCTTGGCGGCGCTGCGCTGTACGTCGGATTCAGTGGTGGTCATTTTGTAATCCCCCAGTTGATGCGCTGTTTGCCGTTCCGGCGGAAGCATCGACGCGCGATGTAGCCGCGGTGAACGAGTTGCTTGTAAATATTATAGGTACTGCCGCTCACAAAGATGTAATCGGGCGGGGGCAGTTTTCCGCACTGAGCCCAAAACTCCCGTAAATGGTTTTCATCGACGACCATAACGTCAATCCTTCCTGTACCTTAGTGTTTCAAAGCCATTGGCTGCGAGCGGTAAGTCCGGCGCCCAGTCGGGTACGGTGGAGAGCACATCGGTCAACGCCGGCAGCGCCGCATCCACATCGCACTCCGCGACCACTTCGTCGTATACCGTCAGCACAATCTCGTAGCCGACGCGCTCGGCTTCTCTCATGCCTTCGACCAGCACATCGCGCGCGATGGCTTGAACCACGTTTTCGAACAGCTTGCCGCCGTAGCTGCTAATCCGCTCCCATTTACGCGTGTAATGGTGGAGGCCCATGTAGGTGAACTGCCCATCTTCAATCTTGGGCTGCGCGTAAGACAGGCTCCGACCGCAGGGCAGAATGATGCGCAGCCATGAGCCTTGCTTCTTAATCGTGAGCGGGCCGAGTTCGCGTTGACCGTCGGTCGTGGTCGTCACGGCTTTGACCGCATCCTCCAACGCCCACCAGAACGAAACAATTTTCGGATTCGCTGCGCGCCAGGCTTTGACCACTTCGGCGACGCGCTCATCGCTGAGCGAGACGCCGTAGGCCGCTGACATCGTCCCGAACGCGCCAGCGGCGCCGCCGAAGCCTAGGGCCAATTCTTCGACCTTCCCGATCTGCCGCTCATCCGGCGTCACGTCCTCCGGCCGCTTGCCGAACGATTGCGCGTAGCTCAGCACGTACAAGTCCTCGCCCAGCGCATAGGCGTCGAGCTTCCACTGCTCCCCGGCCACCCACGCGGCCACGCGGCCTTCGATGGCGTTGAGGTCTGCCACTACCAGCTTGCGCCCTGGTGGGGCCACCAGCGCGCCGCGCAGGGCCGCAGACGTGACCTCCATGGGGTTGTCGTAGACCAGCTCGGCCATGCCGCGCTTGATGGCCTCCACGAACACCTTATCGCCCTTCAGGTACTTCGGCGGACGCGGAAGGTTGAGCGGCTGGAAAATCCGCCCGCTGTCGCGCCCGGTGCGACTCGCGCCGCAGAACTGGCTGGTGAAGCGCAAACGCCCGTCGCTCGAGACGGAGGACAAGAGCTTTGGCCACTTGGCGTTGCTGGTCTGCACGGTCTCAAGCCGGATCTGGATAAGCTCTTTGACCGGCTCGGGCAGGTCGGGATCTTCCAGGCGGCGCTCAAGCGTGCTGGCCTGCATGTTGGGCAGGTCGACGCCATACGCTTTCAGCAACGCCTTCAACTGCGCCGTCTGCTGCACTGACAGGTCGGTGCCCGTCACTTCCTCGGTGCGACCCTGCAGCACCGCCTTGGCGCGCTCACAGGTGGCAATGGCCGCCGTGGCGAGGTCTTGGTCGATGAACAAGCCGCGCTCGTTGATGGTCATGTTGAGCATCCACGCGTCGCGCTCGGTGGCCGTCAGATTCCAGCGCGGGAGTTTCTTGTACAGTTCGCGCATGGCCACAATGTCCTGGCCAGCGTAGTCGAGAAACTGCTGCCACTCCGCGGGGTGCGTGTCGCGCGTTGCGCGTCGTATCTTCGAGGTCTTGGGCCGCGGCTTGCAGAACAACTGGATGAGCGCACGGCCGGCTTTGTCCTTCGCGCTATCACCGAGGTTGTAGATCTCGGAGAGCTTACCCAAGGCGCCCGGCAGGCTGTGCGCTAAAGCCTGAGCCTGGGTGCAGTGCCACTGACTGAGCGGGCGCTCGATGCCCTTGGTGGCGAGCATGGTGCGGTCGAACGGCACGTTGTGCGCGACCACGAGTTCGTTCTCAGGGTCTTGCCAATCCCATACAAACCTTTCGTTCATCTGCGACCAAGCGTTAGGGGCGCGGTTGTCTGTGACGTCCCACACATGCACCGGCCCATCGTCGACCGCCCAGGCGATGACCATGATCTCCACGGTCTCGCAGTAGCGCGCCGTGCCGACCGTGATGGGCGCTTCGTTGAAAGTCTCGGTGTCACAGTACAAGATCATAGCGTCGGCGCCTTTGCCGCAGCCTTTTGGCGTTCGACCACTTCGCGGCGCTCCTCAGCCACCATGATTTGGCGTAACGCCTTTGCTGCAGCCGCTGCGGTCTCAAACACGCGCAGCTTAGCTAAAGCGGATTCCGAGACCATACCGTCGCTCGCGAAACGAACAATCCAGCCATTGCGCGCGCGGTATACCGTCCACTTGCGAATGTCGTTCATGGCTTCAACACCACCATGCACCCCGCGCTGTCCGCCATGGCCCAGCAGTCGCCGGTGTCGACGTACAGTTCGACCAGCCACAGCAGCGCGTAGGCCATCACCACGCAGCTCAGGAAGTAGAGCGGGGCGGTGTACCACGGTGCGGGCGGCGCTTTCGGCGCGTAGTCGTGGCGGATCATAGCCAGCACCAAAGCGCTACGGCGATTAAGAACAGGGTTATGGCGGCTCTAGCGCCGTCGCCCCCACCTGTCGTTTCATAGTCCATCGCTCGTTCCCTCCGAGTTCTAAGGTTTGAGCACCGCGCCGCGTGGTGTTGCGGTTTACGGCGCGGTGCTCGAATATCAGTCCCGCATCGCGTGAACTACTGCGCGAAACAGATAGTCCTTCGCGCGTTGCTCTGCTGGCAGTTCAGCGTAGGGGCAGAAACAAGGGTGCTCTTTGGCTTCCGCATCCTTGATCGGCCCCCATTTCCAACCTTCTGCGGCCTTTTGCGCCAACCACGATTCGTGGCTGTTCTCCGGCGTTGCGTTCGGATTGTCGAGGTGCATCTGCACGCCATTCAGCGCGCTCGATTGCTGCCACTCCGGGGCGCTGTCCCACGAGGGTTGACTGTCGTCACCCAGCGCTTGGCAGTAAGCACGATTCACTTCGTGGCACACTTTCGCTATTTTTCGCACGTTCATATCTGATTCCTCTGTTAGTCGTACATGCTGTCAGCCGTTTCGCCGACGTCGCTCAAGTCGTCCATGCCGTCCGCGCTCGGCGGCGGACCGCCCGCGAAGGCATCGCCATCCGCGCGCTTCTGGAACACCAGGCACTGCGCGTTGATGCGCTTGCCGTACTGGTTGTCCTGCGCCCACAGGCTGAGCTTCACGTCGGCATAGCAGCCGCTGTAGAGGTCGCCGTCGCGCGCCGTGCTGACCGACTTGTTGGCCTTCAACATCAGCGGTGGCTGGTTCTCGCGGCTCGAGCACGACAGGTAGAACTTGCCCTCGAAACCATCGTAGGGTTCACCATTGGCCGCATTCTTCGGACCATGGCGAAAACACAGCCGGTCTTTGGCCTTCATGTCCGCCAGGAAGGGTTTCGCCTTCACGCCCCATTTCTCGAGGGCGGTGTGTTCCATGGCCGCGTCGATCTTCGCTACCTGGGCCTTGTCGGCCGGGTCGACGATCAACTGCGCGCCATAGGAGAGCTTGCCTTCGTAGCTGCCGGGCTCGTAGCCGTTGAAAAATGCGAGTCGCACGTTCTTGATGATGATTTCCATTAGCTGTTTCCTTTAAGTAAGAGTAGAAAAAACGTAATTTCGGTCTGAATCCTCTAAGCCGCAATCTCCGCGCTTTTTGTGCTCATCGCAGAAAAGCCGATACGTCGGTAAAGTCAGTTCATGGCTGCAACCTTCGTTGCAGTATTTCATTTTCAGATCTGCGCGAACCGTGGCCTGCTTTGCGCACCCCTCTTGGTCACACAACGTTCCTTCGCCAGCGAAGTAGCCGAGAGCGTTGTCTGTTGCGTTGGCGTGGTACCACGCCACCAAGCGGCAAGCAGTTTCCACGTTGCGGCAGTGCTCTTGGTGAATCTCCACGCCTTTACGATAAAACGTCACGGCGGCGCTAATCCGCCATTCGTCGCCTGACAGCTCCGACATTTTGTACCGGGGCACCGTGGTTATTTCAATGCGGTCAAAAGCCTGAGCATCGGGTTTCAGCGCCCGATTGTCGTGTTCGCCTAACCTAGTCATAAATGCTCTCCGTGATGTCCTCCATCCCGTCAGCGTTGGGCGCCACGCTGATCGCGGGGCGCTTGTCGCTGACCGGCGCTACGCTCGGCTTGCCATCGCTTTGCGTGATGAGCGGCAGCAGTTGGTTCCAGCGCTTGACCTGCTTGCCCAATATCTTCTCCGCAGCCGTCGGGCTGATGAGCTTCAAGTCGTACGCCTCTTCGACTTTGAGGCGGAACTTGTTGCGCATGAGCGCTTCGGCCGCAGCCTCATCGGTCCAAGCCCGCGCGCCCTTGCGCCCTTGGACGAGCTTGTAGCCCTCGACGGGATTCCCCGCGATGAGTTGCTTCTCGACCTCGGCGCGCACGGTTTTGCACCAGTCCTCGATCATGCCGACCTTGGACATGGCGGTGCCAAGTTCAATGTGCGGAGACTTCGCAGTAATAGCGACAAGCGTTTCACTGATTGCTTCCATGTCATCGGCAGTGTTGAGGCTCACCGTGTTGACCACTTCCTTCGCCAGCGCCGGGCACCACGCCTTGGCCTTGCACCACTTGCACTGTTCTTCGCCGGGGTTCAGCCAACGCTCTTGCCACTCAGCTTCACTAACAGCGGGGATGTCCATTTCCTCGATGGCCAGGCGTACCTGCGCTGCGCTGGTCTTTGCCTGCACCTGATACGCGTCCAGCTCTGCGTCAGTCAGCGTCACCTCGTCAATGTGGTCGAGCTTCGGCTGCACGATGGTCAGCGTGAACGTCTCGAAGTCCGCGAGATGCCCGTACTGCTCGCGCACGCCGAGGGCGTAGCGCTTCAACTGACTACCGGCCATGACCTTGGTGTAGCCGGCTTTCAGGT
>JACCEC011196871.1_pt1 | contig 14102 bp, 17 predicted proteins | sample 7450121 | NCBI WGS metagenome assembly JACCEC01 (sample SAMN15323455, study PRJNA562643) | freshwater metagenome | isolation source: river surface water | place: USA:Blue River Watershed | collected 2017-08-18 | reverse complement strand
ATTGGTGGGTATTGTTTAACCTTAAGTGGATTAACTGTTCGTTGAGAGTAGCAGTCTATCTTAATGATAGAGCAAACTACGGCGATGTCATTAATAATTGGGTCTTGAATTGGTTCAGCAGCAAAAGTTACCAACAATGGAGTATGGTTAATAACAATAACGGAGAAAAAATAGAATACGAAGGCACTACCTATAAAATGGCTGCTAGAAAATATATCTATGACTTCGATAAAAATGATTGGTATTACTATTTTAAATTAAAACTAGGCAGTCTTGGACCGAATGTTATGTATCAACAAGAAGTAGAACACTTGCCAATTAATTTAAGACCAAATGCTAGATTCGGTATCGACAGTGATTATAATCTTTTGACTATCGATGATCTCGAAGTACAAGAGTACATTAGATATCACATGACTAGATTTCAGCGAGATTGGTGATTTTTTATAAACGGTGTAAAGATCATGCAAGGATCAAATTCCCACCACTTTCCTGACACCCCTTTACCAAAATCATAACTAGCAGGTGCATGGTGATGATTGTTGTGCCAGCCTTGGCCCCAAGTTAATAACCCCATAACAACATTATTATAAGAATTATCGTTAGTGTTAAAGTGCCTATAACCTATCAGCATTTTTCTATGACCGAAAATGTTGATGAGATTGTCTTGTATCAATCCCAACCCTGTGACTAGAAAAAAACCTGTAAACGCTAATTGCCAATCTATCAAACAAACTAGTAAAGGAACACCCCACAGGATACTCATATAATATTTAAAAAACCATACATGATTTGGTTTTCTTAAAAGGTCAGCGGCATACTTAATGTTTATTACAACATTGTTTTCTGTGATCTGCTTGATCCATCCATAAAACGCATGCCAATTTCCGTATACAACAGGACTGTGTAGGTCTTTAACTGTGTCGGCATGTGGATGATGATACCCTCGATGCGCTGCCGCCCACACGATGCTAGAGCCTTGCCCTGCAAACACAGCAAAAAATAATATTATGTTTTCCTTCCATCTAGGGAGATTGTGTGTTCTATGGCTAAAGATTCTATGATGTCCGCAGGCGATGCCTAAACCACAGACCATTGCCCACATAAACAATGTGAACCAAAGATAGTATAGTGGGATGATTCCTAATAACAATAACCCCACGGTGATCACAGCCAGGCTTATTTTAGGAATAAAAATAAAGTAGAATGCTTTAGAAATATTTTTAAACATGGACTATTTATTTTCCAGTTCAACTACCCATTGTAAGGTGTGATTTACTTCTCGTTGACCTACAGGTTTAAATTTTTTATATACTTCCGGCCACTGATTGGCGATAGACGTACTTTTATTTTGATAAGATCGTTCAAACCATGTATAAATGGTTTTATTATAATCGTTGGCTGTGATCCATACCTTTTTATAATTTTTAGTTTGTTCTAAAATCATAGGCATTATTTCGTTGCCGATGATATATTGAGATCTTACTTTAGGATCAACAATCATCCTAGTCAGTGCTAACGCTATGTTATCTGTATAATGATTCCATCCTGCAGCCGCTAAAAATACATCATTAGGATCTGTGATGACAAAGTAGGTTCCTTTTAGATATCGTCCGTTGTTTAAGATATAAAAAAGATTGGAAGATAGATCTCTGTGATCGTATAGATAATTTTTTGCGATATCAGGAGTTTTAAACATGTCAGGTCGTATTCCTTTTTGAAGAATATTGATAACATGTTGATCATTGAGATCATTGATCTGGTAGATATTATAACTCATTTCCCGACAAATGTTTTACCATGTCTGTGTAAGGAATCGAGTATTTTCCCCACCACTTTTCCTTGAAGTCATTGAATATCGTTAGATTAGGATGATTGAATATTTCGCTGCTTTCGATGTTTTCGTAACCTGTATATTTTTTTCTCAACGTTTGATTGAAGTTGCTTATTTTGTTATATACGATCCACTTTACAGAATTATTACCTATCTTGTCTTTAAATTTGTTTTCAGATAAGGCCACCATTACAGGATCTTTTAAAAATGATAGATATTGTTCAGCAGTGTTTACTAAAAAGAACGGGCACCCGTATATTTTATTTTTTTCAAAGAATTTTAAAATAGCAAAATAAGGTTCTATCTCGTCAACATACCATTGATCGGTATTGGGATCTTTTGACATATGAGGAGGTCCGTGATTTCCCATGACCACGGTTCCGTCTAGTTTTAACAGTGAAGAAAATGTTGCAGGAAATTGATATGCACCTATTTGATATTCTTCTGCTATAGAAACTATTTTTCCGCTTTTTACGAAATTGTCAAAGTCTATATCAATTAGAAGAGGATTTAATTTTTTTGATTCGCAGAATTCCAAAGCATATTTGATGTCATGCTCATTATAATTAGGTTTTAGTTTTACGATAACGGGAGTAACTTCTATTTTTAATGATAAAAATAAATTAAGGATGTATTCGCTGTCCACACCCCCACTGTACATTACATAGATTTTACCTTGTTTTTGATTGTATATCTTTTCTGCTAGTTCTAAAGATATCGTATGATAGTTTGAAAATTTATCTTTGGGAGGATCTATTTCAACTTTGAATTCTATTCCGCTGCCATATCTTCGAAGATAGTTATTTGTGGTCCATTCCATACATAGCTTTCTATCATTCCTCTCCGCTGCCTGACCAAGTTCTGACCACATTATCCCCATCTAACTCTTGTTGCTCCCATACAGAAGTTATGTTTTTTTCTATTCGATATTCTTTTTGTTCTGCAGAAAAATCTAGGTATATAGGATCGGTTAAAAATTCTTGACGGTCTGTATCGCTGGCCCAAGTCATTTCTAAAGTAGCTGTAGTAGTCGTTGTATCAAACGTAAATTTTTTGTATAGTAATTTACCAGTATCTTGGTATCTTGCTTTGATATAAGCATCAAAAATTTTACTCGGCTTCGTATAAGGAAACTGTGTGGTTGGTCTTGTAAATGTAATTTTTGTATAGATTTGGTTAGCCATAGAATACAAACTCCTAGTCACATTATTTATCAGCATATCAGCTGTGAATTAAATAAAAAAAAGGAACATCATGAAGCTTATCTTAACTCTATTTTTGTCGATATTATCTTTAACTTCTTATGCTAGAGAAGTAATTTCTATACAAAGCCCTTATACACCCACTCATTCTGGTTACGCTCCTATGCTCAAAATCATAGATGAAGCTAATTTGATACAGAAAAAGTATCGGTTTATTATGGAATCCAAACCAGGCGGAGAACAGGTAATAGCGATAAGACAAATGGAAGAACATCCCGAAACTCGTTTAGCAATAGTTGCCGCAAAATATGTAGAACATTTAGCATCCGGCAAGGTTAAACGAGAAGATCATGTGCCCATTCATGCGCTGGGAGATGCTTGTTGGGCAGTGTTAACCAGTGTAGGCGATGAAAAACAAGGGCTGTCGAGTTTAAAAAATTACAAAGAACTCACAGTGGGCGGCCCGGGCATCGGAAATGCCACACATTTAACCAGCCTTCAATTAGGGGAAGTTTATAAATTTAAAGCAAGATACATAGCGTTTAAATCCAGCTATGATGCACTGCTGTTAATGGCCGCAGACGGGTCTATCAACATGGTCCTAGAAAAACCAGAGAGCTATGAACAATTCAAAGACCGAGCTCCCCATATAAAAATGCTGGCTATGAGCTGTCCCCACAGACATCAAAACTATCCAAAAGTTAAAACTCTAGCAGAATACGGTGTTACAGCACCCTATGTGTTTAACGCTACGATAGCACATAAAAATATGCCCGTAGAGAAGAGGCAAGAAATATCAACAATTTTAGATCAAGCAACGAGAAATGCAGGCGAAGAGTACATCAAATCTACTTCGTGGTCATCTCCTGTTTTTTCCAAAACCCCTATCGAATTGTATTTTAATAACAGTGTGCAGTCCGTGGACAAACTGCTGAAAAAGCATGAACAAGCCATAAAAGAAAGCCTAAATAATTGATAAATAAATTACAATACTTTGGGTCATCCCAAACACTTTAAACGGAGTAACACAATGAACAACACTAGAAAAATTCGCTGGGTTCTAGCACACGAGCCGTATGATTTATTTCTTCGTGCTGCTGAAAAATTCAGCGCAGAAGTTAAAGAAAAAACTAACGGCGAAATTGAGATTGAGGTTTTAGGTCTAACAGAATATACAGAAAGATATCTCGGCGGACACCATCTAGATCGTTATAAGATCCGTGAATTAGTAGACAACGGAACTATTGAAATGAGCCAGATGTATACTACTACACTTGGATTGGTCGATCAGGACATGTTTGTTTTAGATATGCCATTTTTATTCCGTGATCACGAGCATGCTGCAAAAATCCTAGACGGCGAAGTTGGCCAAGAACTTATGGACAGCCTTGCTGAAAAGAGTAATATCAAAGGTCTAGCATATACCTATTCCGGCGGTTTCAGAGCTATCATTGGTAATAAAGTGATCGAAGCGATTGAAGATATGGAAGGCATGAAAGTTCGTGTTGCCCATAGTCCTGTTGCCGAAGCTACAATGAAGGCGTTGGGTGCAGAACCTGTTGTTATCCAGATTGAGAATCTTGCAGATGCTCTAGGTAATAAAGAAGTGGATATCGGTGAAAGCACATATCCACGTATCTATAGCATGCGTCAGAACGAAACAGCTTCTGTGATCAATCATACCGAGCATAGCTTATTCCTAACAACTATTATCATGAACAAAGGTTTATGGAATGAACTAACTGTTGAACAACAAAAGATCTTCCAAGATGCTGCTTTTGCTGCTGCTCACATTGAACGTGCTGAAAGCCTTGAAGACATTGTTATTACACGTCAACGTGCAATCAAAGATGGAATCAAAGTTGTTGACTTGAAAGATTCCGTTCGCGAAGAAATGAAGGATCGTACAGAAGTAGTTTATGACGAGTTGAAGGACATGTTTAAACCAGGACTGGTAGATAGAATTAAAAACGCTTGATCCTAGTTTAATCTAAAAATTAAGGGCTCCTAGAGCCCTTTTTTTATTTCTGATATAAATTGTAGATCTGTCTAGCTTCTTTGGAGTCAGCGATGCCTCCGCCGAGATCTTTGATAATCCTTACGGCTTTGACTACTAGCTCGGCATTAGTTTTAGCTAATACACCTTTTTCTAGATAGATATTATCTTCTAGACCTACACGTACATGACCACCGTATAACCAACTTTGAGCTACTAAAGGCATTTCCATTTTACCTATACCGAATGCAGACCATACTGATCCTTGGGGTAATAGTTTTCTTGCGTAATCCAATGCTTCGGAAGATGCAGCCCACCCATACTTGATACCCATAGCGAATTGCCACAATGGCGGTTTTTCGATAATTCCTTCGTCGATGAATTCCTGTGCTATTCGTAGATCACCACTGTCAAATATTTCTAATTCCGGTTTACATCCTACTGCTTGAACACGAGAAATCATCTCAATTAGTACAGGTCGATGATTAATCCTTATACCTAAACCGGTCTGATGCATAGTATTAAAATCTATAGAACAGATATCTGGTTTGATTTTTTCAATATGTCTTGTTCGTATTTCTGCCTTAAGCAATGTTGTTCCTGCACCGGGTTGGGATAGATTAATATCCCCGGGTATGAACAAAGCTCCGGGGCCGGTAGTTAAATTTATGATAACATCTTTGTTTCTCTGTCTGATTAAATCTACAGTTTCTTGATATAGATTTAGATCAATTGACGGTTTACCAGTCTCTACGTTTCTAACATGTATGTGAACTACAGCAGCACCCGCCTCGGCAGCTTCTAACGATGATTCTGCTATCTGCGCCGGAGTGATCGGAAGATAAGGAGTTTCATCCGGTTTGGTCGCTCCACCAGTTATAGCTGCGGTAATAACAGTTTTCATGCTAATCTTCCGCCGTCTACTAATATAGATGTACCGTTAACATATTTCATCATAGTACATAATGCTTCTATTACAGACGCTATGTCGTCCCCTGTACCAACACGACCTAGGGGCACTTCTTTGGAAATTTTTTCGTTGGCCCCTTGCGGTTTTACAGCACCAGAAGTAGATTGTTCTAAAAATCCCGGACATACAGACACCACTCTTATATTTGGACCTAGGGTCTTTGCCAAATATTTGGTAAGAACATCAATCCCAGATTTACTAGCACCATAGATCATATTGGAAGTGCTGCCTTTAAACATAGAAGTTGATGTAATATTGATTATAAGTCCCTCTTCAGATTTTTTAATCTTGTTTATGAATTCTCTGATAGTCACAAACGTTCCTCGGAGATTAGTATCTAATATCGTATCGATAACTTCGTCAGTATAAGATTCAATGTCAGACGCATCTATACTCCTAGTTACTCCCGCAGCATTGACAAGAATATCACAGTGATCAATCGAAGCAGCAGCTATTCTTAATGATTCGCTATCGGTCACTGATGCTAGCAAGGCTCTGTGATTTAGATGTTGGTTGGGCAATCGATTCATTAACGCCTGCGCTTCATCTAGATCTCTCCTTACTAACGAAATAATACGAGCTCCTTGTGAGGACAATCTAGTAGCCGTAGCTAAACCTACCTGCCCGCACCCGCCTGTTATTACCGCTGTTTTATTTTTTAATAGATTCGTCACGAAATATTTATGGTTAAAAACTACGCATATAAATATTTTCATGACACAAGTACCACCGGGCGTAAGCGGAAGACCCGCTCATTTTGATCCAAATACTGTTGACAAAAATACGTTGGCTAACGAACTAGCATTGATAAGCGTAGGTGATTTCGAACCTCTGAATATCAAGATAAACACGGCTTCGCTAATGTACGAATTGAGTCGATTCCGAGACGATTGGCAAGACTACCTTCCGAGAACCGATAGACCAAACAATCGCAAAGGTTTGACATTGACTACGTTACCTGGTAAAACACATAAAGATGCTCCTAGCCTTGCAGAAGCCAGCTATGCAGCTAAAAGAAGATTAAGCGAATTGGAATTCAATCACAGAACTGAAGTCTACGATGCCTGTAGGAGCCTGGAACCTTTATTCTCTGTATTTCCGGATCTAGGAAGAACATTCTTTGTGAAATCGGATACAGGAGGATACTTTGTACCTCACAGGGATCATCCAGCTATACCTAGAGATGTATTTAGATTAGTCGTGTTTGTTAATAATTGCGGACCGTTAGATTATGACTGGCTCATGGATGATCGAAAATTACAGATAGAGCACGGTAGAGTCTACTATGTTAACACAAGAAAAACACATAGGACTATATCTTGGGTTAACGACAGTGTACATTTAATTCTTAATGTACCAATGACTGCTGAAAATGTAGCTAGGGTTATAGCTAATTTACAACATACTCATTGAATCGGCGTATCGCATCATTGAACAATAATCTTTGATCATTGTGTGTTAAGATTAAAGATAAGCACCATCTTCCTTGATCACTGTAATTTAAAATCCTATGAGGTCGTCCTATATTGACCAAGGCCGGCTTAATTATTTGAACCGTCTCTGTTTGAATAACTTCTTCGTCGGACAATTTTATGTATTGTGTGTCTACTTCTGTTTTAGAAGTGAAGTATGATTTAGCAGGATCTCGCAATTCACCCCAGCACATATCATGGCTTGCTGAACCCCAAACTAAATTTATTTTTATAAAGTCTTCCGGCGGATTCATATCAATGTGCCAAACTAATTTTCCACAAGGGGGTGTATAAAATAATTCGGAGTTTATTAAAGAGCAATCCAGCATTGAAAAAAATAAAAATGTCTTATCATTGAAAACATAATTTAAATTATTCCAATGTTTATTTTTAGTTCGATCTATATTTTTAGACAGATCAAAAGAAAGCTGATCTTTATCAAAAAATATATCTGGTAGATTTAGAAATCTATAGTAAGGTGATGGCATAGTCTTTGTATTTTTCGTAACTACGTTTTATCAATTTTTGATGCTTTTGTGGATTTACAAAACCTCTAACATATATAGTTTCTCTGTTTTTATCTTCTTTTACACGATGATATCCTACAGTTGAATTTAAAAGATAACAACATGGAATATTAGGTACTGTAGCATCTAACCATTTGTTTCCGTTGAACACTTCTAAACTATCAGTGTTACCTTTCAATATAAATCTGTAACCGCAAGGTTCGTTTTCTTTTATATGTTCCAATTCACCTTCTTCAAAGGTCATTGAAGGGTAAACATCAACATGACTTTCAACTTTTCTCTGTTGTATCTTATGTGTTAAGGTGGTAATCTTTTCAAAGGGTAGTTGTTTTAATATTTCATTAAATCTAGTACCCAATAAAGTCTGTTGATCTATAGGTGTCGAAGACCAATACGGATTGTATTCTTTTAATTCTATGGATCTATCTTCTTGATAGAATTCAAGTAAAGACAAATCTATATCGATGGGAAGAAATAAAAAATTCATTTTATATACTTTGTGTTTCTCACGGAAATTAAACAGTTTGCTCGATACTTATCAACGCTACGCTCAATTAGTGTTTGATATTTGTCTATGTCAAGTTCGTATCGATCTAGGATGATTATTATTTTTCTAAAACCCGGAATGAATTCACTGCCGTGTTTCGTTCGAAGATTATTCCATACATAAGAATTGGTATCCGATAATCTCGGTATAGGAAATTTTTTAGAAAGATCGTCCAGTGTATCAGGCAAAGACTCTATCAGACTTAATGTTTGATCGGGATTTTCATCGTATAGCATTATTCTAAAAGCCCCTGGAAAATCTACAAACTTTGTATGATCTCGATGGAACAATACGTTCTTGGTACTGCTCCACAGGCGTATTCTAGACAGTGTCTTAAAAGGAAAATGATCCATGATTTTATTATATACATCTTTAAATTCTGTCATGAAATCTTGTCGAACATTCAGTGTCCATATATCTTGTTGATTTGTTTCGTTGGTCGGCAGTACATCTATGGCATCAAAGTTCGTAACACCTGTTCGATCGTTGGCGATATCCTTTGATACTTTATATGTAGGTTCGCAACTTTTAAAAAACCAATCTACTAATTCCGGATGATCAAACCTAGGAATATCTAGGGGGATCAGACAGTATTGTCCCCACTTCTCTGTCTGTGATAGATCGGGCCAAATATCTAGATGTTCTTTTCTTCGTTGTATAAAAAAATCTTGTTCTAACATTTTTTTGTAAAGATACTAATACCTAATTTAGATTTTATGCCCAGGTTTCTAAAATCGCTGGCACAGTGCAATCTTACACTGTCGAATATTAAAGCATCACCAGGAATCCAATCCAGCGTAGAGTGTAGACTTAAACCTTCTAACCATCTTGGATTGAGATGTGTGAAATATTTTTCATGATCTTTAACTTTAGTTTCAACTAGTCCATGAATATTGTCATACTCATAGACCTGTTTGTTATAATAAGTAGGAATATCTGAACTTCCTTTAAAAAATTTTGCAGGCCCGTGAAAATAAAATTGATCAAAGAAACAAAGTTTAGGATAAGACTTTGTAAATCCGTCTAACAATAAAGGTATAGTTATGGCTTTATATACACTATCTGGCAATTCAAAGGTGTCGTCGTTGTGTATAATATGCGGGTAATCTGTTCGAAAAAAGAATGCCGCAGTGACTTCAAATTTACCGATATGAGTTTCTATATTTTTTAGTATCTTTTCGACTATAGGATCTTTATAATATTCATAAAGATCAAGAGTTATCGGGCCTGTATTTTTTTGTATTAGATTAGAATAGGGACCTGTTCTAGATCCTTGCTCGTCGAAGATAGTTATGAGGTGATCAATATCATCTTCGCTCAAAAGATTTTTAACAGCATACGGCTCTTCTACTAATTCTAATATTTTGGATATCTTTTCAGGAGTTCTCATAGTTGATATTATTTAAGTGTAAATATCACGTGATTGAACTAAATGCTAACAAAAAATATGGTATAATGCTGTCCGGCGGGTTAGACAGTGCTGTATTACTATATCTATTATTTCGAGAAAATAGAAACATAAACGTACAGCCATTTTCTATACCCAAGCACGATGGTTCTCATTTGTTCGTCGGCGGCATTTTAGATTACTTCGAAAAGGCTTTTAATATCAAAATTCCTTCGCCGATTTTAGTAGGTGATCCCGAGGCTCATCACTCCCAACAAAGTAGAACAGCGGTTGAAGACATATTCAGAGACTACAGCAGTATAGACTATCTATTTTTTGCCACAAATCAGAATCCAGCCCATTCATTTGATTACTCGCAGTATCCTCCCGACGGATTTCCTAACAGAGTAAAAGGCTCGTCACATCCTAAAGTTCTTATGCCTTTCATCGATCTGCATAAAGATCAAATTTTAAAAATGTTATTCGACTACGGTCAAGAAGAACTGTTGTTATTGACCCATACTTGTACAGAAAGAAAAACCGGCCGTTGTGGCCGGTGTTTTCAATGTAATGAACGTGCCTGGGCGTTTGTTCAGTTAGATAAGACTGATCCCGGTATTAATTGAGATCTTGCCAACCAGTTGTTAAGCCGTCGACATTGCCTTGGAATTTTCCTGTGCCTGTATTGAAAATTATCATACCTGCGGCCGGCGTCGGAATAGCTGTGTCTCTAGCCGAAGCATCTGCATAAGACTTAACAGTGATAGCACCACTGAATGTTGTTTGTTGCTTTTCATTGATAGAAACCGCAGTAACAGGATTGGTAGTTCCGTTAGTTGATGTAGCGAAATCCAATCTTACTGGAATAGTTCCAGTAGACACTGCTCCATTTACTGTAACACTTATAGCTGCTCTTGTTAGATAAGAACTGCCGTCATATGCGATGAATGCTAAATCAGAAATATCGTCCCCGTTTTGAATAGCACTTGGGGTCGCAGAAGTTCCTCTAGAACGAGTAAACTGAACGTTTAAAGCATCTGCGGTTGCGTGATGTTGGTTAAACTGTGCCAGAGATACTGTACCACCAAAATATGTATTGGAAATGACCTGTAATCTACCATGCTTTGTAGTATCGGTTCCAGATCCAACAGACACTAGATATTGAAGTGCAGCGCCTGCACTCCACTCTGACCAAATTTCTAGGATATCAGCACCCACACTAACAGTATTAGCTCTTAAATCAGTAGTGTTGATGTTAGGTGCCTGTACTGTTGTTGCGTTGAAGGTACCAGCTAAAAAGTCTAATGTCTGCGTCGCTGGGGTATATTTTAAGTTTCCGTCGGCTTTAAAAATGTCTGCACTGTTCAATCCTTTGGAGAAAACCAAATAATGATTTTCGGATTCGCCTGTCTGTGCAGTTACATATGCACCTTTACTAGTGATGTTTACGAACCCTTCTGGAGTAGTGCTAGTCTGTATACCATCATTGCCTATGATAGTTATCACATCATTCATGTCGAATACTGTAGTAGTCGAGTCTTCAGTGCCAATTCTAATTGCAAACGGTTGATTACCTATAGTAGTATTAGCTGGTACATTTATTATTCCTGTACTCTGCGTGATTTGCGCAGACCCCATAGTGATGCTGTTTGCAAAAATACTGCCAGTCTCACCGTCGATAATCATGGAAGAGTTATCCGCAAAAACAGAACCTTTAACATCACCGTAAAGAATACCGAAAACGTTTCCGGTCAAGTCTCCGTTTACATATCCATTCAAACTTCCATTTACTACTCCGGTTAAATTACCAGTAACGTTACCAGTAACGTTACCAGTAACGTTACCAGTCAGGTCTCCGCTAAATGTTCGGTCTATAGCATTGACCATCGCTGTGCTGTCATCTGCAAATACTGAACCTTTAAGTTCTCCGAACACTGTTCCGGTTACGTTTCCTATTAAAGTCGATCCTGCTAAACCGGTAACGATTCCGTTAGTGTTACCAGTGACGTTACCAGTTAGATTGCCGTTGAAAGTGCCGGTATCGACATCAACGATAACACTAGACGAAGTGTTAAAAATCTTGCCTGTTATGATAGCATCTGATTCAATAGTATCGTGTAACAGAATATCGACCTTGGCGCTGATGGCTTTGGTAACAGCGTCTTGTGTAAATGTAATATTTTGATGCGAACCAGCTGCTAATGCATCATAAGTAGCTTGTTTAGCTTCTGGTGTACTAACTCCAGCGACCGGTGTTCCGCCAACAGTGGCGCCATCGCCTACGACGATTCGTTTTAATTGGGTATCATAGACTATTTCACCGACTAGGGGTGTAATACTATTAACTTCAGCGGTATTGCCTCTGCGAAGCTGTAATGGCATAACGTAACTCCTGGAATTCTTTTCCTAACTCATATATTTATGCCAGCCAAAAAAATAGGGCTCCGAAGAGCCCTATAAAGTGCGTAGTTAATGTCACATAGTAGGACCGTTGCCGTTCCTAAAACCTACTTCACCGCCTTCTGCTTCTATACGCTTGATAACGTCTTCGAATAAGATAGGAGCAAAGTCTGGAGTTTGTTCTACGCAAACACAGTGGTAACGTGGATCGATCTCGTCACCGTATAAAACTTCACCGGTCCTAGCATCAACGCCACGAGCCTTGCGAACACGATTTGCGTGTAAGTGACCGTGGATGTTAACACCGAATCTACCCAAACTTTCTGCATGGACTGGGATGTGTGACAAAATCATACCGTTCATCACATGGTATGCCCTCAACTCTCTAAAGTATTGACGGTATTCGTCATCTCTAAAGATATCATGGTTACCACGGATCAACACCTTGTCACCGTTCAAACGAGCCAATGTTGACATGGCCTTACGGTTAATAACAACGTCACCTAAATGGTAGACTTTGTCTGTGGGCTTGACCCTTTCGTTCCAAGCCTTGACCATAGCTTCGTCCATTTCTTCTGGATCTGTCCATGGACGCAACTTTGTCACACCGTCGTTGCGAGTGAAGCGGCAAACGCCAGCGTGTCCGAAATGCGTGTCTGATACTAAAAATACACTAGGCATCTTGCCCTCCTTTCTATGTTAATACACTATTATAATATCTTTTAACCGTTTTGTCAACCAATAAATATTGCTATAAATGTCTCAACGTATATTTAATTCCAAATTTCCTATTTTAGAAGCTGCTATGAATCGCGGCTCTACTCTTCCATTAGCTCTGGCTGTGCATGCAGCAGGAGGATATCCTAGTTTTTGTGGGTGGACTTACGAAAAAAATTGGAATCTGATGCGATCGGTTGTAGGAGAATTTATAGAAAAAAGCGGTTCTAACAATGTTCATTTAATGTTTGAACTAGAAGAAATATCATTAGATCCTACACCGGTTATGCAAATGATCTACGATTATAAAATTTCAACTGTAGAACTATTGTACGGACAAAGAAATAAAACATTTCAGGAACTTACTTTTCTTTATGAAACCATTAACAGGCCTTTAGCAGAAAAAGGAGTAAATCTATTTAGGAGATGTAACGTTCCCCAACAACTGGATTGGATGAAGAGGCAATATTTAACAGGATATTGTATTAAAGGTCATGAATCTGCCGGAGTAACAGGTCAGTGGGCTGTAAAAGATTTAGTGTTAGAGCAAAAAAAATTAACACCTGATGCAAAGTTAATACCTTACGGCGGGGTAGGTACATCGGATCATGTTAAAGAATACATAGATATCGGTGTTGAAATTATCGCTGTAGGTACGCTTTTAGCATTCAGCAAGGAAAGTACAGTTAAAGAAGAAACTAAACAGAAAGTTTTGATGTCTAACTTTTCAAATGTTACCACTGATGAAAATAATCTTAATGTTAAAGTGAAAAGAAATGTTTTAGAATTTGAAAAATACACAGGACCTGATACTGTTAATGATTCAAATAGAACTGCTAGTCTTCTAGAAGGATTATATGGAGGTACAAATCAAGGGCATATTTATATAGGAAAGTCTATTGATCATGTAGTTAAAATTTTACCTGTAAAAGAAATAATAGAAAATCTCTGCTCTAAAATTTAATCATATACCTATTTTTGATAGTCTATTAACGACATCCTCGAAATCTGGATTCTTATCAAATCTAATACCAAATATAAATCTGTAAT